>Ga0172379_10007816_pt1 | contig 13723 bp, 11 predicted proteins | sample GrowelOW334metaG_FD_119756 | JGI IMG/M metagenome (GOLD analysis project Ga0172379, IMG submission 119756) | Groundwater microbial communities from an aquifer near a municipal landfill in Southern Ontario, Canada - Groundwater well OW334 metaG | ecosystem: Environmental > Aquatic > Deep... | reverse complement strand
TGGCGCTTTTGATAATGAAAAACGAGAATGTATGCATAATTGTCGGATGGAAAGAATTGATTTTGTAGCATGTGGTGAAAAGTGTTTTTAAAGAATTTTTAATTGGTTTAAATAGAGAATGTAATAAAATACATTCTCTATTTGTATTATAGGCAACTAGTCTAGTTATTAACTCTTAATATTAATTTATATGAAAAACAAAAAATACCTGGTGTTACCAGCTTTTGCACTTGTGGCTTTATTAGGTGCAGGAGTAGTGTCTGCCAAAGGTATGGGTGGTGGTATGGGTCTGGAATTTATTAAAAATTCTGATCCAGTAGTCGTGGCAGAACATTTTAACAGTAATTTATTAGAGAAAGCCAATATTTTGGGAATCAGTGTAGACCAGATGAAAACCAAATGGGCCGAAGGTAAAAATGTTAAGGAAATTGCTCTTGAATTGGGGATTGACCAAAATCAATTACATGAAAAAATGCAGCTTTTAAGACAAGAACAAATGAAAAATAATTTACAAAATTTAGTTAGTCAGGGAATCATTACTCAAGCTCAAGCGGATTCTCGTTTAGAATTTATGAAGACTAAGGAAAGTAACAATAAATTTGGCGAAGGTAGAATGGGAGGTATGGGAAGGGGTATGCACTATAACAAATAATAAAAACTTTAGTTTCCCCACTTCAAAATTGAAGTGGGGTTCTAAATTTTATATTAATAATTTATGAGGAAGATTTTTAATTATTTTTTAAATCACAAAGTTTATTCCTTAATTGTTTTGGTTGTTATATTATTGGTTAGTTATTTTGTTTGGGGTAAAATTTTTCCAGCCTCGGCAACGGTTCGTTATGTTACCACCAAAGCAGAAAAAGGCACTTTGCTTTCTTCAATTACTGGCACGGGTCAGGTTTCTACTTTAAATCAATTGGATATTAAACCATTGGCATCGGGAATTGTAAAAAGTGTAAATGTAAAAGCCGGGGATAAGGTTAAAGCTAATCAAATTTTATTTACACTTGACCAAAGTAAATCTTATTTTACTTTATCACAAGCCCAATCAAGTGTAGCTTCGGCCGAAGCAGATTACAATAAATTGGTGGCAGTACCAACCAGTGATTTAAATACCTATTTAAATGCAGTAAAAAGTGCGGAATTGGATTTGGCAAAAACCAAAAATGATTCTAACTCCAGTATTATTGTGGCAGAAAATAATGTAACCACAGCACAACAAAATTTAAAATTAGCTGAAGGTGGAGAAAATAGCCAAGTCGTTGATTCTGCTTATCAAGATGCTGCTCTTTTTTTAAACAGTTTATCGGTAAAATTAGACGACACTTTACAAGAAGTTGATAATATTTTGGGCATTGATAATGCTTTAATTAATGATAGTTTTGAAAGTATTTTGTCAACTTTGGATGATAGTAAACTCACCACTGCCAATAAAGATTATTATCCGGCCAAAGATGCTAAATTGGCAATGCAAAAAATGGCTGACAACTTAAGTATAAAAAGTAATCATAATGATATTGATGAAACTTTGGTTTTGGCTGATACTGCTTTGAATAAAATGGCCCAACTTTTGACTGATATGACAGCCATGTTAAGTGTAACACCGGCTTTGGGAAACTTAAGTCAAACAGAGTTGGATACTTTTAAAAGTACTATTTCTAGTGCGCGTTCTAGTATTAACACTCAAATCACTAGTTTATTAAGTCAAAAAGATAGTATTGTTAATGCCAAAGATAGTTATACTAATTATCAAATCGCTTATGATAAAACAGTGCGAGATTTGGCTACTGCCAAATTAAATGTTGAGGTAAGTATAAATAGTAAACAAGTAGCTTTGCAAACAGCACAAGATAATTTGTATAATAAACAAAATCCTAGTGTTGATGATGTGCGTATTGCCAAAACAAAATTGGCCTCGGCACAAAATCAATTAGCTAGTGCGGTAGAAGATTATAACAATATGATTATTCGTGCGCCATTTGAAGGAGAAGTGGCCGATCTTAAAGTATTGCGTGGTGATCAAATTGGTGAATCAACTTCGGCAGCCACTTTAATTACCGAACAAAAAATTGTGGAAATTCCTTTAAATGAAGTAGACATCGCCAAAGTTAAGTTAGGTCAAAAAGCCAGTTTAACTTTTGATGCTTTTTCTGATTTGATTATTACTGGAGAAGTAATTGAAATTGACACTTTAAGTACTGTAAGCCAAGGAGTAGTTAGTTATAATATAAAAATCGCTTTTGATGTTCAAGACGAGCGAGTAAAACCCGGAATGAGTGTAAGTGCCAGTATTATTTTAAGTAGTAAAGCTAACGTTTTGTTGGTACCAACTACTGCAGTAAAGACACAAAATGTTACTAGTTATGTAGAAATTTTGGAAAATAATTTACCAATACAAAAAAATGTAGAAGTGGGTGAAGAAGGTGATACAATGATTGAAATTTTAAGTGGTATAAATGAAGGCGAAGAAGTTATTACTCAAAAAATAACTACCTCGGCAACAACTGCTAGTGCAATAACTCCGACTGGTGGTAATGCTTTGAGAAGTTTGGGTGGTGGCGGATTTGGAGGACGTTAATATGATTAAATGTTTAGATCTTACTAAAATTTATAAAACCGGTGATGATACAGAATTACCAGTACTTAAGAATGTAAGTTTTGAAATAAAGAAGGGTGAATTTGTGGCAATTATTGGTCCAAGTGGCTCGGGCAAGTCTACTTTAATGCATATTTTGGGAGCATTAGATCGACCAACAAGTGGTAAATATTTTTTGGATAACAAAGATGTTTCTTCATTAACTGACGAAGAATTAGCTCAAATTCGTTCACAAAAAATTGGTTTTGTTTTTCAATCTTTTAATCTTTTGCCACGCTCTAGTGTGTTACGCAACGTATCCTTACCTTTTATTTATGATAAATCTACCACGCGTTTGGAAAGAAAAAGTAAAGCTGAACAAGCTTTAACGGCCGTGGGTTTGAATCAAGATCGTTGGCAACATTTATCCAATCAATTGTCTGGTGGACAAATGCAACGGGTGGCAATTGCCCGAGCCTTGGTCAATGACCCCGATATTATTTTGGCCGATGAACCAACGGGAAATTTGGATTCCAAAACTGGAGAGATTGTTTTAAATACTTTTAAAAAAATCAATCAAGAAAAAGGTCATACCATTATTTTGATTACTCACGATAAAAATGTAGCCAGTTTTGCCAAAAGAACAATTGAACTTAAAGATGGAGAAATTGTCAAAGATTTTATTAATTAATTATATGCTTGTTTACGATTTATTTGAAGAGACTTTTTTTTCCTTATCCGCCAATAAGTCTCGTTCAGTTTTAACAATTTTGGGTATTGTAATTGGAATTGCTTCGGTAATTACCATGATTTCGGTTGGGCAGGGAGCAGCACAAGATATTACCGGTCGAATTGAATCTTTGGGAACAAACTTGTTGGTAATTAGTCCTGGTTCTACTCAACAAGCTGGCAGTATTGTGCGTGGTGGGGCTGGTTCTGCCGAAACTTTAAAAATTGCCGATGCTGAAGCTATTAAAACTAGTGTTCCCGAAGCACAATTAGTAGCTCCAATTGTAAACTCTCGTAAACAAGTGGTAGCCAAAGGTAAAAATACGAATACTAGTATTTATGGGGTTGATACAAATTATTTTTTAATTAAATCTATTGTGGTGGTAAATGGTTCAGCTTTTACCGATAAACAAAATACTTCGCGAGCCAAAGTGGCAGTTTTGGGACCAACAGTTAATACCGATTTGTTTGGGGAAGGTTTTAATTCTATTGGTCAAAAAATAAAAATTAATAGTCAAGAATTTACCGTAATTGGGGTAACTGAAGTCAAAGGAGGTACAGGTTTTGGCAGTGCTGATGATTTGATTTATATTCCACTTAATACAGCTGTACAGTACATTTCTGGTAGCGATTTTTTGAATAGTATTAACGTGCAAGTAAGTGAGGCTGATTTAATGGCTGTAGCACAAGCAAAAATTCAAGATTTATTATTACAAAGACATCGAATAACAGATCCAGCTAGCGCAGATTTTAGTATTGTTAGCCAGGCAGATTTGTTAAGTTCTTTGTCTTCGGTAGGTGATACACTAACCATGTTGCTAGGAGCAATTGGAGGAATTTCTTTAATCGTGGGTGGTATTGGAATTATGAATATGATGTTAACTACTGTTACTGAACGAACAAGAGAAATTGGTTTAAGAAAATCATTGGGAGCTACTAGAAATGATATTAGTGTACAATTTTTGGCTGAATCAGTAGCGCTAACTTTTATTGGGGGTATCATTGGTATTATTATTGGCTATTTGGCATCTTTGGCAGTGACCAAATTTAGTGGTATTAATACAAGTATTACCATGTCTTCGGTTTTGATTGCTGTAGGTGTGTCAGGTTTAATTGGTATTTTGTTTGGTTATTATCCTGCACGGCGCGCTGCCAAAATGGATCCGATTGAAGCTTTGCGTTACCAATAAAATTTTAATTTTTTAATAATAAAATTATGCGTCAAAAATATATTTTAGGAGTTGGCGTTTTGTTTTTAGTTTTATTAATTTCTGGTTGTGCTACCAAAATACCGCCAGTAAATAGCCAAAATGGAAATAATAATCAGCGGGGTATGATGGGTGTGGGTAATGTTTCTAGTACTTTTAATAATTTTTTACAAAATACTACTACGAGTACAGTTGCCGATTTATTGGTTGGAAAAAAAGTTTTGGTTTTTGGTACTACCAATTCCGATAATTCTTTAAATGCCACACAAATAATCATTGGTGACTTACCAAATTTCCGTCCTGATCAACCAAGTCAAAGACCAACAACAAATAGGCCTAGTAATTCGAATGGTCAAGGCGGTTCTCGTCCTCAAGGGCAAATGATGGGCGGAAGATCTGGTGGAGCTAATATGGTTTCTGGGGAAATTTTCAAAAAGGATGACACTAGTCTAATAATAAAAAATGATAATGGTTCAAGAATTGTGTTTTATTCGGATAAAACTGCAGTTTATACGGCTAATCCCATGAGTAATACAAACTAAACATAAAACCTCCCCAAGCGGGAGGTTTTATGTTAAAATAGCTTCATGCTATTAAATACGCCTTTAGTACAATTAAATAGTTTTGGTAAGAGTTTGGGAGCCAAATTAAAAAAACTTGGTTTGTTTTCGGTACAAAATTTATTATTTTATTTGCCTTTTCGTTACGAAGATTACAGTCGGGTAGTAAATATTGGTGATTTAATGCCTGGTGAACAAGTAACCATTAAAGCTCAAATTAGCGCCATTGCCGTAAAACGTGGTTGGAAATATAGTAAAATGTTTACCGAAGCGATTGCCGAAGATGAAACCGGGAAAATTAAACTTTTGTGGTTTGGCCAACCGTTTATTGCTAAAGTTTTGCAAATGGGGGACACAGCTTATTTTTCGGGAATAATTAAAGATGGTAAATTGGGTTTAAATATTACTAATCCGGTTTTTGAAAAAGAAAGTCGAGAAAAAGCTTTGGGATTAAAAAGTACGATGCATACTGCCAGAATTGTGCCAATTTATCATACCACCGAAAAGTTAACACAAAAGCAATTACGTTATTTAATTAGTCAAATTATTCCCATAACTTCAGAAATTAAAGAATGGTTGCCTGAAGAATTTTTGGAAAGTGCTGATTTGGTACCACTTAGTGAAGCAATTCGAGGAATTCATTTCCCCGAAGACGAAACTGATTTGTTTCAAGCACAGAAAAGATTAAAGTTTGGTGAGATTTTTATTTTGCAATTGCGAGCCGAAATGATTCGCCAATCTTTAAAGAGAGCGAATGCGCCGATTATTAGTTTTAAAGAAAAAGAAGTAAAAGAATTTTTAGCCAAACTGCCTTTTGAGCTGACGCCGCCACAAAAAATAGCGAGTTGGGAAATTTTAAAAGATTTAAATAAAAATGAACCAATGAATCGTTTGCTAGAAGGGGATGTGGGCAGTGGCAAAACTGTAGTTGCTGGCTTGGCGCTGTACAATACGGTTTTAAATGGTTATCAAGGGGTGATTATGGCGCCGACGGAGATCTTGGTAAAACAACACTTTGAATCGTTAAAACAAATTTTGGGTGATAAAGTTAGTTTGGCACTTTTAACAAGTTCTCAATTTACAATTTACAATTTACAACCTGCCTCGCCGGCAGGCAGGTTTGCAAAAAATTTTCAATTTTCAAATGATAAAATTTCCAAAAAACAAATTCTTGAGTTGATTAAAACTGGGGAAATTGATGTGGTAGTTGGCACTCATTCACTGCTTTCCGATGATGTACAGTTTAAACATTTGGGTTTGGCAGTAGTAGATGAACAACATCGTTTTGGTGTGGAACAACGCAAAATTTTGCGTGAAAAAGCTGGTGGGGGCCGACTTAACCCGCATTTTTTATCCATGACTGCGACACCAATTCCGCGTTCTTTTGCGCTTTTACTTTATGGTGATCTTGATTTATCAATTATTAACCAATTACCACTTGGTCGCAAGTCAATAAAAACTCGTGTGGTAGAACCCTACAATCGCAGTAAAGCTTATGAATTTATTAGAGAACAAGTAAAATTAGGTAGACAAGTGTTTGTGATTTGTCCGCTTATTAGTGAAAAGCCAGAGAATAACAAAAACAAAAAGTCCGAAGATGAAATTGAAATAATTAATTATCCAGAAAATAATCTTACAGCTACAGATGAGAAAAAAACAGTAATGAGTGAATTCAAAAAACTTTCAGAAGAAATTTTTCCTGATTTAAAAGTTGCCTATTTACACGGTAAGTTGAAAGCAATTGAAAAAGAAAAAGTAATGGAAAAATTTAGAATTGGAGAAACTAATATTTTGGTTTCTACTTCGGTAATTGAAGTCGGGGTAAATATTCCCAATGCCTCAGTAATGATGATTGAAGGCGCCGAAAGATTTGGTTTGGCACAATTACATCAATTTCGCGGTCGTGTGGGTCGAGCTGAACATCAATCATATTGTTTGCTATTTTCCAATACCGAAAATACCAAAGCCTTGGAACGTTTGGATTTTTTTCAAAATAATACTGATGGTTTTAAAGTGGCTGAGTATGATTTGGAAACTAGGGGACCGGGTGAAGTTTATGGTACAGCACAATCTGGTTTGGGGAATTTTAAATTAGCGACATTAAAAGATATTAAATTAATAAAATTAGCCCGAGATTTAATTAGAGATGTGGATTTTGCTAAATATCCGATTTTTAAAGAAAAGGTTAAAGAGTGGGAAAAAGGAGTTCATTTGGAATAAACAAAAAAACCTCGCTTCACAAATTGCGGAGCGAGGTTTTTATTATTGTGGCAAAATTTTTGTTTTTGAAGGACAGAGGTTTTTATCAACAGTAACATACAAATTTGTAACACCCAACCCCATTACTGTTGCGGCAGTTCCAAAAGTGTAATCTCTTGGAGCACCACGAAATACTTTTTTTCCACCAAGACCATACGCGGTGCCTGCGGGAAAAGTTGTGTCTGGCCAAGTGTTTGGATCACATTTGTATATTTTGAGTGCTTGTTCCAAACCTCCACTACCATTGGCATTGCCAAAATAGATCATTAGAATTTTAATTTCGTCTGGGGCATTTTTACAGTTGCTTTCAATCGGTTTTAAATGATATTTAATCATGTTTACCCCAATAGCAGTGTTCACAGCAGGATTTTTTATGGTAAGTTTATCACACAAACTTTCATCAAGTTTCATTTGTTTTAAATTTTCTTTGCAATATTCTGGTAATGTTTGAAAAAGTCCAGTGTAGCCTATTTTGTTTACAATATCGGCATTTAAACCCGATTCCCGATGAGAAATCCCTTTTAAAACTCGCCAATCTATACCAATACAGTTTGCAAAAGATTGAAATACGCCATCATACTGAGTAGAAGAAATAGGCTGGGCTTTCCAATGTCCAATACTGTGTCCTTCTAAAGTTAATTTGCTTAAATCATTCCCAGTTACATACGCCACTTTTAAATTTTTAAACTGTACTAAATCCGGATTAATAAAATAAAGAATAGTGTAAGAACTAATTGCTATAAATAGTCCAATAATAGCCTCACCAATACGTTTTTTGGCACTAGAAATTTTTTCGGCACTACCGCCAGATAGTATCCACATTAGCCCTTGGTTAATAATCATCACCACGGCAATTATACCCATGGCAGCAATGGCATATTTATAAACAGAGGCAATGTATTCACCTAAAAAAGGAATATACATATAAGTATTGCCATTTTCTTCTACAGTTTTTACTTCGCTAAAATTAACCCCGGGAATATTTATTTTGGGAGTAGGTTTTACGGTTTTTATTTCATCTAAAAGTTTTATAGTAGCGGGGGTAGCATCGGAGTTAACTAAATAATCCCAAAAACTTTGATCTTTGATTGTAAGAGGAAATTTTGAATTAGTAGAATTTCTTTTGTCTATGCAGTAATCCAAATCCCAAGTCATGTCTTCTCCATCATGGCATTTCCAGTCTTCGGGTTTACCGCCAAATTCGTCAGAACAAGTTTTACTTGTACCAGGATTAAACGGAATCCATTCACCATAAATTTCTCCACAATCACAATAAGCTAGAGTTTTTCCATTTTCTACTTTATTGCTGTTTTCACAATCATTACTTTTGCATTGCGAGTCATTGTCACAAAGTTCACCAAAAGCTTTTGTACCCACTGCCAAAGTAAAACTGGGAATTAGGCAGAAAATTATTATAATAATTGCTAAGGATTTTTTCATAGTTCAATAAAAATTCACTATAAATAATTACAGTTTTAATAAAGTTTCCCAACCTTCAAGAAGTTGTGGGGCTTGAACTTGTTTATTATTAAAAAATATTGTTGGCAAAGCTTGAATATTCAAGAGTGTAGCTAAATTTTCATTTTTTTGCAGATAATTTGTAGGATTGGTGGAAGCTAAACAATTGGTTAATTTTTTTGCATCCAAATTAATTTTTACCGTGATTAAATCCAAAACTTCTTTGCTTAAATTATCACCGTTCACAAAAGTGGTTTCAGCAAATTCATTAAATTTGCTTTGTTGATTGGCACAGTAAGCATAATTGTGGGCAATTTCGGTAGAAGCGGGATAAATTGTACGTGAAACCCCTTTCCAAATAACTTTTACTTTTGTGGGGTATTTGTTAATCAATTCTTTTAATAATTGATGCTGGTTTTGGCAAGCTGGACAGCTAAAATCACCAAAAACTACCAGAGTTGTACCAGCTTTTTTACTACCCATAATTGGATCTTCCAAATCCAAGGGAATATTAAATTCTTTCGGTTTGATTTTTTCATACTCAGCTTCACTCGGAGTAAGGGGATTGTATTGAAGTACTCTTACAAAAAAAACTAAAATTACCAACAAAATTGCGGGGATAAAAATTACTAAGAGCTGTTTGGTTTTTATCATAAGCTTATATTAAATAATCCGGCTTGGTTTTTGTCGGTAAAATAAAGTTTAGTGCCATCAGGACTTAAGTACATTGAATTTATTGTATGATTTTCGTTTAATGATACTTGAATTTTAACTCCACTTTCCAAATCAATTTTAAATATTTGATCGGGTGTACCATCGGCCAAAGCTGGAGCAAAACCAGCCCCGGTTTGCAAAGCAATTGGCACAGCGCAATAAGCATAACGTTCATCGGCAAAAGTACATTTGTCGGCCCAAGTGTTGGCTCCAAGTAAGCGACGATTACTGCCAATATTATCGCCCTCGGCGTCGACTACCCACAATTCTGGCTTATAATCATTTCTGGCGCTATAAACGCTGTAAATTAGTTTTTTGCCTGTTGGTGACCAAGAGCTCTTTAAGCCTCGACCTTCTACGGTAATTGAAGGAAAATTTTCTTTATTTAAACCAACCATGAGTATTTCTTGACGATCGTCGCCCAAAGCTTCGCCGGTTGCAGATAGTGCCACAATTTGTTTGTTTGGTGACCAATCCACAATTACTTTAGAGGCATTGTCACCCATTGGTTCAATTAATTTAATATTTTTACCATCACTGTCGGCCGTTACAAGCCAACGGTTTTCTACATCTAATCCTTCACTCTTGGCAGCAATTTTGTCGCCAGTTGGGGCAAAAGAAAAATCTTGCCAGTGTTTGGGTAGAGTGGCTTTTTTGCCGGTGTCAAAATTATAATAAATATTGGAACCATCAGGATATTCCAAAACTGATTCATTCTTTACTTTGGACCAAGTAACTTTTTGGACATTATAAAAAACCTCGTCGCTCAAAGGTTGTAAATCGCCATTGGCGTTTAGCCGATAAAATTTACCATCAATTTGATCGTAAAACTTGACTTGACCGTTGGCATCAGTAGACACTCCAATTAAAGGGGATTTTACTACTTGTTGGCTAGTTATTTCGCGCCCAGTAGTTTGACCAATATTCAAACTGCCAGCGGTTGGTAAACCAACATTGGTAGTATCACTGCCAGTAGGGATTGTACCTTCTCCAGCAGTGGGTAATTTACCAATGGTGCTGGTGGTGTTTGTGATGTTTTTGTCTGGGCCTGTGGTGGGAGTTTTGTCGGCAAAAAATACCCAATATAATAAATAACCAAGCCCTAAACAAAGAATAGAAAAGAGAATGATAATGATAATTCTTTTTTTTGTGTCCATAGATAATTAATAAAAATAAAATTATTTATTTCTGAATTTTATTTCTGAATAAAGTTGCATTATAAAATTTATTTATTTGCAAACTGGTTTCTTTTATTTGTTTTTCAATATTTTTTATTTGTTTGTCAATATTAGCCAAACTTTTTTCTTTACTTAAGTTTTTAATTTTTTCTTGAATTTCTTTTACAGCTTTGGTAGCTTTTCGGTATTTTGAAAAATATTTGGGTATTAGGGCAAAAAAAACAAAAATTAAAACAATAATAATTCTTCTAATTTTGTTTCTTTTCTTTTTTAAAATATCCAATTCTTTTTGCAAAGGTTCGACTAGCTTGTTGTATTCTCGTTTTCGTTGACCAGTTAAATTATTTTTTTGGTTTGTTAATTGTTGACTAGTGTTTTTTAGTTTTTCTATTTCTTCATGATTGCGTCTGCTATTTACCATTTGGGTTAAGCCACTTCGCTGTTTAATTTTTTCTTGTGGATCTTTTTTTGGAGTATCAGCTTCGCCATTTTCTGCTGTCTTATCATTATTGTCGTCATTTTGATTTTGATTTGCCTCAACAGGTTCGGCATTATTAGTTGCATCTTGGTTTGGCAAAGCTGTTTGGGTGTCTGATTCACCAGGTTCACCAGGCATGCTCGGTGCAGCGTCAGTTGGTTTTTCACCAGTGTCATCCGCTATACCATTTTCTGGTTTTCCAGTCGTATCTGGTTTAGTGGGGTCTTCTGGTTCTGTTGTTTCTGGTTCAGTAGGCTGTGCTGGTTGCACTTCTGGCTCTTTTTCATCTTCGCCTGAAGGTACTTCAGAATCATCTGGAGTTTCGGGTGCAACTGCTTCGGGTACTGTTGGTTCATCTTCTCCAGGTTCGTCTGTATTTTCTTTATCATCTTCGTTAGCAATTTGTTCTGGTTTTGCAGTATTGGCATTTTTATTTTTTGGTTTTGGTTGTGCTGGTTGTAGTGAACTATTATTTTCCGGAGCAGTGGTATTTGTATCTGTATCTGGATCTGCTTCATTTGCGGGTGCAGTCATTTGTGGAGCCTTGGCAACCATATCTCCTTCGGGTACTAATTCGTCTGGTTCTTCGGCACCCAAAGCTTCAATTGCTGTTAAACCTGTGTCTTCATCTTCATCAGCAATAGCTTCGGACAAAGCTGCGGATTTAAGAGCATCGGCCACAGCCGCTTGTTCTGTCATTTTTTTAGCTTCTGCTTCGCCAGTTTTTTTGGCAAGTTCTAATACGGCTTTTTCAATTTCTGGTTCGGCTGCTTTGGCCATACTTGCGGCAGTATCATCAACAATACTAGAATCTAGATTTAATTTTTTACTAAATTGTTGATTATCGTCGGCCATGTTAGTTACTAAAAACTTTTAACAATTTATTACATTCGGTGGTATATTTTTGATATTCAGTTTTTAAAAATAAGTCGCTAATCATTCCCAATCTTTCTTTTTCTTCTTCCAAACGCAAAATCATTAATTTGGCGCGAACTTTGATAACTGCTTTTAAATAATAGTTCAAATCTAATTCAGAATTATTTGGATTTTTATAAATGTTTACTAATTGTTTTTTAAAATAACCAAGTTCTTCGGTGATTTGTTGGCGTTTATTTGGCAATGATTGTTTGGAATTGCCAATTTGCTTGGTTTTTTTTAAGGCTAACGCCCATTCTTGTTCAAATTTTTTCATGTTACTTTAATTGATAATCATTTTTCGTTACCGTCATTTGATAAGTTTTTTTGCGCGTAGGTTTTTGTAAAATTTCTACTACCGAATCTTGAATTTTTTCTTGGAGAATTTTTTCTACTTGACGCGCACCTTCGTCTTCGTTCCAAGATTCTTCGGTTAATTTTTCCAACGCATCTTTACTTAAATTAATTAATAAATTTTGCGTTTCTTTTAGTTGTTCATTTAATAAGGTTACTTGTTTTTTGATAATTTCCTTAATGACGTTTTTGTTTAAGGGTGAGAAAACCAAAACATTGTCTAGTCTGCCAATAATTGTGGAAGTTAATTCTTCTTTTAATTTGTTTTTAATATTTTTTTCTAATTCGGTGTTAAAACCAGTTTTGTTTACACCAAAACCAAAACCCTGATTTTTAAAATATTCTGAACCTAAATTAGTAGTTAAAATAACCAAAGTATGGTTGAAATGGGTTTTTTTGCCACTACCGTCGGTTAGCTGGCCTTCGTCCAAAATTTGTAAAAGTAATTTAATCACATCGGGATGTGCTTTGTCGATTTCGTCTAAAAGCAAAACACAATATGGCCGACGTCGAATATCTTCCAAAAAGCGGTTGCGTTCTTTGTAACCCACATAACCGGCCGGCGAGCCCAAGAGCTTGGAAGTGCTATGACTTTCGGAAAATTCACTCATATCCAATTTTACCAGGGCTTTGGGGTCGTGGAATAATTCTTCGGCCAAAATTTTGGCCAAATAAGTTTTGCCTACGCCACTTGGTCCGGCAAATAAAAATGAGGCAAAAGGGTGATTTTTGTTTTTTAGACCTAAACTTGCTTGACGTAATTGTTTAACCAAATTTTTTAGAGTTTGATCTTGGCCAAAAATTTTGTTGGCTAAACGTTCTTCCAAAGTGTTTAATTCTTGCCATTCATTGTTTTGTAGAATTTTTTCCGGAATATTTAAGCGGGTTGCTAAGACATGAACTACGTGTTCCAAAGTTACTTTTTTTGATTTTATTTTTTTATTTTTTTGTAATTCTTTTTCCAAATTATTTAAACTCGTAGAAATGTCTTCTAGCTCTTTTTTGTATTCCAAAGCGTCATTAAAATTACCACTATTAATGGCTTCATCTTTTTGATTAAGAATTTCTTCAATTTTTTTTCTTAAGCTATCAATTTTTTCTTCGGCCACGCTCAGTTTGGCTTGTGAGCGCACATGGGCACAAGCTTCATCAAGTAAATCAATGGCTTTGTCGGGTTGAAAATTATCGTGAATGTAGCGGTCGCTTAATTTTTGGGAAGCCGTAACCGCTTCACTGGTAATTTTTAAATGATGAAAATCTTCGTAGTACTTTTTTATGCCGTTTAAAATTTCGGT
>Ga0172379_10007815_pt1 | contig 13724 bp, 14 predicted proteins | sample GrowelOW334metaG_FD_119756 | JGI IMG/M metagenome (GOLD analysis project Ga0172379, IMG submission 119756) | Groundwater microbial communities from an aquifer near a municipal landfill in Southern Ontario, Canada - Groundwater well OW334 metaG | ecosystem: Environmental > Aquatic > Deep... | reverse complement strand
TTTCTCGCCGACGCTCGAAAATTTCCGCGACCCCGCCTCGCATTTTCCGCCTTCTGGCGGAGAATATGCTCCGGCTTTCGATTCTCCCACGGAAGCGCCCCACGCTTCCTATCCTCGCAAAACATAGAAAATTGCCGACCTATTAGCCGGCAATTTTCTTTGCTTGTGCGGGATGGGAGAATCGAACTCCCGCCCACAGTTTGGAAAACTGTTATTCTACCATTAAACTAATCCCGCTTTTATTCGCAGACAAAATACTATCAAAAATGCCTGTATTTCGCAATTTATTTTAAAAAGAAAACTTTTCGAACTTATTGTTTCATTCCGGAAATCCTAACGAGCTCATCAAAGCTGTCTTTCGAAGACATTTTATTTTTTCTTTCAAATCCGCATTTCTGACACTGTTGCAATATCGAATACTCCCCGCCGATAAGCACAGCACCAACAGGTTTCATCATTCCCCCACATTCCTCTGCCCTATCGCCAGGATTTACGTCCACATGCTTGCTCCAAAGACATTTTGGACAATGATTTGTATACCCATTTCCCGACACAGCAAAACCGCAATTCTCACAGACAAAGTCTTCAATCTGTCGCGTAAATTTCCCAGTCATTACATTTTTATATTACTCCTTCCCTACTATTTTCAAAAACGAAACTATTATTTCATAGCCAAAAACCTCCTTATATGATAACATTTCAGAGTTAAAAACGGGGTGTGGTGTAACGGTAACATTCCTGACTTGGGATCAGGCGACTCCGGGTTCGAATCCCGGCGCCCCGAAGAAAGCGCAAAAGAGCAAATTTATTTGCTCTTTTAGGGATTCGAAAGGCTTTTCCTTATCGAGTCCTCGAGATGGAAAAGCACCCGTGGCAGTAGCCAAGAAATTCCCGGCGCCCCGAAATATAGCAAGGTAAAAACTATTTTGTTTTTAAAGGACAGATTATGTCCTTTATTTTTATAGTATCAAATCCTCAATCATCCCCACTTTTGCCTCCTTTTTACCCAAATCAAGATAAACAGTAACCAAATCAAACTGCCATTCTGTTTCAGGTGAAACGTTTCGATCAAGCAGGTATGTTTCAACAGCTCTGGAAAGTCTTTCAAGCTTTTTGGGGTGCATATTATCCTCTGGTCTAAAATCGTCGGTAGTTTCATGTGGAACAACGGCTTTAATGTTTTCACGTGAAACACTCTTAACTTCCACAAAATGGAGCTTCTCGGCTTTTTTAGAAACAATATCCAGCTCTCCCCACTTTTTAGTGTAGTTCCTCTCAACAATCTCAAACCCACGTTTCATGAGAAACCTACACGCAACATTCTCCCCGATCTCTCCAATTTTTTGACTTTCCGAGGTGAATCGTTTCATATGAAACTGGTTATTTTAAGTTTCACGTGAAACTTTTGATGTCTTTTATGCTTTTTATCGAAAATATCTATATCTATAGCCATATTCTTAAGAAAAGTGGTCTAAATATAGGACATTTTGGTCTGTCCTTTATCAACATGTTCACAGACTTATCCCCAGTTTTGCACATTTTTGGCCTAAAATATGGCTTAAATCTAAAATTAACCCTCGTAGATTCTGGACAAAAAACGGTGTCTTTTAGTCTAGTTTGGGTAAAGGGAAGAGAATCTCTCCTTACGGGAACAGTACCCTTTCCGATTTTTTATTCACCTCAAAGGACCCAAATTTTTGCGGGTAGGGAGAATCGAACTCCCGTCTCGTCCTTGGCAAGGACGCATTCTACCACTAAACCATACCCGCTTTTTGTACAGATTAGTATAACCTAAGATTAATTTTTTTCAAAAAAGTAGAAGCCCTGCCCAAAGCAAAAGCGCCCCGCGCTTTCTCGGGTACGTACAAAAATCGGAGTTTGTAAACGAAGGGATTCTCTCCTTACAGGAGCAGTACAGGTTTTCCATTTTCTCAAAATAGGAATTTCTCGAAAATATGGAAGAACCTTTTCGAATCCCTCACGAAAGCGCCCCGCGCTTTCTCGGGTGCACATAAAAAGCAGACTTTTTCTATGCACCCGGAGGGATTCGAACCCCCAACAACGGTTCCGAAGACCGGTATGATATCCATTTCACTACGGGTGCTATTAACGAAATAATACAGGAAACTAGGGAAAAATCAAAAAATATACTAAAATGGAATCGTGAAAAAGACGAGTTCAAAAATGGAGTTTCAAATTCCTTCACAGATATCCTATGTTTCAGAGACTTTGAAAAAAGCCGGTTTTGAAGCACATCTCATAGGAGGTTGCACACGAGATATCCTGATCGGACGAAAGCCAAAAGATTGGGACTACACAACGAACGCAACACCAGAAGAAATAATGAAACTTTTCCCGGAAACTTTTTATGAAAATGAATACGGCACAGTCGGCGTGGTAAATAAAGATCTTCCGATAGGGGAGGACGGCCTGCCGGACGAAACCCTCAAAGTTGTCGAGGTTACACCATACAGAATAGAATCAGATTACAGCGACAGACGCAGACCAGACTCCGTTAAGTTCAGCAAAAATCTTGAAGATGATCTAAAACGAAGAGATTTCACCATAAACGCTATAGGATTCGACATTGAGCCTGTTGTAAGCGAAAAAGGCCTGACTGCGCAGGCAGGCCTGTACAAAGCCACAGTTAGCGATCTTTATGGCGGACAAGACGATATAAAAAAGAAAATTATTCGGGCGGTTGGTAATCCTGATGAGCGCTTCAAAGAAGATGCTTTGCGTGTCATGCGTGCCGTGAGAATTTCCACCGAACTAGGTTTTGAGATAGAAGAAAAAACCAAGAAAGCTATCGTTGAATCGGCCCATCACCTGAAAGATATTGCTCTCGAAAGAATTCGTGAAGAGTTTGTAAGAATTGTCATGTCGGACCATCCTGCCGAAGGTATAGAGCTCGCTCACGATCTCGGAATTTTGAAATATATTGTTCCGGAACTTGAAGAGGGGATCGACATTAAACAAAACAAAGCGCATTCTTATGACGTTTGGACTCATTTACTAAAAAGTGTCGCTCATTCGGCAAAGAAAAAATATCCACTAGACGTAAGACTTACAGCCCTTTTTCATGATATAGGCAAACCAAAAGCTCGAAGATTCTCCGATGAAAAGAAGGATTTTACATTTTACGGACACGATGTCGTCGGCTCGAGAATTGTCGAGAAAATACTCACAAGGTTGAAGTTTTCCAACAAAGAAGTTGAGACTATTTCCAAACTTTCCCGTTGGCATATGTTCTTTTCAGATACCGAACAGATCACCCTTTCTGCCGTGCGCCGAATGATAAGAAATGTTGGACAAGAAAATATTTGGGGTCTAATGAACGTTCGCCTTTGCGACAGAATAGGTACAGGAAGACCAAAAGAAAGCCCTTATCGACTCAGAAAGTATAATGCAATGATTGAAGAAGCTTTGCGTGACCCAGTAACTGTGCAAATGCTTAAGATTGACGGCGTAAAAGTAATGGAAATCACGTCACTTACTCCCGGACCAAAAATAGGCTTCATTTTGCACGCTCTTTTGGAAGAAGTTTTGGAAGATCCTAGCCTAAATACAGCCGAATACCTGGAGAAAAGGGCAAAAGAGATGTCAGATTTGCCCGAAAAAGAACTTAAAAAACTCGGCGAAAAAGCCAAAGAAAAAGAAGAAGAAATGGAAGAAAAGGAGATAAAGGAAATAAGGGGGAAGTATTGGGTACAGTAACGCTCGGACTTACTTCCAGAGAACACAGATAAACCCCGCCAGCGCGGGGTTTTCCTATGCTCACCTCGCCATTGTCAAGGTATTGCTCAGAAGCAAACCTATGACAAACCATGCTGGCTCGGTTCCGCAATGTTCTCTGGAAGTAAGTCCTCGCTCTAGTGGAGGAAGAAGCGGACAAGCTTTTTTGTGAAGTCCTCGCTTGGGTGGAAAGAAAATTCCGGCCTGCGAAAGACTTTTCAAAAGCAAATCCTCGCTTGAATAAATGACTCAACAAAGCCATTTTATGTTGATAAATATGATGTTTTATTGACAAATGGTTACAGGCATGCTACCATCACAGATAGCCGAACTTCAAACCCCTAACAAGGATCAATAATGAAAATGTTGGAAGACACCCTCTGGGAACAGATGGCCAGGTTTGCAAAAGAGCAAGCCGAAAGACTTCGTTCGTCTCGTCATAAAAGACTGAACAACGGAGAACTCATCACACTCGCCACAGATTCAAAAAACCTGGATACGAGGATCAGCGCCTGCAAGATCTTACTCGACAGGGAAATGGGTGAGGTCTTGAGAAAACAGCTCACGTTTCTCCTCACAACGCTGATGGTCCTGAAGGTTCAAGAATCAATGGAGAAAGTTCTCAAATTACAAGATGAACTCCTAAAAGGAATGAACATCCCCCCGTTACGCAAGTAACGGGGTTTTCTTATATTTTAAGCTATTTTTTACATGAAAAAACCGCCCAATGCGATAGTTTTGTTTTGCATCGAGCGGTTATGATAAGCCGCCTAAAGAATCGAAAATAAATTTGAAGGAAGTGCTCAACACCGCAAATACTTGGCGTAACGCCGTGGTTGGGTGCGCGCTCCTCTTTCGAATCAAAAGATGGCTCGAAGGTATGTCCTTTAGATCTCAACAGAGTTAAGTAGGAAAGGGGAAATGATCTAAAAAGACAAAACCCGGAAAGAACTGTAAAGAACTAATGGACAAGATTAGTTTCAGAGGAAACTGATGTCCGATGAATCTGAGATAATATTATCAAGGACAGATTGTTTAGTAAAGGACATAGATGTGGATAAGTGTCCTTTATAAAAACTGCTTGATAAAAAATTAAAAAGATTTTGTTTCTGACAGTTTTTTGACCAAAAAACAGGCCTGTGGATAACGCTTGACAAATCCATTTAATAGGAGTATAATTGTATACAGTTATCGTTCGTAACAATTGTCCAAATTCAACCAGTCTCCACCATTTTGGTGGGGACAATCCAAGAGAGGAGCGGTTTATGTCCCTGTTATTCATTCACAATTGCCTGTTGATTACCCGGGCGTGTGGCCCGGTAAACCAGCTGCGTTTCTTCCTTTCCAATGGTCGAATGGCAAAAAATGCCGAGGAGCTTGTCATCTTCTTCGCGGACTCTGTCCTGCCGAAGAAGAACAACAATCATCAGCGTGCGGCGTACAAGCCCGCACAAGTTCAAACAAAGCGCCCCGCAGCAATGCGAGGCGCTTTTTGTTTTACTATTTGAGTTCTAAGAGGATCGGACAATGATCGGAGCCCAAAATATTGCCAAGAATTTCGGTTTTTTTTATTTGCAAAACCAAATCAGATGAAACGAAAAAGTAATCTATTCTCCAGCCAACATTTCTATCACGGGCAAAAGTTTTCATATCCCACCAAGAGTAAGTATCTTTTTTTTCAGGATGTAATGCGCGGAAAGTATCTACATACCCCTTCTCCACAACTTTATCCAGCCAGTCTCTTTCAATTCGCAAAAAGCCAGTGTTTTTTTCATTTTCTTTCGGTCTGGCGATATCAATTTCATTGTGAGCGGTATTCACGTCTCCGCAAAAAATTATTTTTTTGTTTTCTTTTCGTAATTTCTCAATATGTTTCAAAAATAAATCATAAAATTCCAATTTGAATTTCAATCTGTCTTCACCACCACCTCCGTTGGGGAAGTAACAATTTACCAAAACAAAACCTGGCAAATGAATTTCTAGAAAACGGCCTTCTTGATCATATTTCTCATTTCCAAATCCGTAAACAACTTTTTCTGCTTTGATTTTTGAGTAAATTGCCACACCACTATATCCCTTCTTCACTTTCGAATGATCAAAATAAGCAAAATAACCGAGAGGATTTCTGATTTCTTCTGGAAGTTGGTCTGGATGAGCCTTTGTTTCCTGTAAACATAAAATATCTGGCTGATTATTGAGAAACCAATCCCATCCACCTTTCTTAGCTAAGGCTCTTAGGCCATTTACGTTCCAAGAAACCAATATCATAGGGAAATTATACTCTTTTTAATTGTGCTTGACAAAATATTTAAATTTGTTATACTATCAATTAGAAAGTCGGCCTCAGCAAGGCTGACGAGGATATCTCACATCCTAAGTGAAACTATAAATTGTGAGCGAACATTGTCCACGAAACGGACACAAGGAGCTAAATAACGTAATGAGAGTCAGAAAGAGCCAAATCCCGAAGAATCGGCAATACACCGGAGTCGCCATCGTTGTTAACAGCACCGTCGTGGCAGCAGGGCAAGTTCAAGACCGAATGCAAACGGTGAAGAACGCGATAACCCAAGTCGGTCGGTAAACGGAATGGCAAACTCCTGAGTCGAAAGACTATGGGTCCAAACCCCATCAGGAGCCAACCAGAAGTTTCACAGCTTCTGGTTTTTGTTTATAAAAAATTGAATTTTTTAAAAAGAGGTATAATATGACGGTATGTCATTAAAAAGAATAACGCCAAAGACCCAATTAAATACGAAGAATGTTACCGGCTTGCACAGCAAGATCTGGGGAGATTTCGGCAGAGTAAACGGGGATGTCAGTAAAATCCATGGCGACATAAGCCTACACAGAATTTCCGGAGACGTATCAAAAATAAATGGGGACATAAGCGGTATCTATGGAGACGCTAGCAATGTTTCAGGAGATGTTACACACGTGATAGGAGATCTCACAAATATTTCCGGAGACTTGAGCGATCTTTCAGGAGACCTCTCAGGACTTATAGGAGAAATTACAAATATTTCTGGCAACGTTACAAAAATAAACGGCACGGCAAGCAAAATTTCTGGTGATGTTTCCGACATTTGTGGAAATGTTTCAAAAATCTGGGGAAATGTCTCAAACATTCAGGGCAACGTGAGCGATATCAGAGGAAGTGTTGCAAATATTTCTGGTGACGTATCAAACCTCCGCGGAGAAGTAACCGAACTTTCCGGAGATGTAAGCGGACTTGCAGGAGACGCAACAGGGCTTGTTGGAGAGGTGGAACAACTAATTAAATAAATTTAAAAACAAGAGCAACAAAAAACAGCCAACTAAGGCTGCTTTTTGTTATGAAACTGCTTATGAATATTTCGCAGTTGTTTGTCGGTAACGTGTGTATAAATCTGCGTCGTTGCGATGTTTGAATGACCAAGCATCACTTGCACACTTCGCAAGTCGGCGCCGTTTGAAAGAAGGTCGGTAGCGAAGCAGTGACGAATAACATGGGGTGTTACTTTTTTTGAAATGCCGGCTTTGATCGCACAATATTTCACAATTCTCTCTATCGAACGATTTTCCAGACCAAGACTTTTCGACTGATCTTTTCTTTTTGAAATTCTTATGAAAAGCGCGTCATCCATATCTTTTCTTTCTTTCAAATATTCTTTCACTGCTTTTTTTGCCTCATCGGAAATAAAGACCACGCGAATTTTTCCTCCTTTTCCTTTTATGGAAAGTTCTTCGGAATTCAAATTTATATCGCGCGTCAGAGAACAAAGTTCGGAAAGACGAAGCCCTGTCGAGAATAAAAGTTCCAATATTGCTTTATCACGAAGGGATTTCAAATCTTTTCCATTGGAAGTTTCGAGAAGACGCCCAAGCTCCTCAGGGGTGATGAGATCAAGCGAACGTTCTCCTGTTTTGGCCAACTCTATTCTTTCGGATGGTAGGGAAGTGATCTCCTGACGGGCAAGATATTTCAGAAATGCGCGCAAAGAAATGAGGTAATAGTTTTGTGTTTTTTTGCTCAGAGTCTTGTGTGGGTCGTCTTTTCTACCTGCTGGCCTACGGTTAAGCCAAAGACGGAACTCACGCACAAGGTTGTCGGTTATATTTTTTGGATTGTCAGTCTTTGCAAATTCAAGAAAAAGCGAGAGATAGCGATCATAATTCTCGATTGTTTTCACAGACCGGCCCTTCTCTATCTCAATGTATTCCAAAAACCGACGTTTCAGTTCGTTTAGATTGTGCGACATAAGTAAATTGTATCATCAAACGAGGCTCGATTTAAGAATAGAAAAACCATGAACGTTTGTACGTTCATGGTTTAGTTTTCGTCAGTCGGTCAGATCAGGAATTTTCTGAATCTCTGACGACCTAAGAAAGATCAGTGATCCCGAAGGACAAATCTTTACATTTGCGATTTCGAGACTGAAAGGTCTTATGACGTTACGGCCATCCTCACCCATAACGACAGACAAACCTACAACCTCAACTCCATTCCAGATGAAAAAGAAGTTTGGGAATCGTTTGTTGTGGTCAAGGCCGAAGTCATCTGGGTGGCAAATCATGTAATTGACTTGTTTAACAGAGAACAACATACCCAAATCAGACATTTTTTTGGCAGTATATTTCGGGCCAGCATTTTTCATGTCGACCAAAATCGAAGTGACAACGTTCATATAATGCCCGACTGGGCTGTTATATTTGTAGCGATGAACGAAGCCTTTCGCCATTGGTTGCGCCAATGCGCCGAGAGCCCCAAAGTTGTCGTCAGGAAACTTGCTCTTGTCCCAATATAATTCATTCACCTCTATGGAATAATCACGACCCACAGCCTCGACACTTTTCGGGTCTGCCAGCACATGATAGGGAATTGGATCAGGAACCAGAGCGGATTGCCACTCTCTCCAGCTGTTCCAGTCGTCGAGAAAGGTTAGGATGGCTCTCTTGACCGCCTCTTTTCCGGAGTCTCTTTCGAGCCACTCAAGAATTTTGACCGCGTCATATTTATCCCCATTGATGAGTTTTGCGACCAAGAGCTGAAAATCCATCAGCACGGCCGCCCATTTCGTCATTGCTTTCGTTATTGCTTTTGTGTTCACTCTTCTTCCTTTCTTGCGCAGTTACCCTCCCTGAAACAGTATCAGGGACTCAACCGAGCAAAATCTGGACCATCTTTATGGTATTTTCTATCTGGAATATACAATAATTAGAGAATTATGCAAGTTTTAGTTTTTGGTGATTAAAAAGTCTGTAGAAATCCTGGGGGTAGCCCGAATTTCGCCCATAAGCGAAATTCGGGCTAGGGGCTTGCTTTTTTTGGCCGTTTATGCTATACTCTTCGGGCAATGTTAACAAAAACAAAAAAGCAGAAAATCATAAAGGAAGTCGCCGTCCATGATAAGGACACCGGCTCATCTGAAGTGCAAATCGCCGTTTTGAGCAAAAAAATCGACGAATTGGCAAAACACCTCAAGACTCATCCTAAAGATTCTCATTCAAGACGTGGACTTTTGGGAATGGTTGCAGACAGACAGACTCATCTACGCTATTTGGCAAAGAAGAGCACTAGACGTTACAACTCTCTCACAAAAAAACTCGGTTTGAAGTAAACAAATGAACGAACTTCGGTTCGTTCATTTAGTTTCTGGTAAAATTGCAAAAAGTCGAACATTAACAATCAAATAATTTTTAATTTAAAAAGCCTAAAATCTTTTTCATAAATTTACTTTATGACTTTACAGACTTTACGACTTTTAACTAATTTTTATGTCAGTAATTAAACACAAAGAACAGCGAGTTGGTATTTTTATCGATACGCAGAATCTTTATCACACAGCCAAAAATCTTTACGGCTCCAGAGTCAATTTTGGACAAATCGTGAAGGACGCTTTGGCAGGAAGGGCTCTCATAAGAGCGACGGCCTACGTTATAACAACGGAATCCGGAGAAGAAAAAGCTTTTTTCGATGCTTTGACGAAAGTCGGCATTGAAACAAAAACAAAAGACCTTCAGATCTTCGCAGGTGGAAACAAAAAAGCCGACTGGGATGTCGGCCTTGCGATAGACGCAGTGAAGCTCGCTCCAAAACTTGATGCGGTAATAATCGTATCGGGCGATGGAGACTTTATCCCTCTCGTGCAATACCTCCAAACAAACGAGGGTTGCCAAGTGGAAGTAGTTTCATTTGGAAAATCAACTTCAGCAAGACTTATCGAAGCTGCAGACGATTTCACAGACTTGGATGTAAATCCAAGAAAGTATCTCATAGGCCAAGGCCCAATGAGACCAATGAGAGGAACTCGAAGACCTCAGCAAAGGAGGAATGAGCCGGAGCAAAAACCTCAAGCTTAAATAGAAAAAACCACCATCGAAACACATTCGATGGTGGTTTTGCGAAATCCAAACAGCGGGATTTTACGGTTACAGCCCTTGGGATGACGTGGGGTCTTCTGTGGTAACTCCACATCCAGTGATTGTCTGACCCTCCTCCAGATCCGGATGAGTGCCCATAACAGCTTCCCGAAGCTCTTGCCTCACTCTGTTGCGGTCATTCCTTTCTTCCCTGAAAGGTCTGCCTCTTTCTCCACGTTCTGTTCCGCTGTGCAGTCCCATGTTTCCGTCTCCTCTTGGTTTGGTTTATTTAGTCTCCCTCGCACAACTCGGTTGAGAGCGAAGGATTCACTCAATGAACTTTCTAGCAGATAACAATCTATCTTATACAAAAACTTTGTCAACGCCAAAAACTCGAGAGAAATGAAACTAAAAACAGCAAGCTAAACAAAAGAAAATCCCTCCATCTGAACGATGGAGGGATGAGATCAACTCAACCTTTTTGGGATGTCACCGAAACAGCCGAAAAACAACCTAAATAAAGTGGCAGTGGCAAGAGATAAACAACGACATCTCTGCCGACCGGCACCTCCTTAGCCATAAACAAGGAAACAACATTGCCGACTTTTTGAACGATCGAAATTAATCTATCCTTGAGCAGAACCGTGCCAGGGGAAAGAGGCTGTATCTCAACAAGAATGTTCCTCACATATCTCAGTTCATAAGTATCCTGGGGAAACAAGACTTCGATCTCACCGTCGGATCCATGGGACAATCCCGCACAGTCTTCAATCGCCGTCACAATATCATGAATCAGATCGGCCAGATTTTTGGTCTGAGGAGGGATGCCTAACAGTTTAACTACGAATTTCGTCTTCATTTTTCCTTTCTTTAAGAGCTTTGTTTGCTCCTTTCGCTTGTTTTCTGTTTTCGATACTACTCTAGGTCAAAACTTTGTCAAATTAAAAATTCGTGATAGTATTTGGCCGTTATTAATTAACCGGTTTGATCTTCGGATAGATAGTTTTTATCCTCTTAAATTAAGAAAGGATGAAATCTATAATCTGTAGGTCAGACTAAAAATAAAATATGAAAAGCAAAGAGTATTCTCTTGAAGTTGGCGGGGAAAAAATGACCGCCTCTTTTACCGATCTTGCCGACCAAACAAACGGTTCGGTTATGATTCGATATGGAGACACAGTGGTTCTCGTGACATCTGTAATGTCGAGAGATCCAAAAGAAGGTGGGGACTTTTTCCCACTCACAGTTGATTACGAAGAACGATTCTACGCAGCCGGACAAATATTGGGAAGCCAGTTTATGAGAAGAGAGGGAAGACCTTCAGAAGAAGCCGTTCTTTCTGGAAGAGTTGTAGACCGCACGATCAGGCCTCTTTTTGATTCACACATAAGAAATGAGATTCAAGTGGTAATCACAGTCCTTTCTCTTGGAGAACATGATCCAGATGTTTTAGCTGTTGTTGGTGCCTCTCTCGCTCTCGGAACTTCAGATATTCCATGGAATGGCCCTGTATCTGCGGTTAGAATCGGCAGACAAAAGGGATTGAGTGAACTGACGGTAAATCCAAAATATGTCTTTAGAAACGACGAGAAGACAGACTTTGATCTCACCGCTTGCGGAAAAGACGGAAAAATAAACATGATCGAACTTGGGACGAAAGAGGAACAGGAAAAAACTGTTGTAGATGCGCTCAAAAAAGCGTCTGAGGAAATCGAGAAAATCCAAACTTGGCAGAAAAAAATAATTAAAGAAATCGGAAAAGAAAAGAAGGTTATCGCAAAACCAGAAACTCCAAAAGAACTCACTGAACTCTTCAAAAAAGAGATTGATCCAAAACTTTATGACACCATTTTTGCTGGACCAGGAAGCAAAAAAATAGATGCTTTACGAGACGAGTGGCTTAAGGTTGCCGGAGAAAAACTGCCTGAAATAAAAGGGGCAATCGCGCTTGACCTTTATGAAGAGACGGTCAACGAAATTCTTCATAAGGAGGCAATTGAGAATGAGAAACGAGCCGACGGAAGAAAGATTGATGAATTGCGACCACTGTTTGCGCAGGCTGGAGGAATTTCTCCAATAATTCACGGATCAGGAATATTCTACAGAGGAGGAACTCACATCCTTTCCGCCCTCACCTTGGGTGGCCCGGGCGATGTCCTCGTTATTGACGGAATGGAAGAACAAACAAAAAGACACTTCATGCACCATTACAATTTCCCTCCATTCTCTTCCGGAGAAGTGGGAAGAGTAGGTGCAACAAGCAGACGATCAATAGGGCACGGCGCACTCGCGGAAAAAGCTTTGTTAGCAGTTATTCCATCAAAAGATATTTTCCCTTACACAATCAGACTCGTCTCAGAAGCTTTGGCTTCAAACGGATCCACTTCAATGGGTTCGGTTTGTGGTTCAACTCTCGCACTTATGGACGGTGGAGTTCCAATCAAGGCTCCTGTGGCAGGTATCGCATCGGGACTCATGATGATGGGTGATAAATACAAGGTTCTCACAGACATCCAGGGGCCAGAGGATCATCATGGTGATATGGATTTCAAAGTTGCAGGAACACGAAACGGTGTTACAGCCATTCAGATGGATATAAAAATTGGTGGAATCCCAATACCAATACTTGCTGAAGCTTTCGAACATGCAAAAAATGCGAGACTTCAAATACTCGACGTCATCGAGAAAGCAATATCAGCTCCAAGAAAAGACATTTCTCCAAATGCTCCTAAGATTCTTGTAGTGAAAATAAATCCTGACCAAATCGGAATGGTTATCGGTTCTGGTGGAAAAACGATAAAAGAAATAAAAGAGAGGACCGGAGCAGAAATAGACATTGAAGATGATGGAACAGTGTTCCTCACAGGAAAAGGAGGGGCGGCTGAAGCAGCAAAGAAGATTGTCGAGGAAATGACACATGAATACAAAGCCGGAGAAAAGTTCAACGGAGAAGTTGTAAGACTCATGGACTTTGGTGCTTTCGTCAAAATAGGTTATGAAGCTGAAGGACTTGTGCATGTTTCAGAAATCGCATCATTCAGAATAGACCGAGTAGATCAGTACCTCCACGAAGGTGATATTGTCCCAGTCGTTGTCAAAGAGGTGGACGACCGAGGAAGAATAAATCTTTCAATCAAACAGGCAAATCCAAACTTCATCAAGAAAATTGGTTCTGCCAAATAGAGCGCTCGGATATGTTGTTTTTTACTGAAGCGCTGCGCAAATAAAGAAAATCAAGGGCAATTTCTTAACGAAAAATCAAAGACTCGTCGTAGGACTCCTCAAACAGTTTGATTTTTCTGAAATTGCCCTGATTTTCAAAATTTGCTTCGCTAACCCGTAAAAAACAAATATCCTCGCTTTAGTGGACGGAGAAGTGGACAAGTTTTTAAAGTGAGAAAAGTAAGTTCTTACTTTTATGGGAAAAATTCGGGCTTGGGTTATAATATAAGGCATGGAAATTGAAGAGGAAGTATCCGGAGAAGAAGGTGGCAGTACACTCGACGTAGATAGTGTAACTACCCCAATACAAAAAGATCAAAATTTCGACGTACAAAAAAAATTCCAAACCGAAGTGGAAAGTGAGATTTCTAATTATCTTGACCCCAAAAAACCTCCGTCAAAAACATTTCTTGTTCCGAAAAATG
>Ga0172379_10007814_pt1 | contig 13725 bp, 7 predicted proteins | sample GrowelOW334metaG_FD_119756 | JGI IMG/M metagenome (GOLD analysis project Ga0172379, IMG submission 119756) | Groundwater microbial communities from an aquifer near a municipal landfill in Southern Ontario, Canada - Groundwater well OW334 metaG | ecosystem: Environmental > Aquatic > Deep... | reverse complement strand
TCATGAGTTATTTGAGTTAAATTATAGATATAAGTCGTAAGTTATAAGTCTTTTTTATTACTATGTCACCTCCCATACTTCTTCTACTTCTTCAGACTTCCCACAGTTAGCACTCCAAATTGAGCAGTGCTAATTTTATGGAAACACAAACATATGGTCAAGCGATTTTCCCAACCGTACTTGACGAAAAAGGTGAAATATGCCACTATGCCACCTTAAAAACGATCATGGAATTTCCAAGGTTATCAGATCTGGCAAAAAAAACCATCCTGCTAATGGGATTATCCTCAATAGGATGTGCACATGCCCATCCTACTACAGTACCGCCTCCGCCCGGCATTGATAACTGTAGTCCCGCAACCCCGGATTCATCTGCTTTTTACCACAAAGCAAGTACTCATGGACCAAGGTTTTTCGAAAGATTAAATCGGCAAATTGAAAAAGATTCTTACAGTTTTGAAATACTTAAAGAAGGAGCCCCTGGAGGTCCAATCATAATATTGCTTTACGATTCTCACGGGACTCCGGAACCGGAACAAGCCAAATTGAAATACCTTAGAAGTAATTTTGGAATCGATTTGGTTGGACTGGAAGGAATAATTTACAACCCCCCTCCGGACATTCCTCCTAATTTAAGTAGAGGAGAGGTAACCTTGGACAACAATTGTTACACAACTGTGGGACTGGGAGATTGGAATCTTGAAAACCCGGCTCTAAAAAAAGAGTTTGCACTAACATACATTGGTTATTTTTTTAATCATAAAAATGTTGAATTCCTTAAATCCAAAGAGGGAAACATGACCGATTTCGAAAGACTCGATTTGAAACTTTCCGAAGCCTCAATGCAAGTTTCTTTAGGCAACATGAACGGCATGCTCTATAACTACGGTATTGATCCTTACAAAGACACTGATCAGGATAAATTCAAAGAGTTTGTTGGTAACGCCTTGGCAACTATTGATTTAACAAGATCCGATTTGGAGAAAAAAGATGGAGAATCCGAAGAACAATATCTAAAAAGATTGGAATCTATTTCGGATCAAGCAAACTCAACTTTTAGAGAAGCACATGAAAACGATGTTTACCGAAACCGAAACATAGTAGCCACTAATGCATTCGCTCAAGCTTTAACAAGCCAATCACCTCCGGTTGGAGTTATCATCTTTGGCGCCTTACACTTCACTCGACCTAATACTATCCCTGACGATAATTTGACAGAAGCGTTGCATAGAAAAATGCCAACCGCAACAATCGTTCGTTTTAAAAGTCTTTTCGAAATACAGTAAAAATTTCATATATCTCGAACGATTCCGCAACGCCAGGCCGGTACGGCCCATACTATAAGCATGATTGCGTATGCAATCTCCTTATCCCTTTCGAGAGGATCATGTATCCTCGAGAAGAATCAGTAAGTGAGGACTAGTGAGAGGTATATGATTTTTTTATTCCGCATACGCTTCCTCCCTGCGTTCCCTAATCACATCAACCTTTATCTGTCCAGGATACTTAAGGTCATTTTCGATTTTTCTAGCTATTTCATGCGACAATTTAATCGATTGCAAATCATCAACCTTGTCAGGATCAACGAACACACGAACTTCCCTACCGGCCTGAATCGCATAAGATTTCTTAACACCACCAAACGAATTAACCATATTTTCAACCTCATCCAACCTCTTAACGAAATTATCAAGATTTTCCTTATTAGCTCCAGGTCTCGAGATAGAAATAAGATTTGCCGCCTGAACAATTTTCGCCTCAATACTCTCAGCATCAATATCGCCTTCATGAGCCTCAACACAATGAATAACATCTTCGGAAATTCCGAATTTCTTCAAAATATCGCGACCGATAGTAGCATGTTTACCTTGAATCTCATGATCGACAGCCTTGCCAATATCATGTAACAAACCGGCTTTCCTGCAAACATTCGCATCGGCACCCAATTCGGTAGCCATATGAGCCGCCAGGAAAGAAACTTCCATCGAATGCTTGAGAACATTTTGCCCATAGCTAACCCTGAATTTCAAACGACCAAGAATTTTTATCAAATTCAAAGGCAAACCGATAACACCTGTTTCAATAGCAGCTCTTTCTCCCAACTCTTTAATCAAAGTATTAACCTCTTCTTTCACTCTCTTAACCATTTCTTCAATTCTTGCCGGATGAATTCGTCCATCCTCAACCAACCTTTCAAGAGCAACCTTGGCAATATATCTTCTCACAAGGTCAAAACCACTTATAACAATCGAACCCGGAGTATCATCAACAATCACATCCACACCAGTAACCTGCTCAAAAGTATTTATATTTCGACCCTCTCTACCGATAATACGACCTTTCATTTCATCAGTTGGCAGAGCAACAATCGTAGCTGTCGATTCAACAGCGGTCTCAGCCGCATACTTCTGTATCGCATCGGCAATAATATGTTTAGCTCGCTCATTAGCTTCACCCTTAATAGAAGCTTCAAGTTTTTTAACATGAGCGACTATTTCATCTTTAGACTCATCCTCAACTTTTTTCAAAAGCAGAACCCTTGCATCATCTTTCGTCAAATTAGCAACTTTCTCCAACTGTCCTTTCTGTTGTTCGTAAATCGACTGCACTTCAGACTTCAACTGCTTAACAGAAGTAACCTTTGATTCAAGCTCCTCCTTAAGCCTTTCAGCGGACTCCATTTTTTGATCAAGAGTTTCCTCTTTTTTAACCAACCTCTCTTCAATAGCTTGCAGCTTAACTCTTTTCTCTCGTTCATCCTTTTTCGCCTCTTCTTGAATCTTAAAAGCTTCATTTCTTGCCTCAAAAAGCAACTCCTTCGCCTTGGAATCGGAATCACGAACCACTCGTTTTTTCTCCTCTTCAGCCTTCACCTCTTCAGCCTTCTTCTGAACCGTTCGTACATACATACCCGCCCCTCCTCCGATCACAAGTCCGATGACCAACATCAGAATTGAAATAATGGTACCCATAAAAAATAAAAGGTTATCAGTCCTCTCTTTAATTTAAGAATACGAAAATTACACATCTATAAAAGCCAGATCCGACACGGATCTCTTCCCAACCTGTTTATTTTAAGGAAATTTTTAATCAATTTATTTGCTTTGCTACAGATGGTTTTAAGTTCTTCTTAAACCAGAAAGGTTTTGTTATTACTAAATAAAATTTAACGGACTTATAAGGGCATGTCAATTGACTTCAATATTATATAATGTTTTGCTAACGCCAAACGATTTATAATAAAAGTCGCTTCGCGACTACTAAAACCAACAAAATGTACCAAAAAATCATCAAAAATGTTCTTGCGATATCGTGGATTTCTGTTGTCATATATTTTTATTTCAAAGATCACACCTATTACGCATCCGGTATTACGCCTTCGCTCAAGTACCTCCTATTCGTACTAATCGTACCGATTATATACGGATGCTATAGCCTACACAGATGGTTTAATGAAGGGGAAAAGACAACAAGTATAAAAATAACAATACCTCGCTTACTAATAGCATTTTTATTATTAATACTTTTGGCGGGAAACGCGGCTTTTTTTGTAAAAACGCCATCTTTCTACCACGGCGCGAGTATATTCACGACAAGTGATGGTCAATTAAAAGAGGTCCCTGATCTTTCACAGCTTGGAGAAGGTGATACTTTGGTTATCGCAAGCGAATCGGCATTCGAAGGAACGGACAATGTAACAAACGAAAATACCGACCCGTCATTTGCAAGCCGTTTTGAAGAACCATCGTTCTGGCAAATTCAATGGGGCCTCATGACAAAAAGCATCGGAATAATCTTGATACTGTCGTTAATAACACTTATCGCGACATCCCTCGGACACACGATACTCAAGCTGATAAGAAAAGATGCGGTGCTTGATATCGACCATACTATAATCTCCTTCGGCACAGGACTTTTCGGAATCATCCTTGTATCTTTCATAATCGGCTCACTCCACATACTGACAACATATTCGGCATGGGGAATGCTTATCATATTACTTGGAATAAGCTTCAAGTCCTTAATAGAAACCATAAAGAAACTCCTGAAATTCAATTACAATTTTGAAACGAAATTTTTAGATATAAATCTATTTATAATTTTTGTTCTTGCACTTTTTATAAGTATGAATTTCATAGACAGCATCTCTCCACTTCCAAGGGCATGGGACGGCATGAATCAATATGTAAACATCGCAAAAAGGATAGAAGAAGCGAAAGGACTTATACAAATAGGTGGCAATTACTATTGGGAACTTTTCATGAGCCTTGGATTCATCGCATTTAAATGGACAACAATAACATTGAATCTGTCCGGATTTTACCCGGCACTATTATCACTAATAGTTCTTTTCGTAATATTAAGAAAATTTTCTTCACAAACAACCTCATTATTAATATCAGCAGCACTTTATACAACACCTTTATTTTTATTCCACGGCGTTGAAGAAAACAAAGTGGACCTTGGCGTATTGCTAATAAGCATAATCGCATTTCTGGCATTGTATAAAGGCTTTTTCGAAGAGAATAAAAAAAATCAACTTATACTTATCGGAATAGCGGGACTATTGTCAGGATTTTGCTTGGGCATCAAACTTACAAGCCTTATACTGATTTTTACTTTGTTGACAATCATTTTATATAAAGAATTTAAAAAAACCGGAGCCATATCAGGCATATTTTTCTCAATCGGAATATTCTTACTAACACAAAGCGCAAGCATTACAAAAGACATACCGATTTCGAATGAAATATTCGGGATAATCGGGATTGTGTTAGTCGCAACATCCATAGTTTTGATAACGGCACGACTAATCAAAGGAAATTTCAGAAGTTTATTGGCACCGTTAATTTTCATAACATTAAGTGTCATCGCATTTTCACCATGGATGATAAAAAATTACACAGAAACCCACTCACTAAGTTCGAATGGACTATTGTTTGGTGAAAATCCTCAACCAACAATAGACTACAGCTTATTGGAAGGAGACTTGGCAATAGATAGAGCCACATGCACATCAACCGGAACAAAAGAAGAATTAGACAGATATGTTGGATATGACACGAATGCGATAAGAAAATATTTAACACTCCCATGGCATCTAACAATGAATGACATTGGAGTACATGGAATATATGTGGATTTCGGGTGGATCCCATTGGCAATGTTTATCGGGCTCATCCCGTTTATAAAACCAAAGAAACTCGATCTCAAATGGGCAATTCCAATAATTTTTTTCGTAACATATTGGATTTTATGGCTGATAACAAGTACGGGGATAATCTGGTATGGTCTACCAGGGTTTCTGGCAATAAGTATTCTTGTTGCAGGACTGATTGAAAACTACAAACAACCAGAAGGAAAATTTAATAAATTTGTTATTGGAGCACTTGTATTCATCCTCCTAATCCCGGCACTATCTTTCAGATTATCAAGTTTCGGAAAAGGCACATTGTTACTTTATACGGCAGACATCATGACAGCCGATGAAGCGACAACAAGCATATTCCCATACGGACTGGAAGTACGCGACCTTTTCGAAGCGGATCAAGACGGAAAATACGACCTTATTTGGAAAGTCGGAACATCATTAAACTATTTTATAGCGGACAATTTTTGGCGAACATATAACGATCAATACTTGGATGACTTCAATTGTCTATACTTCGATAGGAATCCAGAACTGATGACTGAACGATTAAAAGCCCTTGGATTCGGATATATAATTTTTGATTATTACACAAACACAATCAGTATCGATCCCGACGGGACATTAAACGAAAAATATCAAGCCGCAATAGACTATTTGTTAAACTACACAGATATAGTCATCCCAGATTACTACAGAGGACATTTGGTGGCAAAAATTAAAGGGACTTAGAGCCCTTCCGGAAATAACTTGGTCGGGATTCGGCTTCAGATATGCCCGAAATTCATTTTTTCTGATTAAGCAGAATGTGAGGCGTAATAGCATTAGGTGTTTCGCTGACGCGAAACGACTTAATAATATTGCGCAAGGGATCGCTTCGCTTCCCTAGCGCTGTACGATGAACATTCTGCGATTGAGGAAAAAATGAAGATTGGGTTGTATCTGGAGTCGAGACGGATAAGTTATTTCCGGAATGGCTATTAGTAACAACCAACACGAATCCCGCGTTATTAAGTATGTAATGTAATTTTTAACCTCGTTTTATGAAAAAAGCATTTCTCTATTCGTTAATGAGCTTGATTCTTATTTTTTCAATCAATGCTTCGGTATTGGCAACTGCGGAAACCGAAACAACATTTCCGGACCTATCTTCGGATGATCCAAGTACGGAAGCGATAACTTGGATGAAAGAAAACGGCATCGTTGAAGGCTATGCGGACGGAACATTTCAATCACTCAACAAAATCAATCGCGCCGAATTCATGAAAATAGTTGTAGAATCCATAACCGATGACGCGACAGGTTCCAACTGTTTCCCGGATGTAAATGATGAATGGTTTGCAAAATATATATGCTACGGGAAAGAAATTGGTATAGTGGACGGATATCCGGATGGATCGTTTCAACCTGCAAACGAAATAAATTTTGCGGAAGCCAGTAAAATAATCGTAAATGCATTGGACATTGAAACAACAGAAGCAACAGAAACAGATCCTTGGTACAGCGAATTCGTCAAACCGCTTGCCGACTTATCCGCGATACCTCTTTCGATAAGCGACCTCGATAAAGAAGTTGCTCGTGGCGAAATGGCGGAAGTGATTTGGCGCATTGAAGAAGAAAAAACCGATTTAGCCTCTCTTAATTATGAAGAGCTCGAAGGCGACTTGGTAAAAGTTTCTTCATGTGATGAACTCAAAGAACTATTTTTAAGCAATCAACAGGAAATCATTTATTACGATTACGCAGAAGAAGCCACAACCTCGTCAGCCGACGATACGGACACGGGAAGCGAAACAAAAAGCTCCGATTATTCAACAACAAATGTACAAGTCGAAAATGTAGACGAAGCAGACATAATCAAAAATGATGGAGAATACTTATATGTATTGGAAAACAGTTACGACTACGACACTTATACATACTCATATGCGGTTCACATAGTGCACGCATACCCGGCAGACAGTCTTGAAGAGGTATCAAAAATAGCTTTTGACGATGAGTATTTTTCACCATCGGAAATGTATGTCGACGGAGATCTTCTCGTTGTAATCGGCTATACATACGACTACAGCAGTTATTATGACTACGGATATGACGAATATTTCCCTTATTACCATTCATCTCGCACAGCGGTTTACACATATGACATTTCTGATAAAACCGCCCCAACATTAATACGTGCACTATCTTTTGACGGCGATTATAGCGATTCAAGAAAAGTCGACAACACCCTATATTTGGTCTTGAACAAATACGATTTCGATTACTATTACGACACGGAATCCATAAATGTAGAAGAGTTACTTCCAAGATATTATGATTCGACAGCGGGAGATTCTGGACAAGAACAAATGCTAGCAGGATGCACAGACATAAGTTACATGCCACAAACACGAGATTGGAACTACTTAATCGCGCTTGCAATACCTCTGGATGACGCACAAAGTACCATAGATAAAGAAGTAATCGTCGGAAACAGTGAAAACATCTATTCGTCCACAGACAACCTCTATATCGCATCTACCAACTACGACAGCAATAATTATTATTACGATTGGGAAAATGCAAAAACATTGGTACATCGTTTCTCATTAAACGACGGGGAACTTAATTACGAAGCTTCAGGAAAAATCCCGGGGACCATCTTAAATCAATTCAGCATGGACGAACATGAAGGATACTTCCGTATCGCCGCAACAAAAGGAGATGTATGGGATGTCCTTGTTCCTTCAACAAACAATCTTTATATTCTCGATTCCGACATGAATACAGTTGGATCGGTAGAAGGTCTCGCCCCTGGAGAAACACTTTATTCAACAAGATTCATAGAAGACCGCGGATATCTTGTAACTTTTAAAAAAGTTGATCCGCTGTTCGTAGTAGATCTTTCCGATCCTACAAATCCGGAAGTCCTTGGTGAACTGAAAATCCCCGGATTCAGCGATTACCTACACCCTTATGATGAAAACCATGTGCTTGGATTCGGACTCGATGCAGAAGACGCAGAAGCAACAGAAGAAGCTGCTCGAGGCTTGGATTTCGCATGGTATCAAGGAATGAAGGTAGCTCTATTCGATGTAACCGACCCTGCCAACCCAATTCAAGAATACAGCATAGGTATTGGCGATCGCGGAACTTACAGCGAACTGCTTTATAACCACAAGGCTTTGCTTTTCAGTGCGGAAAAAGAACTACTCGCCTTCCCTATCACAGTCGCGGAAGTAACAGACGAAAACGCCTCTGCGGACACATACGGTGATTATGTTTATCAAGGAGCTTATGTTTACAATTTAAATCTAGACACCGGCTTCTCGTTAAAAGGTACAATCACTCATTACAACGAAGAAGAATATGATAGCGATTATTATTGGTACGATTCGGAAAAAGATATATTGCGCTTGGCTTATATCGACGATTATCTGTACACCGTAAGCAATTACGGAATACAGGTACATGATTTGAATAGCATGGAGAAGTTGGGAGAGATTGTATTGGAATAGCCGGTAGGTGCAAGGGAAGCGAAGCGCTCCCTTGCACTTTTTCATCTTTTTTTAATGTGAATAAGTAAAAATACCCTACATGCTTAAGGTATTTTTACTTTTATTCATACAAATAGCATCAGCCGAAGCAATCCCACTTGAAATAGCGGAAGTTTTTCCAAATCCATCCGGTCAAGACATCAATACGGAATATATAATCATGAAAAACACCGGCAATTTCGAATTGGATTTGAGCGAACTGTATTTGGACGATCGCGAAGGTGAAAGCAGTCCTTTTAAACTAACCGGATATTCCATCGCTCCACTGGGCGAGATAACTCTGATGTCTCAAGAAACCGGAATATCGATTAACAACAATAGTGATGAAGTTAGAATTTTGGATAAAAATCTGGAGCCGATAATCACTCTCGAAATAGACAATGCAGAAGAAAATCGTGGATACTCGGAAAACACAACCAACGAAAACCCTCCCGTAATTACCGAAATCTTACCGAATCCTGAAGGCACGGACGAAGGAAATGAATGGATAAAAATCTGCAACAATTCAAACTCGTCAATAAATTTAAACAATTACTTTCTGGATGACTCCGAGGAAGGAAGCGACCCTTTCCAATTATCAGACATGCTCTACCCTACCGACTGCAGAAAAATAACCGACAGCGAATCAGGAATCACCTTAAATAATTCGGGAGATTCCGTACGAATTTTAGATATGGAGAAAAATATAATTTCAGAAACATCATATGAAAATGCAAAAGAAGATGAAATCATTTACTTGATAGATACCTTAACAAAGGAAAGTGAACCAGTCACATCTGTTATCATCACGGAAATCATGCCAAGTCCGGAAAAAGGAGAAACAGAATGGATCGAGATTAAAAACACAAGCCAAGAAGAAATTTCATTAAACGGACTTTTCCTGGACGATTCGGAAGACGGAAGCAACCCTTATGATCTTTCGGGGATAACGCTTGGACCATTTGAATATAAATCAATCGAAAAAACCGAATCGAAATTGAGCCTGAATAACGACTCGGATTCCGCAAGGATACTCACATCAACAGATGAAGAAATAGACTCTATATCATACGAAACAACACAAAAAGGATTTTCATATCAACTTATAACAATAATCGATCAGGCAACACTTGATTCATATGAAGAATGGCAATGGGCCGAACCCACAAAAGACACAAGCAGCGAAATATTATACAGCATAGAAACGGAAATAATCGGATTCGAAAACGAAACAATTACAACGCAAGATTACGAATTCGACACATCAACATTGGAAATTTCCGGAGAACTAAAAAAAACATCATTCGCGCCAAATACAAAAATCGAACTAACTTATAAAATTTCCGACAACAAAAATGAAATAACAAGTTTCGAAACTGAAAACGGAAATGAATCACAATCAACAGTCAAAATCGGACAAACCGAAAATTCTCTTTACAAAAGATTTCTTCCATACATAACTACGGCAATAATCGCAATAATACTTACCATATACGAATACAAAAAAGGAGGCGCTTAAAGATTTGACTTCTATAAGCGCCTCACAAGATCGCAACATTACTTGCAACCACCGCCGCATCCTCCACCCATAGTGTTAAAAGGTTAAAAATTATTACTTCACTAATGATAATAGTTCCTAATAAGAAATTTTGCAAGCTTTTTAATTAAAGAATCTTCTTGCGCTATGAAAATAAACCTGGTATACGAAAAATCGTTATCAATATAACAAGCTACTGGAAACGAAAGCGAAACACGCAAAAAAAGCGAAAAATTTCAAAAAGTTCTGGAAGCTCGGTCGCAAAGAATTCAACACCCAGTATTTCGATTTAACGAAAGAAGGGGAACTTGTAATTAACGAAGGCAATTACCAATACAATGTTCGCGAGCTTGCAGAAAAATACGGCACACCGCTCAAAATAATGATGCCGTATGTTATCGAACAACGAGTTGAAGACTTGATGGATACTTTCGACGACGCGATTCGCGAATACAAATACAAAGGTCAGTTCTACTATCATTACCCGATGAAAGTGAATCAAAGTCGCGAGTTCGTCTTACCGATTATAAGCGAAGGCGGCAATCTCGAAATAACCTCTGCAAATGAATTGTGGGTGGTAAAAAGATTATGGCAACAACACAGATTCAATTCACATATAAAAGTTGTCTGCAACGGTCCAAAAACACAGCAATATCTTGAACTTATAGCCGAACTTAAAAGCAACGGTCTGGACATAGTCCCAATAATAGAAGATTTATCCGAACTGGAATTACTAAAAAAATTCAGAGGACAAGTCGGCGTAAGAGTCGATATTGGCGTAAAAGTAGACTCTTATTGGGATAAAAAAATTGAGCGATTCGGATTATCGATTGATGATGTTTTTGCAGTTGAAAAGATCAGGAACCTGACAATGCTCCACTATCACACTGGATCGGAAATCAAAAAAGAAAGCGATGTGCTTAAACCTCTGAAAAAAGCCATGGATATATATGCAAGATTAAAAAAAATAAACCCTTCCCTCGACACAATAGACATGGGCGGCGGCTTCCCAAGTAATTATTACGGGAAACCGATGTATCCGGTAAAAAGGCTTGTATATAGAATTGTCAGCTTCATGGAAAAATATTGCCGCGAAAACGAACTACAACCACCAAATATAATATGCGAATGGGGTAGCCATGTTGCAGCACCTGCTCAAATAACAGTATTTTCAATTGTAAGTGAAAAAGCCATACCAAAAGCAATGGCGAAAAAATGGTATGTAATAGATGGAAGTTTCCAAACGCAACTGTTAGATACATGGTCGATTCATAAACAATGGCATGTTGTCGCAGTAAATAATGCACGAAATAAAAAAATGACTCGTACTTGGCTTGGCGGACTTTCTTGCGACTCGGATGACAAATATACAGCCGGTGGAAATTACATACTTCTCCCCCGCCTCGAAGACCTGGAAAACGGCACACCTCAATACATAGCATTCCTTGATACCGGGAATTACCAAGATGGATTCGCATGTCATCACTGTCTAAACGCTACACCTGCAAAAGTGGTAGTACAGAATGGCGATGTAACAGTTGTAAGAAAGAGGGAAACACCGGATGATGTTGGTAAATTGTTTGGTTGGTAAGTCGCCGCAGGCCAGTCGCGAAGCGACCTCTTTCCCCTCTTCTCTTCTCCCCTTAATACTTACTACTAGCTACTAACTACTTCCCCATGCACTTCGGCGACATCCCAAAACCATATACAGATTACGAAAAAGCAAAATTCGTGATAATCCCCGTACCGTACGACGGCACAAGCACATGGGGCAAAGGATCTGACAAAGGACCTGCCGCAATTCTCGAAGCCTCGGCAAATATGGAACTTTTTGATATAGAAAGCGACTGCGAACCTTACAGAAAAGGTATATTCACAGACAAACCTGTTACAGAAAACTCATCTCCGGAAAAAATGGTAAAAGCCGTCGAAAAAATTACTTTGAAGCACCTAAAAAACAAAAAAATCACCGTACTGCTTGGCGGAGAACATTCTGTAAGCATAGGGGCAATAAAAGCTCATGCAAATACCGAAAAAATCTCCGTTCTACAACTTGATGCTCACAGCGACATGAGAGATGAATATCTTGGATCAAAAAACAATCACGCATGCATAATGGCACGAGCAAAAGAGATTTGTCCTGTAGTCCAGGTTGGCATAAGAAGCATGGACACGGCTGAAAAGAAAAACATCAACAAAAAAAGAGTTTTCTTCGCACACAAAATCCACGGAAAAACGGACTGGATCAAAAAAGCTGTCTCTTTATTGACCAATAAGGTCTACTTAACTATCGATCTGGATGTTTTTGACCCTTCGATATTACCTTCAACAGGCACACCTGAACCGGGAGGTTTGGGCTGGTATGAAGTTCTGGAGTTAATAAGAGAAGTTACCAAAAAAAAGAAAATAGTGGGATTCGACATAGTTGAACTCGCACCAAATCCGAACGAAAAAGCTTCTGACTTCCTAGCGGCAAAATTGGCGTATTATGTAATGAGTTTGGTGTAAGAATTACAGAAAGCAGAATTACAGAGTTACAGATGGAGAGAAGAGGAATTCAATCTGCAACTCTTTTCTTTGCAACTCTGTAATTCTGTAACTCTGCTTTCTCTCGAAACATTCCACTCGCCTGTAAATTCGCTTTGAAAAAAATATATTGCAAGCATGCGGGAGCTTCAATATATTGGGGGTCGAAGAAGGAAAACACACAATGTATTGTGGCAAAGACCGAATAATTATGTTCTAAGATAACTCACGAGGATTCCTATTTATCGACCGGCGCAAAGAAGCGCATCGACACGAAAATTTCATCAAAACGACCTCTTTTTTTTCGCGTTGCCACTAACAGGCCGGTAGCGAAGCGAACGGCCCACTACTATAAGCCTGATTGCGAACAGTCCCGAAGGGATAAATAATATAAGCAACTCACCAATAGGCGATTACCATAATGCAATCTCAATCGTAAAAAACTAAAAAATAAATTACAAATAAAACCATGAAAAAAATCATCAAAAGAGACGGCACATTAGTCGATTTCAATCACGACAAAATAGCTGAAGCGATTTGGAAAGCCGCTCAGTCAGTTGGAGGAGAAGACAGGTCGATTGCTGAAGAAATTGCAGTAGAAGTCGAAAAACTCCTAAATATTCTTTTCAAAGGCAAAAGCAATCCAACCGTCGAACAAGTTCAAGATTTGGTCGAAAACATGTTGATTGAACGCAAACACGCGAAAACGGCAAAGGCATATATTTTATACAGACAAAAACAAACCGAAATACGCGACAGACAGAAGGCAATAATGGGCAAAACAACGAAACTCCCATTAAGCCTCAATGCATTACAAGTTCTTGAAAGAAGATATTTATTGCGCGATAAAGAAGGTCGAATAACGGAATCACCGGAAGATTTATTCAGAAGAGTCGCCCACAACATCGCGCTTGCGGACAAAAATTACGAGAATACAAGCGCCGAACAAACCGAAGAGGAATTTTACAACTTGATGACAAGCATGGAGTTCATGC
>Ga0172379_10007813_pt1 | contig 13727 bp, 10 predicted proteins | sample GrowelOW334metaG_FD_119756 | JGI IMG/M metagenome (GOLD analysis project Ga0172379, IMG submission 119756) | Groundwater microbial communities from an aquifer near a municipal landfill in Southern Ontario, Canada - Groundwater well OW334 metaG | ecosystem: Environmental > Aquatic > Deep... | reverse complement strand
TGCCTTGAGGAAGTACGTTGAGAATCAAGCGCACCACCAGGTAACACTTGAACAGGCAAAGCTCCCGCTGGCGTAAGCCAGCAGACCTAAAACCACCGGCGCTAAGCCGGTGGTAGGTTATTGCTACACTACAGCCATGGACGATGTAACGAAAACCACACAGCAAGTTCGTGCGAGTGCGCTCCGTACGCACCTGCCGCTCGTCCTTTTCGTCTTCGGCATAGTCCTCGTCGCTGTCGTCTTGGCAATCCCTGGATTGCGTGCAGTTGTTTTCACCATCGCCGAGAGCGGTCCGCTCGGTGCGTTCGTCACGGGAATCCTGTACACGGTTGGCTTCACTGCGCCACTCGCAACGGCAATGATCATTGATGCCGCACACACCACCTCACCCTGGATGCTCGGTTTGCTTGGCGGGCTTGGCGCCATGCTCTACGACCTCCTCATCTTCGCGTTCATTCGGCGGACGACGACCATCTCGTTCTTCGAGAGAGTTCGCGAGCGTTTCTTCGGTCGTCCCGCAATTGCTTGGACCCTTGCAGGCATAGGCGCGTTCGTCATTGCCTCACCGTTGCCGGACGAGCTCGGGAGTGGCCTGCTCGGTCTTTCGAAAATTCCCCAGAAGTACTTCGTGCCGCTTTCATTCGTCCTCAACGGGCTCGGCATACTCACCATTGCGCTGCTAGCGCGGTAAACGAAAACCAGACCCGCACGTGCAGGTCTGGTACTTGTGTTCCTTTCGTTTACCGCGGGATGATGCGTCAGGATAAAAAGCCATCAGTAACGTTGGCCGTTTTTCATATGATAATAATTTGAGCCACGAGAGTATTGATGACGCACTTCTCATGTTGTCGATTATTCAATTGACAGTGCATTTTTAGAGGTGTAAAGTCCCAGAACTATAAATATACAATAACGATTTTTGACAATACAAGAAGAACAGAAAGGAGAAAGCTGTGGCTGTACATCGACTTGCAATTGGCACACGCAGTCACCCTGACGTCATCACCATTTTCAATTTCGAAACCGAGGGCGTGGTAACACTCGATATCCAAACTATCGCGAATCATTTTTTTGATCCGGTAGTAGAGTATCAGGTGGACGACCTGCCCGAGGGTTCATTTTTGGAAGTGATGTACCACAACGGGGTAATTGATCCGGCCCAAGGGTCAATTCTGGAAGCATGCGCTTCACTCGGACTCTCCGTCGTGGCAGCCAAAGTATCGAAACGGTACTACGGTCCCGCACGGAATGACGTGTACTTTAATCGGATGGTACACGTACAATTCACGAGCGAACCGCATCTCGACACGCTTCGACCGCGCGGCAACCGCAAAGGTATGGAGCTGTTCGACCTAACCGCCATGAGCGATGACGAACTCATCTCGCTGGGCAACGGTAGCCATCCACGGCGACCGAATTGCGACCTGTCACTCAATCTCGTGCAAATGAAAAAATGCGCGAATTCCAGAAACGTCTGGGTCAGCCGTACGTGACCGATGTATTCCTGGAAACGTTCGGCGCCCGGTGGTCGGACCACTGCAACCACAATAAGTGGAAAGCTTTGGGTCTCTTCAAGATACTCAAGGATGCGACAATGCGAATAAGAAATTCCAATCTTGTTTCCGCATTTGTCGACAATGCCGGCGTCTGGAAGTTTTTCGACAAGCTCGTGATTGCCCTCAAGCTGGAAACGCACTGCAGCCCCAGTCAGCAGGAACCCTATGGCGGTCAGCTGACGAAGCTCGGTGGGGTCATCCGGGACATTTTCTTCTGTGGCCTCGGATTCCGCGCCATACTCAATCTCGAATTGACGGTGGTCGGTGAATTCGTCCGGAAGCGGTATGCACAGCTCGAAGGCATAACCCTGACAGCGCGACGTATCGCCTACGAAACTGTCCGCGCTATCTCCGACTACGGAAACCCAATGGGCATCCCTATGGGTTTGGCGCGCATGTTGAGTCATCCATCCTTCAGCGGAAAAGTTTTCGCACTCGGCGGTACCATCGGTATTGGCCGTGAAGACTGTGCGCTGCAAGGCACACCACAGAAAGGTGATTGGATCTTGATGGTCGGTGGTAACACCGGTAACGACGGACTCCATGGAGCCACAGTAAGCTCAGGAGAGATGACCACCGAGACGGACACCGGCGACTCATGCCATGTCCAAATCGGCAATCCCTTCCCTGAGCAGAAGATGGGCGTGGCCAATGAAGAGCTTCGCGATGCTGGTTGTGTGCGGCGCGGAAATGATTTCGGCGCTGCCGGTATTGTCTCGGCGCTCGGGGAAATGGGTGAGCATGCCCTGGGCGGAGGTGGTATCCTCATCAACCTTGCTCTCGTCCTGCTCAAATGTGCCGGCCTGGAAAACTGGCAGATCGCTCTGTCAGAGAGCCAGGAACGCGGCGGCTATATTATCATCCGCGAAAAGCTGGATGACGCTATCGCCATCCTGCGCCGGTATCAGCTGGAGTCCGCTGTGGTCGGTGTTGTCACCGGCAATGGACGTTTCCAGATGATCTACGACCCAGATGCGACGGAGCTTGATCCTGACATGCCACTCACGGGAGAGGTGTGCTTGGATGTTCCATACAGATGCTTTGATGAATGCCCCCTACCAAAGCTCGAAATCATTGAGCCACCGGTACGGACTGACGTTGTCGAATTTCCGTACATCACGCCCGATAACGTGGAAGAGATGGCGGAGCTCGTTACTCGCCATTTCGATGCGTGCAATCAGGCATGGGCCACGACGCAGTACGATTCCACGGTCCAGGGACACAGTGTGCAAGGCCCGTTGTACGGCCAAGCGCATAACGTGACCTCACATCTGGCCGTCTGTCGTCCGGTGTATGGGAAACCATATGCCGTGACGGTAAGCCAGAGTTTCAGCCCGTGGCAATTCGAGGTTGACCCGCGTCTTGCAGCGCGCAATGCAATGCTAGACGCGATCGTCGCCCAGATCGTCGGCGGTGTGAAGCGGACCGATATCTGCCTCGCTGACAACTTCTACACCCCCAGCCAGGATCCGCACGCCTACTACTGGCTGGACAAGCAGGTGCGAGAAATTGCTAGCCTCTCCGAGCTGACCGAAACGCCATTCATCAGCGGCAAGGACAGCTCGTCGGGAACGGGATTCGGCGTCAATGTCGTGCCCAGCGTCGTCATCACGGCCATGGGCAAGGTCGCTGACTACCGGAGACTGGTGCTGCACCAGTGGCAACGCGCGGGCAGCATCCTGCTGGCCGTCGGACCACAGCATCGCACCCTCAGCGGCTCCATCCTTTCCTCGTCACTCGGGATAACCGGGACGACATTGGAAAGTATGTCCACCGAAGGGGTGGCCGAGTACCTCGATCGACTTCATCAATTGGTGACGTCCGGACAGGTGCTATCGGCGGTTCCAATAAACCGCGGGGGCATGCTGCTGCGCCTCTTCGAAGGGGTGCAGGCGTCGGGATTCGGGGTCACTACCAATCTCTCTGCGGAACTATTCCCGGAAAGCTACGGAGGGGCACTACTGGAAGTCCCATCAGATGCCGTCGCGGAAGTCTTGAATGACTTCGCAGAGCTTAGCCCCAGGGTGGTGGGAGAGATTACTGATTTTCCAGGTCTCACGATCTGCGGAAAACAGATGAATCTCGACCGTCTGGCCCAGGGCTGGAACACTACGTTCAAACAGGAGGTGGCGTGATGCGTAAGCGCGTATCTATACTCTTCGCTCCCGGCACCAACTGCCAGTGGGAAACAATGGAGTTGTGGAAACTCGCTGGTGCTGAACCCCATCTGGTCTTCCTGGACGACATCGTCTCGGCCCGAGTCAGCATTACTGACTGCGACATTCTCTTCGTCCCTGGTGGGTTCTCCTATGGTGACCACATCAATACCGGTACTGTCGTTGCTATACTCTTGCGGGACCACTTCCCGAAACTTCAGGAAGCCGGCATCCCGGTGGGCGGCGAGTGCAACGGGTTCCAGATCCTGATGCGGGCTGGTTTCTTCGGCCGAGATGTGACGCTCACGGAAAACGATTCCGGAGTGTTCTGCAGCCGGACGATTCTGCACCGCGTGCAGGCTTCATCTTGTATTTGGACCTCTGGACTCGAAGGACGAATATTCGCCTTCCCGTCCGCGCATCATGGCGGCAAGCTTGTCGGAAACACCGACCGGCTGAACGTGGTGATGACCTACGAATCCCCGTCCCCCAATGGTGGCCCCATCGCCGCAATCTGCAGTGACAATGGGAGGGTGTTCGGAATTATGGACCACATGACGCGTCCATACGATAACCCAGATGGGCAACTCATCTTTCGAAGTTCCTTACGCGCAGTGTAACTGCAAAACTCAGCCACTGAGCGTAGAACAAAAAGGAGATACGTTCTTTACAAAACTCCGGATCATAGTATTCGGAGTTTTTTTGTTGTCCTGTGCGTCGGATTCATAGGAAAAGCATGAACGACCTGTAAGGCGCGCAATAGCAAAAGCTGCCCAAGTTCTCTGGGCAGCTTGCTCTTCGCTATGTTTGCTGATTACCGCGGGATGATGCGCGCCACACTTTCCCCGAGGACGCGGCCGGTACTTACGGTTGTGCGCTTAATTGTGGTACGCCCGTCGGCGTTTGTGTAGGTGAGGTCGTAGGTGCCGTTCTTCACCGACTTCGTGGGGAAGGTGAGGAGGGCAACTTTTGCGCTGCGGACTTCCACTTTCGTTGCTTTCACCGTGCCGAGCTTGGCTGTGGCTGGGCCTTTGAGATTGCTGCCGCTCACCTCAATGACGAGGTTCGTAGCATTGCGGCTAGCGAGCTTGCTGGCTGTGAGCTTCGGCGTGTTGCGCGCCGTACCCGTCACCGAGAACTTGGAGAGGTGTGTGGTGGTCATGGTAGCCGTATTCTTGGTGGTGTTCACCAAGCCGGCGGCGCCATCGGTAGACCAGGTTTCCGTCTGCGAATCCCAGTACTTGGTGGCCAAGCCCTTCTCACGTAAGCCGTTATTCACTACCGTGCTCTCTTTGTACGGCAGGGTAATCGTCGCGGGCGCGTTGAGCGCCTTCACCTCGCGACCCGTGGCGTCGAATGCACTCACCTCATAGGCGAGCGACGCTGGCCGGTCGAGGGTGGTCGGGTCAATGTCGATAGTGGGCGTTACCGTCACTTCCACTGTACCCGTAATATCCAAGGCGAACGGCGGCACTTGGACGTTCGTTCCGTCCGGCAAACTCACATTCAAGCTGTCATCCGCATTGCCGGTTTTGGTTACCGGGCCAGGCACGGCGAGGCCAGTGTCTTTCACTGTGAGGTTTTTAGTTGTAGTGCCAACCTTCGGCGTCACCTCTGTGCCGTCACTCGCCACGAGGCGTTGGCCCTTGAGGTCAGTAGCCACAATAGTCCACTTCTCGTTCTTGTTGAGGTTGAGCGTGTAGTCACCAGTGCTGCTCACCGTACCCGTGGCTTGCGCGCCGTCGGTTGAGTACGCCGTTACGGTACCGCCACCTTCAGCTTTACCGTTGAGCAGCACCTTGCCCTTCACCACCGCGTTGCTTGCCTCGAAGGTGAGGTTCACGGTCGTCGTGGAGCCGCCGCTCACCTTCACAGCTTTCCCATCTGGTGCCAACTGCGTTTCTGTCACGGCTGGCGTTTCACCCACGGTCACCAGGTACGTGCCGTTCGGAACTTTGGTGGTGTACACGCCACTCACATCCGTCTCGACCGTCTCGGTCACAATGTCATTCGGGTTCGTGGAGGCATTGCTCTCTAACGTTGGGCGATTATCAATAGTGACCTTCGCGCTGGCCACCACAGTGCCACTCGCATCTTTCACGGTGCCGGTAATGGTGTTCGTTCCCAGGCGGACGGTAAGGTTCCGGGTCAAAGTTTGGCCAGCTTTGATGGTCACGCTGGTCTGGGCGGACGGGCGGTTGAGCAGGTCTGCCGTATCCTCGGGATCTTCAATGTCGTAGTCGAAGAGCCAGGTCCCCGCAGCGAGCGGCAAGCTGTACGTTCCATCCGTCGCTACCGTTGTGCTGGCGAAGTTGCCACTCGCGTCTAAAGCCACAACCTGCAAATCTGATCCAGCGTTCGTTACTGCTGTGCCGTTGGGTAAGCGGAGCGTCCCCTTGAGCGTCGCGTCGTAGGCACGGAGCGTGAGGTCAGTTGTCACGTTGCTTCCGGCTGTAATTTGCTTCTCGCTGCCGCCAGCAAAGTCTGTGCCCGGCGCAGCTTGGGTACCGACCACCACCTTGGTGCCGGTAATTTCCTTGGAGGCGTACTTGAGCGTGAACGTGCCGTCTACCACGGGTGCGCTCACCCGCGCGGCACTGGAGAGGGTGCGGACGTAGACGCTGCCGACGAAATCCGTCACCACCGCGCCGCTGCTATTCAGCACGCGGCCAGTGATCGTCCGGTCGAGGTCTTTCACTTGCAGGTTGAGCCCAGAAACTGTCTGTCCGTTCGCCACTGTGGCTGTCACTGGTGAAACGAGCGTGTGGGAGATGTCCATTGTATCGAGCCCCAGCACCCAGGTACCTGCGCCGACCATGAGGTCGAAGTTTCCGCTGGGGTCGGTGTTCCCGCTCGGTCGCTCCTGTCCCCCTTCACGAATTGCCTGAATGTGGACGTTTGGCAACGCCTGACCACTGGTGTTCGTCACCTTCCCTGTGAGGTGTGCGCTGTCGGTTGCCGCCTGCACCGTACCGAGCTCAACATTGCCATTCTCGGTCATCACAAATGTGGTCGCGGCGGGATCGAATGACTTCCCTTGTAGGTCCCGGTGGTAGGCTGTAATGGTGTAAATGCCTGGCGTGAGGAAGACGCTCACCGTGGAATCGGCCTGCCGCACCTTCCGAACGGTTCCCACACCGTCGGCCCGACGGAAGCTAATGTCTGCATTGAAGTCGCTGGTTGTTAAACCTCGGCCATCGCTGTTCAAGAGCGTTACGGTAACCTTGCCGGTCGCCGGGGTCACGGTGAAGTTGAGGGTCTGGCTCTGCGTCGTCGTGTCGCTAGCGAAGTCGACGCGCTGGGGTGGGGTTTCACTAATCCAACGCTGGGTGTACTCCGAAAGGTCGACGACTGGCTGCGCGAACCACGTCCCGCCAATAACTGTTGCGGTGTACGCACCGCTGGCGTTGGTACGCGCCGAGACGTTGTTTGCGTTTGCAATGTTGTACGGAGCGAGTGTGACGACTGCGTCTGCAACTGGGGCACCATCGGGGAAAGTGACCGTACCAGTGAGCGTCTTCGACGTTGCAACGAACTGGAAGTTCACATTCGGATGCGATGTGCCATCGAAGACGAAATTGCTAAGGTTCGCATTGCCAGTCACTTTATTATAGCCGACGACGTCGCGGGGTTCCACGACGTAGTTCGTGCCTATGGCAAGGTCAGCGGTGAAACTGTACGTCCCATCTGCAGCAGTAAAAATATTTGGAATTGCTGAGCCACCATTTGGTGTGTGGAGTTCCATTTCCACGTTCTGCATTGGTGCACCCGTGGTCGTGGTTACCGTACCAGAGACGACATTAGCAATCGTCACAGCGCGGGCGGGCTGGATGACGCCAGGAAACGACAAGAGGAGCGCAGCAATCGTGAGACTAGCCGTGCTACGGAGCGAACGTTTGAGCGTGCGAATACGCATACGCGTTTGGGATTAGTTTCTGAGGCGAAAGTAGTATACCACTGACCCACCGGCAGTGTGCTATACCCAGCACAACTATTTTGCTCAAACAAGTGGTGCTGGGTATACTACTGCTATGCTCAGGAGGAAAGGCACAACGCTCATCGAAGCGCTCGTTACGACCGCTATTGTTGGTATTGCGGCTATTGTGCTGAGCGGCGCACTCCTCAACATTCGTCTCAACCGCACCACTCGGCTCGAGGCAGCGGCAGGCTTCCTTGCCCAGGCGGGTATCGAAGGGGTGCGTGCGCTGCCGTTCAGCAAACTCGCAGACCAAACCGATGGTCCATTCCGGAACGTGCTCTTCCAGAATGGGAGTTGGAACATTACCGCAACCGCTGGCGCGCCGTCAGGACCGAATGTCGTGAACCTTGCAGCGAGCAGCGGGACAGGGCTGACGAGTCTTGCGATTGTTCCTGTGGGTTCTGGGGTCCGCGATGGGACGGTTACCGCATCCTTGAAGGTGCCCGCCGGTAGCCCTGCCGGTTGGCAGGTTGGCTTCCTCTTCCGTGCCGAAGACCGGGATCACGCCTACGTTGCTTGGCTCTCGAGCACCCAGGTAAAGGTGCAGAAAATTGTTGGCGCGAGTGCGGCTGATCTCTTCAGCCAGAACGCGCCCTACGCCGTGGACACGTGGTACAAGCTGAGCGTCACGTTCACTGGTACCAGCATGGATATTCGCGTGAACGATGTGCTCCTCAACCCCACGCCTTTCGTCGATAGCACGTACACCGGTGGGAGCGTCGCACTGGTGGCGTACAGTGGCACTAGCGTGAGCGCCGACGACGTGGAGGTTATTCAATCAGGGACAGAAACGTGGGACTTCGATACCGCAGAAACTCCTGGCCAAGCACCAGTGGGCTGGGAGCGCTTCGGCATTGCTAACCTTCCCAGCGGGCAAGCCTTCCTCACCGTTGCCGATGCTCAGGTTGGAGAGATGGGCCTGAAGCGTGTGACAACGAAGGTGCAGTGGACGATTGATGGGAAGACCTTCCAGCGCACGGCAGAGACGCTCGTGGGGAAAGGAGGCGTGGGCCAATGAAACGTCACGGCACAACACTCGTCGAGCTCCTCGTCACCATGTCTGTGCTTGCGGTGGTTGGTTTCCTCATGGTCACCATGTACTTCACGACCGAGCGTGTACGTCAGGGCGAATCCTTGGGGAGTTTTGTGCAAACCGAGAACATCTTCGGCCAGCAGCGCATTCGGGATGCGTTGAGCGATGGCGCAAGCATAGCGCAGACCGTCACGATCGATGGGACAGTCTACACGACTGGCCCGCAGACGCTCGTTTTTCGGGTGCCGAGCGTGAATGCCAGCGGTGATAGTATTGCGAACACCTGGGACACCAGCGTCATTACCCTGGAGGGTATTGCTCCGGCGGCAAGAATAATCTTGCTCGTGCAACCAGATGCAGCGAGCAGTCGGCCACGCGCGACTACCAACCTTGCGTCGAGCATCGATGACCTCCGCATTCGGTACGAGAGCATCAGCAGCAACACGAGCACGAAGGTGAACGTTACGATTCGGACGTTGAAGACCGTCGGTAGCAACTCGCGCCGTTTCACCACCGATACCGCAACAATCCTCCGTAATTCCTAAACCATGCGCACACAATCGCCCGCTGGGCAAACGCTCGTCCTCACCGTCCTCCTGCTCTCCCTCTCTGTGGCTGGCGCGTTGGCACTCGTCTCCTCACTCCTCGTCGATCGACAAGCAGCGACGACGCTCTACGCCCGCAGTATTGCCCGTGATGCCGCAGACGCCGGAATCGATCGGGCAATTTGGTGCTTGAACCACGGCTCACTCTGCGCCCAACCGTACCTCGGCGAGTCCAGCACTCTGGCAAATGCCGAGTTCGAGACGACTGTAAGCACGCTGTCGAGCACGACGCGTACTGTCGAGAGTACTGGGTACGTACCGAGTAAGGCAAATCCCAGGGTCACGAAGATGGCTCGGGTCGTACTGACAATTGATAGTGCCGACGTTTCTTTCAACTACGGCTTGCAAGCTGGGGTCGGCGGTTTGGACATGAAGAACAATAACAAGATAAACGGGAATGTCTTCTCAGCTGGGCCGGTGACTGGTGATAAGAGTGCGGTCACAGGCGATGTAGTGCTTACCGTTGGGGAACCAACTGTTGACGCAACGTCTGATCCAAGCGTCAATCCGCTCAACACCATACAATTTGGCACGAATGGGACCACGAACGATTTCGTAGCCCAGAGCTTTGTTCCAACAGTAACAGATAAAATTCATAGTATTGAGCTGAAGATTGCGAAGCACAATGCTCCCTCATCAACGCTGACGATGTTCATCCACAGCGACAGCAGCGGCAATCCAGGGACAAATTTGACCGGTAGCGGGCAGATGGTTACGGTTGGCGTCCCTTCAGACACGCCAGCCGGTTGGGAGAATGGCTGGACGACGCAGACCTTCACACCCTCGACCAATCCGGTGCTCGCCGCAGGGCAGACGTACTGGCTCGTCATTCGAACGAGCAGCACGAATGCATCGAATTACTGGGTAGCGGCTCGCGATGCTGACAGCACGAGCTACCCCGATGGCCAAGCAAAGCTCGATGGCGATACGACGAGCATGCCGAATGCCTGTGCCAGCCCGGGGTGCGACATTGCTTTCCGTGTGCAACTCGGCGGCGTTGCGAACAGTCTCAAGATTGGCTGCACTGGCGTCTTGTGCATCGGTGGGACGTACGCAATTGGTGGTAATGCATACGCCGAGACGATTGATTCAACGAACATCAAGCAGCACGCCTGCTACAAGAACATCCTCGGTACGGTTAAAGCTGGGCAGGGAGCAGAAACGTGCACCTCCTCGAGTACGGCGCCCGTCCCGTGCGATAGCGACAATGCCAAGTACGACGCTGGTCCGTACTGCCACTACAATAATCCAACGTTCGACCCCGTTGGGTTCCCTTTATCGAGCGCCCAAATCACCCAAATGGAAGCACTTGCATCTTCTGGCGGCGAAGTCGATTGCACTGCCGGTTGCACCATTTCTTCTGGCGACATTGGCCCGAAGAAGTACAATGGCAACGTGACCGTAGATGGTAACGTGACGCTTACTGGCACCGTCTGGGTGAAGGGTAACCTAACCATGACGAGCACCATCGCGCTCTCCAATGCGTACGGTACAGACAGCGGCACGATTATTGCCGATAACCCAGACGATGCCGTGAACAGCGGCAGGATTATCGTTGGCAACGGCGGGAATGCACTTGGCAACACGAACCCAGATACGTACATCATGCTGCTCTCCATGAGCAAGTTACTGACAGATGACAACGGCGCGATTGACGTCTCGAACAATTTGACGGCAGGCGTCGTGTACGGTGCGAATGGATCTGTGGTGCTGAAGAACAGCGCCGACCTGAAAGAGGTCACTGGCCAACGCATTGTGCTGCAGAATGATTCGGATGTCACGTACGAAACCGGTCTCGCCAGTGTCGTCTTCACGTCAGGGCCTGGAGCGTCGTGGATTATTCGACCCGGGAGTTACCAGACGCTCTAGTAGACGGAAGCGACCTTCCACGGTAGAGTACGGATACTATGCAAATTCGTAAACTCATTATCATTGGTTCTGGTCCGGCTGGTTTGAGTGCTGCACTCTACGCATCACGGGCCGAAATGCAGCCGCTCGTCATTGCTGGCAGCAAGCCTGGTGGCCAGCTGATGGACACCACAGAAATTGAGAATTTCCCAGGCGTACCATCGATGCTCGGGCCAGAGCTCATGCAGACCATGCGCAGGCAAGCCGAGAAGTTCGGTACGCAGTTTGTTGACGGTGATGCCACGAAGGTGGACTTTACCAAACGGCCGTTCACCGTGTGGATTGGTGACCGGCAGGAGCAAGCGCAGAGCGTCATCATTGCAACCGGTGCCACCGCGCGCTGGCTCAATATTCCCAGCGAGCAGAAGCTTCGCGGCCATGGCGTGTCGGCCTGCGCCACGTGCGATGGCTTCTTCTTCAAAGGGAAGAACGTGGCAATTGTTGGCGGCGGCGACTCGGCAATGGAAGAGGCAACCTTCCTAACGAAGTTCGCGAACCATGTCACCATCCTCCACCGGCGTGATACATTCGCCGCGAGCAAGATTATGCAGCAGCGTGCGCTCAGTAACCCGAAGATTTCTGTTCGGTGGAACTCCGAAGTTGTAGAAGTCCTCGGTGAAGGTAAAGTTACTGGCCTGAAACTGAAAGATACCCAGACCGGCGTGACGGAAGATGTCCCCATGGACGGTTTGTTCCTTGCCATTGGCCACATGCCCGCCACGACAATTTTTACCGGTCAGGTAGAGACTGGCAAAGGCGGTTACATTGTGGTCACCGATTACACGCACACGTCTGTGCCCGGCGTCTTCGCTGCGGGCGACGTGCAAGACCCGCGCTACCGCCAAGCATCTGTGGCCGCTGGTTGGGGCGTCATGGCCATGCTGGATGCGGAGAAGTTCTTGGCTGCGCAGAAAGACTAGAATACATTTTCCATAAGAAAAACGCATCGAGTAATTCGGTGCGTTTTTGATGAGCGATGTTACTTATCAACATGAGATTGCTGCAGCACAGGGATTGTACACTCTCCAATTGCCATTTCGTCCACTTTGAAACTTCGACAAACGTATTCCTCTGGGAAGCCATGGAGCGTCCAGCGGAAGAAGATGACGCCCACGGTCATGCCGCCACCGAAATATACCATCATGATCAGGTCACCGTACTTCACCAGGTCAAGCTGCCAGGCATGGTCTAGGCACACGCCGCACGAGCCAGAGGTCATGTTCCCGTACTCGTTGATGTTGTTCCGCACCAGCCCGGTAAATCCAAGTTCGCGCATGTGTTCCTCGACCGGATTGATAATACGCATATTTGCCTGGTGGAAAGCAGCGTAACGTATATCAGCGAACGTCAGGTGCGCGCTTTCAAGCGCTCGGGCGATGGCACCGGTAATATCAGGTGGCTCTCCATTACCTTTCTTCTGCACTTTGAGCAGCATACGTTCAGCGACTTTGCGAACGGCGGGTCCGTCCATGGCCATCATGTGACGCTGATCGAACGGGTCAATGATCATGTCCGGTGTTACTTGGAGCGCAGAGCCTCCAGCCGGAATGACGATGAGGTTCGACAGGCTACCATCTGAGCTAAAGGAGAACCAGTGCGGGTGGAAATCGCTGACCTGGAGATCGCATGCTTCGAGCACCATGCAAAGTGCGCCACTAGACAGGAGAATACGAACGTTACGATCGTACTCGCTCGTCGTTGTCTCTTCGACGTCGGTGCCAATGACGAGACAGGTCTTGTACAGCCCGGAGCTGATGTAGCTGTACCCCGTCTGCAGCGCCGATGCGAAGCTGGTACATGCGGAAGTCATGTCGGTGCAGAATACGCGCTCATTCCGGATGCCCAGTAGCTCCTTGATTACTGGCGCGTTGCAAGGGGTAGCGTGATTCTTCGGCGTGGTGGTGGCAACAATAATGGCGCCAACTTTTTCGCGGTCCAGACCCGAAATTTTCAACGCTCGCTCAGCAGCTTGCGCGCCGAGGTGGCTGGAGTCCACTCCTGGTTTCGCCCAGTAGCGAGTTCGGATGCCCGACTGCTTCTCGATCTTATCGGCCGGAGCATCAAACTGCTTCCAGCGTGGATCATCATCTTGCGGAATAGTGTCGCCAGGGTATTTCTGGTCCAGAACGAGTAGCGTTACTTGGCTCTTTGCGTCGAGCTTCTGCCATTTCTTCTGTTTGTACAGTGGTTGACCCTTCGCACGAAACGTCCGTAGTAAACCAAAGATGTTCCGGAAGTAGACTTCGTGCGCAGAGAGTGAGTCAGAAACTTCTGCGTTGCTGACCAAACGAACCAAGCAGTCAGATCGAGTGACATCAAAAATGCTCGATGCGACGGCACTTACATGCACCCCACGTATTGGGCTAGCGTTCTTTCCTTGTTCCATTTCCTACTCCTATTTGTTAAAGATTATTCGTTTTCTTTGCCCCCACACTACCGCCTCGACGGAGGGCGGTCAACCTGGTAGCCTGGAAGTCATGCGGAAGAAAC
>Ga0172379_10007812_pt1 | contig 13727 bp, 8 predicted proteins | sample GrowelOW334metaG_FD_119756 | JGI IMG/M metagenome (GOLD analysis project Ga0172379, IMG submission 119756) | Groundwater microbial communities from an aquifer near a municipal landfill in Southern Ontario, Canada - Groundwater well OW334 metaG | ecosystem: Environmental > Aquatic > Deep... | reverse complement strand
TCTTCCATTAGTGTCCGAAATGCAAGAGACCGTTTAAGTAATAGTGCTTTTTCACGGTTTTGCTCGAACACTTCGGTAAATACTCTTCCCCGGACAGACGAAATTTCACGAATTGTGGATTGTATGGTTTTTTTGAGCGCCCTTGTCCTGATTGTGGACATGGTATATTTATGTTTTTCGTAATTCATTTTGTCCTGGTGAATTTGTTGGAGCTCCATTGTTATTCTTGTCCTTTGCTTTTTACGCGGGAGAATCTTAAGCTATCTGCCTGGTACAATGGTAGTATCCCAAACATCGGAATAATAAATTCCGAAATTCCCCAGTGCCCCGTTATCGAAATTGCCGATCGGGTTATAAGGTGTTGCCGAAATAAAACCAGGCAGGCCCATATCATTGATTTGTTCATAATAAGAATAACTGACGGAATCAATGCATTGGAACTCCAGGCAAACGGTATCACCAAGCTGAAAATCATATTCATCAAGTGGCATGTTGACTTCAGCCCCGTCGAACGGCTGGTCATTGTTAATCGAAATACTTCCGGGCACTATCTTGCCATTTTTACTTACTTTAAACCGGTAGTAATTGGCTATTCCGGCCGGATCCTTCCACTTAGGGCTCAGGAGAAATACCAAGGGACTGTTTGGGCCGGGACCTCCGAAACCCATGACCACGTTCAGGCTGTCAAGGTTTACCCTTACCGGAACTTCAGTTTTCGCTAAGAAAATTTCTCCTGATGATAGGGTCACGCTGAGATTGAAAACATCACCCGGACTAACAGTTAAACCATTGGCAAAATAAAAACCCGGTGTATCCTCCGGTAAAGTTTTAATTAACCCTGATTTGTTCGTCAATTCAACTTTGGCGCCAATAATTTTTGGCAGGGACTCGGTATGGTAAAAATCGAGGGAATGAGTGAGGAAAACATTGCACTCGCCCCGACTGGCGTTCAATGTGGCATCTATCACTACCCGGGATGCTGAGTTCTTCAGGTCCAGCTTGATTACATCTTCGCACGAAGTCAAAAATAGGACCGGAGCGAAAATCAGAAGAAACGGAATTATTAATAGTCTTTTCATGTTTTGTTAGAATTTAAAGTTCCAGGTAATGGAGGGTACAATTCCAAAAAGTGACAGTCTCACGGCTTCGGTGGTTCCCGGCACAGTTTTACTTTCCCTGAACGAGATGCTGTAAGCGTTTTTCCGGTCATAGACATTGTATACCGAAAAATTGATGTCGGAACCCCATCTTTTCTTTTGCTTAAACTGGTAGGTAATCCCCAGGTCAAGCCTGTGGTAGTCAGGCATCCTTGATCCGTTTCTTTCAGTATAAAGGTTGATGAGAACCCCATCCACCATGTATTTCCCACTAGGAAAAGTTACCGCATCGCCGGTATAATAGATCCAGTTTCCTGATAAGGTCAGCCGTTGGGCGATCTGGTAAGAAGCCACGATTGAAATATTGTGGGTCCGGTCCTGCCGTGCTGAAAACCATTGACCAAAATTGATGCGTTCGAATTGCTTTTCAGATTTTGCCAGGGTATAACTGATCCAGCCTGTAAGTTTCCCGCTGGTTTTGCCTGCCGAGAATTCCAGTCCGTAAGCGCGACCCCTTCCAAATTCAAGCTCTCCTTCAATATTTGGGTTTAAAAAAGTATTGGCGCCGTTCTTATAATCTACCAGATTGCTGAGGATCTTATAGTATGCTTCCACACTAAGATCCCAGTTTTTCTTTGGCAGATTCTTGAAGTAGCCGACCGATACCTGATCGGCTGTAGTCGGTTTGATCAGAGGAGTGCTGGGGGTCCACAAATCGGTAGGTAAGCTGGATACTGAATTCGAAAGGATATGAAGGTACTGAAACATCCGGTTGTAACTTGCCTTGATCGAATTTGTGCTGTTAATCAGGTAGTTTGCAGTAATCCGGGGCTCAAACCCAATATAGGTATTGTAGAACTTCCCGGATGAATAGGCAACCGAGTCCAGGATTTCCTTATGATCATTATAAGTTTTTACTGTGGTTGGTCCTATATTGTTAAACAGGCTCAACCTGAAACCATAATTCATGCTGAACGAATTGCTGATTTTCTGTTCATTGGACACATAGATGCCGCTCTCCAGGGCCTGCTGAGGCTCTATATGGAAAGAGGGCAGGGTTGTATTCGACTCATTGCCCGGAGTAAAGTTCCCGGCTTTAAACTGATGATAAGTCGAATTCCATCCGAAGCGGACCTGGTTGCTGGTATTCGGATACCAGGTAAAATCCTGCTTCAGGCTGTAATCAAGGATCCCTGAGGTCAACTTGAATGAGAAATTCCCGGCAGCCGCCATGAATCCATAATTATAATCGCTGTAAATGGCTGAAGTATTTAAAAACAAAACCTGGTTAAAAGTATGGTTCCACCGGAGGGTGAGCGTATTATTACCGGAATCGAATCCGACCTGCTTTAGATCGAAAATGTCCTTTCCCATATAACCGGATAAAAAGAGCCGGTCCTTATCACCCAGGATATAATTGGCCTTTAAATTTAAGTCGTAGAAGTAAAGGGTCAGGCCGTCAGCAAGGTTGCTTACCGCTTTTAGGGCCACATCGGCATAGGTGCGCCTGCCGCTGATCATGATGGAAGACTTGTCTTTAACCAGAGGACCCTCCACGGTAAGGCGCGATGAAATCAGTCCGATGCCTCCGGTAACCCCCCATGACTTTGAGTTCCCGTCCCTCATCCGGATATCAAGAACAGATGAAACCCGGCCACCGTATGGAGCCGGAATACCCCCCTTGTACAGTTTTACATCTTTTATGGCATCGGAATTAAACACCGAGAAAAAACCCAGAAGGTGGGATGCATTATATACCGGCGCTTCATCCAAAAGAATGTGATTCTGATCAGCTTCGCCTCCCCTGACAAAATAATTGCTGCCACCCTCACTGCTGGGGCTCACCCCTGGCAAGAGCTGAATAGCCTTAATAATATCCCTTTCGCCAAACAGCACAGGTACTAATTTCAATTGCTTGATATCCAGCTTTATCGCACCCATTTCGAGACTCCTGACCGTATTTTTCATGCTTTTTCCGGTAATTTCCACGGTACCCAGCGAAGTGGCCTTTGGTTTGAGTTCCATATCCCTGTTAGTATCGGATTTCAGGTTCAGCTTCACTGCAACAGTCTCATAACCAAGATATGAGTATTGAATAGTATAATTTCCGGCCGGAACTTTAACGGAATAAAATCCATATTGATTAGTAGTGGCCCCGGTATTCAGTTCAACAATCGCCACATTGGCAAATAAAAGGACTTCACCGTTCGCTGCATCCTTTATGTACCCGCTTAATGAGTACTGGACCTCTTTACCGGCGATCAGATTACAGGGGATCAGCCAAACAAAAGCGAACAGACAGAATAAGAGAAATTTTAACTTCATGAATTTTTCAAATAAGTATTTAAGAAAGAAGGATATAGCAATTATTGCCATAAAAAAAATGAAACCGCAAAGGAAATGGACCTTCAGACTTTAACAAAGGAAAATGTGATAAGCGGCAGTATAAGGTGATAGGCGGCTCTCCCTAAGCCAGATCTTTCAGTTTACCGGCAAACCTGCGGCTGATTTCCAGGGGTTGGGACAGGTTTTTTAAGTATGCCAGGTGAAGAGTGTTGGATTTCTTTTCAATACGATCGATATGGTCGATGTTAATAATGCACGACCGGTGAATCCTGATAAAGTGATTGGCAGGAAGCTCTTCATTCCACTGTTTCAGTGTTTTCAATACGAGGGAGCACTTTCCTTCCAGGGTAGTGATCCTGGAATAATTCCCTACCGGGCAAATATGGGTAATGGAACTGATTTTAATAAACGTTGATCTGGAATTTGTTAACCGCACATAAATGCTGTCGGAATATTCATAAACCTTGGTGGTCTTGTCAGATTCGGTTTTTGAAGTGAGAATACGGTCGAGCGAAGTCTTCAGCCGCTCTGGGCTTACCGGTTTCAGCAGGTAATCGGCAGCATTCACCTCAAAGGCCCGTATGGCATATTCGTCAAAGGCGGTCACAAAGATAATTTCGATGGAATTGTCGGTCATTTCCAGCAGATCAAAGCCGGTTTCCCCGTTGAGCTGAATATCGAGAAAGACCAACCCGGGCTTATACAGCCTGATCAATTCCACGGCGGTGCTGCACGAAGCGGCTTCTCCAATGATTTCGACACGCGGGTGCGATTCAAGCAGTTTACGGAGGTTGACCCTCGCCAACCTTTCGTCATCGACAATAATGGCTTTCAGGGTTTTCATCTTTATGACTGATCAAATTCAATTTCAATGGCGGCGGTCACCCACCCGTTATCGGCAGTAAGGGAAAAGGAATACTTATCGTTATAGAACAAGGCTAGGCGGTTCTTGATGTTCTCGATGCCGCTGCCCGTACCATTCGTGCCTGATTTATCCGTATTCAATTTACCGGTATTTATAACCTTAATCAAAAGCAGCTTGTGTTTCAATTCAGTCGTAAGACGGATAACCAGTTTTTGCTCATTCGACTTGATGCCATATTTCACGGCGTTTTCAACCAGCAGGTGAATCACAAATGAGGGGATTAATATTTCTCGCGTGGCTTCGGCGACGGAAATCTCATATTCAAAATTCTCCTCAAAGCGTGTTTTCTGAATTTCGAGATACTTGACAACCGCTTCAACCTCTTTCCCCACAGAAATGGCCTGCTCCTGCTTGTTAAGGGTATACCGGTAATAATCCGACATATCTACCACCAGTTTCTTGGCTTTCTCTGTGTTTTCATCGATCAGCGCATGGATGGAATTCAGTACATTAAATAAAAAGTGAGGGTTGATCTGGTAATGGAGCATTTTGAGTTGTACCTCTTTCGCCAGAGCCTCAGCTTTATGCATTTCATCTTTTTGTTTGGCAAACTTGAGCTGAAGGCGGGTAAGATAAAAGGTCGTACTTAGAAAAAGAATGGCTGCCATAAGCCCGGGCGAATATTTTTTCAGGACATCCAGTGTTATCGGAGGTCGGTTGGTCCGGTACCAGAAAACAGTTTCGAGACCGGACGAAAAATAAATGAGAAGGGTTGGCCCGAAAATGGCAAAGACTAAAATCATGACAATGAGCAGGGACACCCGTCTTTTTTTTATCGCCCATTTATAGGAAACGATCATCAGGAGAGCAAACGGTAATAAAGACAGAAACTCAAACAGTTGCTCCAATAGTAAAATCTTGGTTTTGCCGGGGGTAGGCGGAAGCCAGGCCATCCAATCGAGGGTCCGGGTTATCTCGAGCAAAACCAGAACGATGAGCAGGTTGAAAAAATACGGGTACTTTTTGAAAAGCATGACAAACTTCCTAATATTCAGGCCAAATTTATGTATTTCCAAAACATTTAAAGGATTCTCGTTTGTGATAAGGGTAGTTTTTGACATCAAGACAGGAAATCAAGACAGGAATTCACCGTCGATGATCAGTAATTTAACTGCTGTTTCGGCAATTGAACGGTGAGAGCTAAGTTCATCTGACACCACATAAGTCATTCCGGTGGTGAGGACAAATTTTTCACCGTTTTCCATCTCGCTTGTGAAATCTCCTTCCAGGCAATAGACTATATGCCCCTTATGACACCAGTGGTCGGCCACATAGCCTTTGGAATATTCCACGATCCTGATGCGTAATCCTTCAAATTGAACGGTTTGCCAAAAAGCAACTCCAGGTTCCCCCTGGTGTTCGGTCTTCGGAATGCTTGTCCAATCAATGGTCTGAAATGGTATCATCTTAACTGATTTTAACTGATGTTAAAGTTAAGTTTATCCATATTCAATTCGATCTGTTGTGTTGGGTGCCTACCGGCATCCTATATATCTTTGATACACCTGAATCCAATGGTGGAGGAACGCTCATACCCCTGTGATACACGGAGCAGTTGTTGCCTGTTAATCAGTGGAAGTGGTCCACCTTTAACATACCACCAGCTGGAAAAGAGATCAAAATAACACCCCCCTTTAAGGATGACGTAATCGATTGTCCCTGATCGGTATAAATCATTCGTAAGCTGCCAGACAGATCCTGTTAAATCCAACAGTCCCAAGGGATTGGCGCCTTCTGGATAAGTTCCAACGGGATCCATCACTCCATTGCCTGGATTAGAATATTTTCCGCTCGAATCCGGCTCATTCCCCCAGGGCCACTTTATATTCTTACCTGCCTGGGCTGCGTATTGCCATTCCTTTTCGGTAGGGAGGCGTTTTCCGGCCCATTGAGCGTAAGCCCTGGCATCTTCATAAGAAACATAGGTAACGGGATAATCTCCCCGGCCCACTGGATAATTTCCCTTACTCCAATCCAACAGAAAGCGCTCGTCATCTTTGGGTTGATATCCCGATTCTTCCAAAAACTTCTTAAATTCCTTATTGGTTACCGGATGAATATCCATCAGAAAACTTTCCATCGAAAATGTTTTTCCCATATCGGCTACCGGGTGTTTTACAAACCAGTCGCCAACCTGGGCAGCCTTGAATAAAAACTTGCCGGCAGGAATAACCACCATACCGGGCTCACCTGGCTTACCGGGAACGGTTGGCTCCACTACACTTGCTATTCTGGGCTGCCTGTAGGGTATATTCAGGGTACATTGTTCAATAACCTGGTCTTCATTCAGGAGCTGTACAAGAAGATCACCTTCATATACCCCGATGTTATCCAGGAGTTTGACTTTAGCTTCTCGGGCGTTCAGCTGGATTGGCGGTAAATCCTGATCATCCCGGGCAATCACCCGGAAAGAGTTTCCGGCATTGGCAGTGAGTATTAGTAAATCCTGTTCTCCCCTTAATTCTGCTTTCATTACGGGGGATTCAAAGTTGCTCTTTCCTTGTGAAGAGAGATATTGGGCCGGCTTTTTTATTAGGGACAGTTCTCCCTCCACAATGGATTCATCAATGATCTGACTTCCGTCAAACAACTGAATGACAACATACCTGTCCTTGGGAATTTTGCTCTTATATGAATCCCCAGGGACCAGGCCCTTCAATTCTTCCAGGGGTTCATTGCTGTAAGAAGGCAATCCTTCCCAAACCTTTATACAGTCACCCCGGTCAGCTGAAATTATCAGTTTACCTGAACCAGCGGATGAAACCTTAAGAATCTTCTCAAACTGCCCGATACAACCCGACTGACCTTCGTTATTGGTTTTCAGGTATGCCGGATTAAACTTTGCAATATCTACGGGTGCAAACCATTTACCATCCATGTGCAGAGGTTCAATTTCCCGGTGGTTCCAAAGGTCAACCAAATGGGTTCCGGTTTCCGGATTAACTTCGAATAGAAGTCCCTGATATCCAGTGGGTAAAATACTGAACATCGTATAGATTATTTTGTTACCAAATTCCCAGGCGTTAACCCAGATGCTGTCTGTTACGGTAGGTAAAAGCGGGGTATAGTTACCCTCAATGAAATTATGGCTGCTTTCTCTTAGTATCCTGGCTGTACGTCCCAGGTAGCAATAACTGTCCTCAAGCCAATCAATATTTGGGTTAACAGATAAATGTATATCAACACCATAGCCATTGAAAAAAGCCAGGGAGAAATTCCTCAGCATGCTTTCTTTTTCAATTACTGTTTGCTGAAAGCATGCAAAATCCTGACGGATCAGCTTATTCAGATTTAAAACCGGGGGATACTCCAAAGCAGCATGCACACGTCCAACCACGCTGTTTTGCATGTCTTTGGGCACGGGCATTCCTTCGGGAAATATTACGATCCCCATTTTATACTGATCAAGTTCCTTTTGCAATAAGCTGTCTCCTTCGCTTCTGGTATCGTACATCAGGCCCCAGAGGTTGGCTGCCTGAATGGTTTTACCCAGTCCCTCCGCATGTTTTTCACTTCGCGTGCTGTTGTGCAGCTCTTTATATCCGGCGGGAAGATCCCAGGGGTTGTATGCTGTAATTATATGATTACCATGACTTAAGGCCTCGTCACTGATTTTTCGGAGCGTATCCGGACCTCCAGGCAGACTTCTAAGCAAATCGAACTGATTTCGCTGATCAATTCCCAGAACAGGAAAGCCATGCCAAAGCGTAATACAATCATCTCCACCGAACAGCTGACGCATCTTTTCCTCAAAGGCTCCAAAGGTATAGGCCCCTGTCTTGTAATCATAAAAATAGTTATACCAGACCTGTACAAAATGGGAAACATAGGCTTCGCGAATCCATTGTTGGTCTTCTCTTTGAATAAGGTGTTCATCAAACTGTCCGGGTTCAACATCGTAGAGCATACGATCCTTGAACATCAGCTTCAGGCCCGCCTGCCAGGTCCCGATGAATGAGTCCATCCACATACTGTACCGCAGTGATCCTCCGGGGTAAAGGGCCGTAGAAAACCTGCTTTTCCCGATTCGGCTGCTTTGATCGATATCTCTCCGTGTTAAGGCAGCAATACTGTTTCCATTATCCACATTGACCACACTGAATCCCAGCTCCCAGGCATTATCAGGGACAATGACATTGAGTGGCTGGTAATCTGGCCTGAACAGGTGTGTCATAGAAAGTGAAGGCTTGCCGTAGGAGGTAATGTACACATGCCGGTCTGATTCACCGAACGGAACGATGTTTGAAATTTGCAATGTATCATTCGTAAGGTTAAAAAAGGTAATTTCAAACTTTAGTCCCTTGCTGCAAGGTACCTGCAGGTAGGAGATTTTTACGCGATCAAAAACACCTGAATTGTCGGTCGTTTGCCCGGCCAGAGTTGTTTTTTTCTCCCCATTTAGTTGGAATGAGATCAAAGGCAAAGGATAAGCAGCTTTCTGCCATCCGTTGAATCCGGCAATGGTAAATCCTTCATCCGTATTGACTGCAACTGATTTAAGGGCCTGCCCCATGGAACCGATGGCTGTCAACGCAAATAAAAAAGTCAAAAAAATACCTCTGATTACCCTCATAATTTTCTGGTTTTTATTAAGCCGTCAAACGATTTCTTGAACGTTTATTCCACAGTATCAGCGTATAGCATTAAACATGGCCATAATATTCTCCGGGGGTACATTGGCCAGGATATTATGCACTTGCTGAAAAACAAATCCTCCGCCGGGAGAAAGAACCTCCACCTGTCTTTTTACGTGCTCGGATACCTGCCGGGGTGTTCCGTTTGGCAAAATCGACTGGGTATCGCAGCCGCCGCCCCAGAAAACAAGGTCTTTACCGAATTCGCGTTTAAGGCGTTCTGTCCCCATGTCGGTACAAATAAACTGAACAGGATTTATAGCATCCAATCCCGCTTCAATCATGTCGCCCAGCAAAGGATATACCCCTCCGCAACAATGCAGGCCTACTTTAATCCCGGGACAAAGCTCTTTTGCCTTGTTCCACAATAACTTATGGCGAGGCTTGAAAAACTCGCGGTAGATTTCCGGTGAAAATTGGGGACCTGTTTGTGTTCCCATATCATCACCAAAGCCGATAATATCTATATATGGGCCAACTGCGTTAAGATATTTCTCCAGGTTAGCGAGGTGGAGTTCCGTCAGTTTGTCCAGAAAAGTATGAATGCGATCGGGGGCAGACAGCAGCTGTACTAAGAAATTGTCTATCCGAAAAACAAATTGTCCATTCTCAACCAGATTTCCTCCAAAAGTGCCATAAATGGCCCGGTCGGTACTTTCGCGTAATGCCTTTGCATGCTTCCTCCTGATCATCTGCCCCGCCCCGTCCAGTCCTGCGGGTGATGGGGGTGCTCCAAGACGAGCCCACATAACCTGTTTAAGGTAGTATTCAATCTTCTCAAAAGTATTATCTTCCTCATTATCACATAATGGAAAACAGGTCTGCTCAAAAAAGAGCATCCCCTTCTTTTGTATGCAAATAACCTGACCTTCATCACCGCGGACTACCCAACTATCGTTTTCTTTCTCCACTTCAATAAAAGCGGGTATTTTGCAGGGAGAACCATCCGGCAGATTCCAATCCTTCCAATAATCGTCGATTTTATAGTATCCATGTCCCACATTAACGACATCAGCTCCAATGATATCAAGCACGTCGTCCTCGATGCAGGCCAGTTGTTGAATAAAATCATAAACGTATAGTTTTGACGGTGGCAATCCCAGAAAACTCCGCAATTTCACATAAGCCTGTGCAGAAATACCACTTGAGCGGTGGCATCCGAAATCTATCGGAACCCTGTCAGGTTCAGAATGAGCGAAAGCGGCAAGAATTCTTTCTCTTGAGTTCATATGGATAAACTGAAATTTAAGTGATACCTGATTTATTCTCCATTTCCTCCAAAGGTATGCTTCTGGTTTCAACAACAAAAAAAAAGTGGCGATCCTTTTGTTGCCGGAGCTCATCCAGTCTTCCTTGAAGCAAGGATCGTTCAACAAAAATGCTTTAATGCAATTCTTTATAACTAATGACAACTGCAGCCGGCTTGCCGGTGATTTCAACGGATAGCCCCTTTTCCATGAGCGTTTTGCCTGACATTTTTTCGTTGCCTCCCAGGTCAAGGTTTGTTACCTGATACTGAGCGTTTGGATTAAGATTGTGAAGGCGAAGAGTCATAGCATCTTCATTGCAGCTGTCGCGGCGAAACACCTGGATCATACCGTCACCCTGCCCGGGCCGGTCAAATTGCCATGCGATCCACTGATCGGGTTTGAGACTGTAGGCGGTCAGAGGATAATAGTCGCCCGACATGCAATCCGCAACCATTCGCCATTGATTCACGAGTTGGCGGTACTCATCCCAATTGATGCCAGGTTTACGCACATCGACACAAATACAAAAGCTGGGGCTCATATGGCTCCTTACATAATAGGCCATGTGTTCCTTATTTTGATACACGCCCTGTCCGTAAAATGGGAACCACGAAGACAGTCCATAGGTATGTCCCTGATTGCCGATTGCTAAGGACAGATCTCCATTAAAGTCCTGATAATCGCTACGCAGCAATGGCACCGCACGCCGCATCGTCTCCAGGTCATTTCGTCTTCCGCCGGATGCGCATGCATCAATCAACATTCCTGGATGTCGGCGTCTTAATTCATCCCAGTAGGCCAGATAACCCTGAACATAAAGGTTTTCTGTTATGCCCTGCCGGTCAGGGGAATCATTTTTTCTCCAGTGATTCAAGGGATCAATATTATAGTCCTGACGGTATAAATCGATTCCCTGTGTGGTGATTAAAGAATCCACATGGCCGGTCACCCATTCAAGCACTTCCGGATTTCCCATATTCAACAAACAGCCATCCAGAATCCATTCCGGATGGTTTTTCGCAAGCCAGCTGTTCGGGTCACCTATCCGTTCGGGCTCAAACCAGACGATCAGCTTGGTACCGTTGGCGTGTACATAATCACTTACGGCCTTAATCCCATTTGGGAAACGGGTCTTGTCGGGTTCCCAGGTCCCGGTTTTCCCCCATTGTTCTTCGCAAGGATACCAGCCGGCATCCATCCACCAGTAATCAAGTTTGATATTCTCTCTTTTCAGTACGTCAATAAATTGCTTCTCACTAGCTTCGCTGACTTTGAGACCTGGGAAAAAGGCACCACTGCAAAAGGAGTACATCGGGATTGGAGGCCTGCCGTCAGCAATCCGGGGCAGGTTATGTGCTGTCAACCATCGTCTCCAAAGATTTTGCGCCCGATCAACATCTGTTCCCTGCCAAAAATGTAGGGCAATCAGCGGAGCACGGATTTCCTCTCCAGGCTTAAGGTATAAGTTTGCAAGCTCCTGACCTGCAATAGCATGTAATCCATTTTTGTCATTTCGATCGAACGAACTTGCCCATTGCCCGGGCCATCCAACCGCAAGAATTACACCACCAGCCGGCATTTGAAGATTATAATAAGGCCAGCCACCGGGACCATTGGTGGCTCGTCCGCCACTTGGCGCAAAACTCGTTTTGGTATTTTTTTCAAGGGTTCGCCGGAAAGGTTCGTAGCCTTCGGCAACACACCAGTCACCCTTGTTTCCATGAAGTATAAACTCACCGTCGGTGTTTTTTCCGAATTGAACATCCAGTCCCTGGATATCCTTCAGGATTGGGGTATTGGTCTTGCCTGAGTTTTTAAAATAGACGGTCCATTCAACCGCTGAAAAGTCAAAATACTCAACTGATACACAGCGGACTTCAAGCCCGGTTTTAGGGTCTGCCCAGGCATAGGTAGTTCGGGTTCTGTTTGGATCAAGTTTTTCTGTTACGCTTTTCTTCTGCCATGTTTTCAGAAAACCGGAAGATGGCCTTCCATCGTAAACAAATGAAAATGGTAACTCAGGGTTGGCTTGAACCAGATGTTCCTGTACCCACTTTGATTTGAGGGTCAGCTCCCCGCGAGTCGTCTTCACACCGGGTTCACCTCCGCATGATGTGAATAATACACCGCATATTAATGCGGCGAGGACTCCAAGTTTGTGTGTTTGCATAGTAGGGACGTGCCGATAAAAACTTCAATTGCTGCTGGTCAGAATGAATAACTATTTAAACCGTAAGGCTCAAATTTATATATAGTACGCATAATGACCAATTTATTTGCCGGTCGATGGAGCCTGTTTTTGTAGAAACGGTATGAACCCTGGCAGTCCTTTACCTAAATGAATAAACCACTTACCGTATTGAATGGTAAGTGGTTTATTTTGATCCGTGGAGCTGGCGGGAATCGAACCCGCGTCCAAACAAGGAACCCATAGGGTTTCTACATGCTTATCCGAATATTGGTTTTCATGCCATGAGTGGTATCCGGCAACCGGTCATGGCCCTATCTCCTGAATTTCATCGCTGCCACGGAGCGGGGCAGAAACTATCCCTGTATTGGTCAGCACCACGGGATCCGGATGGAACAGGTCAGGACCTCCGGCGTGATGTCCCGTCCCAGCACCTGGTGCCGGGATTTATGCCTAATCTACTATTACTTCGATTAAGCGGCGAGAGCGTAATTAGATTCGCCAGTTGATGTTTTGCAAACCTGATTAACGAGTGTTTTTGCATAACTCGGCATGCTTTCCTACCAGTTCACCTTGCTGTCAAAACCAGGTCAGCCCCGATAGTTAAGACTGCAAATATACAGCAAAAAATTGTATTTTCAGGGCCTTCAAATGTTAGCCCCTTCATGAGACGCATAAAAATAGGAGTTCTGCGCGAAACCAAGACCCCCCCCGACCGGAGGGTAGCCATCCCGCCTGCCTTAGCTGCTGAGATCCCCTTTCGTTTTCCTGGTACCGAAGTCGTTGTTCAGCCAAGCCTGAATCGTTGCTTTCGGGATGAGGAGTTCGAGGCCGCCGGCATTACCCTTCAGGAGGACCTGTCGGATTGCGACTGGCTGATCGGCGTGAAAGAGGTTCATATTCCGCAACTGCTCGCCGGAAAGAAATACATGTTCTTTGCCCATGTTGCCAAACGACAATCCTATAACCGCCAGCTCCTCCGGGAAATCGTTAGTAAAAAAATCACCCTGGTTGATTATGAATACCTGAAGGATGAGAAGAATCTCCGCCTTATTGCCTTCGGCCGCTGGGCCGGAGTTGTGGGGGCCTTTAACGGATTGATGGCCTGGGGACTGAAAACAGGAAGATACAACCTGAAACCGGCACATCTTTGTCATGACCGCGCCGAAATGGAATCCCAACTTAAAGGTCTCAGCACCGGACCCGTCCGCATATTGGTTACCGGTGGCGGCAGGGTGGCAATGGGTGCAATGGAATCACTCCGTACATCAGGCATTCCTGAATTTT
>Ga0172379_10007811_pt1 | contig 13727 bp, 14 predicted proteins | sample GrowelOW334metaG_FD_119756 | JGI IMG/M metagenome (GOLD analysis project Ga0172379, IMG submission 119756) | Groundwater microbial communities from an aquifer near a municipal landfill in Southern Ontario, Canada - Groundwater well OW334 metaG | ecosystem: Environmental > Aquatic > Deep... | reverse complement strand
TGCCGGCCTTGATTAAATAAAACAGAAGCACAGCCGCCAAAACCGTTAATACGACCGTTGCTACGGAAGATATAAAGAAGAAAATATCCGCTTTCATTAATGATTCCATAAGATTGATTGTACAACCTTGTTACTGGGAAAAGAAGGATAAGTCGAATAAGGGGTCAAGTACAATTATGGTACGATACCAGCATGGCCCGCACTCCCCGTAATGCAACCGGCGATCTAGTGTACCACGTACTCAACCGCGCCAATGGGCGTATGCAGATCTTTAAGAAAGAATCTGACTATCAAGCATTCCGCGAACTTCTATCTGAAGCAAAGGGAAAATACCCCATGCGCATCTTGTCCTACTGCCTAATGCCCAATCACTGGCACTTGCTACTGTATCCCAAAGGCGATGCTGACCTACCCCGTTTTATGCGCTGGCTAGGTCTTACCCATACCCAACGCTGGCACGCCGCTCATAAAACCACCGGGTATGGACACCTGTACCAAGGTCGATACAAGTCATTTCCGGTACAAACAGATGAACATTTTTTGCAAGTTACAAGATACATTGAACGTAACCCTTTGCGCGCTAAGCTCGTGAGTAAAGTCCAGGAATGGCCGTGGTCTAGCCTCTGGCTGCGAACCAACGGCACTAAAAAACAACGTAGTCTGTTGGATCTGTGGCCCGTACCAGCCGGTCGCAACTATGTCGCCTGGGTCAATCAGCCACAACCAAAGGAAGAAGTTGAAACAATCCGCTATGCTATTAAGAGAGGTCGGCCGTATGGTGCTGAAGAGTGGATATACAAAACAGCAAAAGAACTTAATCTAGAACCGACACTGAATCCTCGAGGAAGACCTCGCACGGGTTAATTGTACGTGACCCCTTTAATGATAGACGCTGAACTAGTACAACTATAGTCTCTTAAGCATAAAAAATGCTATCATGTACTTAGTATGATAAAAATGAAAAACATATTACATTTCTCCCTGACCACCATATTTCTATGCACCTTGCTTGCGTTAAGTATCTTTTTTCCATATCAAGAAGCTAATGCTTTCTCCTTCAAACAATTTTACTCGCCTGTTACGTCTTTTCTGTCCTCGGTCGGAGAAAAAATTCAATATGTGTTTTCTTTTACGCCAGAAAGCAAAGTCAACCTGCTAGGAAACCAGGCCGAGAAGAGACTATCCGACGCACAACAACAAGCACCAAACAATACGGACAACGCCGAAAAATCAATTCAGGAATATCAGGATATCAAAAGTAAACAAAATTCCGTTCTTGATAAAGTTGATGATAAAACCCTTAAACAGGTTCAAGATAAAACAATCGAGGAACAAAAAACTTTGGCTAAAATCGGAAATACCGCACCCTCAACACAAGATATAGTTAAAACCGTAAATGAAGACGTGGTTAATGACGTCAAAAACACAATCACTCTTAAAGAAGGTACAACCGCAGGAGAAGCGTTTGATCAGAAAGCGACAATTGTTTACGCACCGGGGACAGGACCTTCTGAAAAAGGAACTGGAGGCGAAGGGACTTTGGTAATCGAAGGAGGAGATTCAAAGTTTGCACCAGGAACCTCTGAGGGTGGAGAAAGTGGAGTAGTAATTGAGGGCGGTCCACAATATGTTGTTGGAGAGTAACCAATCAAGAAAACAAAAAACGGGTTTGGAAAAACCATTTCCCAACCCGTATTGCACAACGAACCACCTTCCACCACTACTTACGAGCAACCAAGATTCTCTCAGAAGGAGCGTTATTATCAAAAGTACACAGGTACAGACACCTTACTCGACGACTCTTTCCAAGCCCATATGAGACTGCCATTTCCCCTCGTGAGTCTGACTTCAGAAGAACAAATGCCCTCCCTTCTTTCTTTCGACCTACAGCTGGCAAAACCCCAATCGAAAAACTAAGCTCAATACCAGGATACACCTCAGCCAACGCCAACAATTCAACCAACGTAGACGAACGTAATCCAAGACTATCTAGCTTCTCTAAAACTTGCTGATTGTTCGCACAATCAAGAGGCTTGTAAAGTGCCACTTCGCCATCAACCGCAAACTCGTTAACGTCCCAAAATATTTCCGCGAGTCTAGCCTGATCGCAGTAATCATAACCACCTGCCTTAATAGCACCCTCCAAGGAATCATACTTAGCTTGCAATGGCAGCCAGACCATTCGGGTTTTCTCTGCTTCAACTACCCTACTAGCGAGATCTCGGCGAATTTCCATTCCCTCAATCTCAATCAACAGATCCATCGCTTTATACGAAGCCCCCCGCTCCTTAACTAAATCTCTCACCAGGCCCCACAGCAAACTTGCCTTCTCCGCCTCGGTTAGCTCTCGGCTCACTAAGCTTGGCATAATAACACTCCTTTACGTGAAAAGAACACGACCCTTTTAACCAAAAACTTGGCACTAGTCGACTGCTCAAAAAAATTGAGCCCTAGTATTATTATCCAGTGGATTGAATACGTCAACGGCTCCGCATCGTGAACGACGTTAGAACTATTTTCCAGCTGCAAAATGGGTATGTTTATATACCAGACTTAGCGGCACAACAGCAGGTTTAGTTTATTGATTGCAAATATACTTCAGCTTGGTGTGGCGATTTGAAGCGAATGATTTTCATATTATCGGATTGCTCTAGTGCGCGTTCAATATCTTTTCGTTCCCGTCTTCTTAACACCATCCATAAAAAGCTAGGGCCTATTCGCTCGAAAGCTTCTTTTGGTAATTCGGGACGACTTTGGCTTCTGTGAGTAAGCCATCGCTTTACCACTCTCCAAGCACAGCGTATTCCGGAATAATCAAGATAGAGGATAAGATCTGCGTTTTTTAGTCGGATGCTCATTTTTTCATCAATGTATCCTTCAATAATCCAAGATGGTTTATTTGCTTCTGCTTGGTGAGCTATAAGATATTCTTTTTCTGGTATTTCCCGCCAGTTGCCTTTCCAAAATAACTTATCCATGTGGATGAGGGGCAGATTTAATACCTTACCTAATCGCCGAGAGTAGATGCTTTTTCCTGAACCGCTAATTCCAATAAGTGCAATTTTCTTAATGTTTTCCATTCATATAAAGTAACACAATACTAGCTAGTTCTAACGTCCTATTCTAAGTCCAATTTTGGTTGCGTAAATAAGCCGTATTTTTAAGTGCTCCACGGGTCGGAGAAAGTTCGAACCAAAATTCCATTCCTTAAACGCCCTATTTACAGAAGCCAAGAAGCCCCGTTATAGGAATTCACAGGATGCATTCGACCATATTTCACATTCAGCTTTTCATTTCCTACGCCAAAGCCAAAAAAACGCCGTGATATATTGCAGCAAAATTGTGTCGGGCAAATTATCAGTTACCGTGCCGCAGTTTAGCCAGCACACTATCCCCTGCTACGATTGCTCTAGCCTCGCCTTTATCCGTTCAATCTGTTTTGCCAAATAATCTTTATTACTGCTAACCAGGCTGCGGCTCTGTCTCATCGTCCTACGATTAATTTCCTGCACGTACTTTTCTGGAACGGGAACATACACACCATCATAGTCAAACCGCCACCCGCACATGACACACAACACTGGGGAGAGCGGTAACGTGATTTCAATATCACCTGCAACTAACCCGCAATACATGCGCAGCGTTTCAGGGCACGTCCATACACAAGGATTGTCCGAGGTGATGTAAAAACTGTCCTTACCTGCGGCTATCATAAAAACCCAGTGCATTTTCAACAATGCGTTAGTAATGTGCAGGACATTTCTTGGCAGTGACGACGAGTGAAATGTTGCCATATCGTCTTTAATTTTCAATAGCTCGCTCACGGGTATACCCTCACCTGATTGGCTAGATGGCATAGCTGCCCATGCTTTTTTCTGCTCATCGGTCAGGTTGCTCATGGCCTTAGCCTTGCGTTCAACATCATCGAGGAACTGGCGGGTTGCGTCGCGCCGTGCGCTAACACGCTCAAACATTGATGATATAAAGACAGCTAGGATATACCTCTCGCTGGCTGACAGCTGCTCTTTCTTCGACAACTTAGTCCTAAAAACGTGGCTATACGATGTCTCGATTTTCCCCAAGACTTTCTTTTCAACAGCTAGGGTGCCGCCGCCATCGGGGTACTTAATAGTGTAAAAATCTTTTTCAGACAGAATGCCCTGCGGGGTTTGCTGATAGAGCTTAAAGTTCTCATCAGCGACCCACAACTTCTCTTGCTGGGAAAACGCCTGGAGGTAAGTGGCGGGGATTTTATGGTGTTTTTTGTGAGGCCTCGACATTTAAACCTGTACTATTATTTATACCTTTTTATCCTTCCGCAGCCGCAGAGTTTTCAGGTGTCCTTGAACAGCGGCTGACAAATCCTGGATTGACTTTGTATCTCCACGACCAAACCCAGCAGCCTTAATAGCCTCTTTTTCCAAAGTTTCATCAGGAATTGATCCAATAATTTCCAGCAATTTATCTATATTTTCTTTTGCCCAGCGGCCGTTATCACCTAATCGCCTCACGCTCTCATCTAATGTGTCCAGAGTCATATCAATAAAATCCTCAATCTTTTTTCGCTTTTTACTTTCCCATACCGCATAAAAAATGCCGGCAATACCAGCCAACACACCCAGCAGACCAAGTAGGATTGATATTATTGCGTATGGGTCTGGCATAGTCTAGTGTCAGAAACTCTAAACTCTCGTTCATCAAGATTGTAGAGACAAAATGGTAGTGATGTTCTAATTATCACACTAAATCATTAAAAGATTAGACATAATTCATAGCCAGCTCATCCAAGAACCTCAAATAAATCCTTCGGGTTTTTCAGTACCTCAAATTTCCAAACACCAAAATTACCAGCCGCATTAACTGCCCGTACCCATTCTTCAATGGCTGCCCATTTGGCTTTGTCTTGATCACGCTCTTGGCCTTTGACCTCGAGAATCAGGTGTCGGTTATTATCAAACTTGATCAAATAATCAGGAAAATACGTCTTGGTTTGGCCTTGCCATAAATAATAAATTTCAAAGCCTAAGTGATCGTTTTTTGCCCAAGAAACTAATTGGGGAATACGATTACGCTCGAACTCAAATCCGATAGACTCCCAGCCACTATCAACAACGATGTGGCTGATCTGACTCTTTTGTACCGGCTGCGTCGGCTTACTGGTGTACCATGTCATGGCCGTTGCAGTACTGCGAACTGGCCGTACCGGATCAAGAACAGCCGTCGGGGCTTCTTTACTCGAAGCCTGAACAAACTGCCCGATATGGTTTACTATCTTCTGAAGATTCAGCGCAACAACAATATTTTTCAACATTTCCGTACCTTGAAAGAGTGGCACTTTAAGCAGTAACTTATCTGACCCAAGAAAACGATCAATTAACTCCACGAGCTGACCAATGTGGCTAGCCGGGTCGCCTTCCCAACTCTCACCAAATTGCTCGTGAAGTTGGACAGCCGCTTGCAACTTCAACCTTTGCAGCCGATGTTCTTCAGCTAGGCGATTCAGGTCAAGCTCGCTGATCTGGTCATATTTTGGTTTGCCATCTATCACCGGAGCAACCTCAACCACGAGTGGTGCATCCTCGGGAGACAAGGTGAGGGTTTTAAGCTTATCCCAAGCAAGATCAAGAAAGTAATTTAACTTATGTTCAACACGCAACACGTGCGGCCACTTTATTTCTAACTCCTTCCGCTCTGGCACCGGCGCAACTTTTGTCTTAGGTTTTTCTATGCGCGGCGGGCCCTCTTTACCTTCAGCCGGCAAGAACGTAAATGGCACACCAAAAACCGTGACGTACTCTGGATCATATTTTCCCTGATCATTAAGCTCATACGAAATGCGGCGCAGCCCTCGGCCGATGACTTGTTCACACAAAAGCTGGCTGGTGAATGCCCGTAATCCCAAAATATGAGTAACTGTCCTTGCATCCCATCCCTCAGACAACATGTTAACGCCGATGACGCATTGAACTTGTTCACCAGGTTTTCCTTTCTTACCAACCGTATTGAATTTAGCCCGTTCCTGTTCTGCTAAATCTTGCTTTGACTTACTTAATTTCTCTTCCTCGTCTGCCTCAATTTTATCCAACGCATCTTGATCGATACGGATCAGCTTTTTTACATCTCCCAGTTCGTCAACCGCCAACCGATTATTTACTAACGAATATTCCAGGCGAGCAGCTGTCTCCGTACGATTGGCAATCATAATCATGACTGGTGGTGTCTCACGCCCATTTTTCTCCCATTCTCCTTTTGTCTTGAGCCAGTCGCCACCAAGAATATTGACCCCATTGCGGATTAAGTCGGGAAGTCCCTCGTGCGGTTCAGCCCGACGATTGAGATCGTCTTTCACCGCCGGGTAAATATGGAAGAGTTTTGTCTTGAGTTCCGAATCCATCGCACTGTCATCACGCACGGCCACCTTCGGTGTCTTCACTAGGCCGGCTTCGATAGCATCATTTAATCCAAAATCGCTCACGATCCAGGGAAATAACAATTCTGCTTGATTACCTCTGCCGGTTGGCTTAAAGGGTGTTGCTGAAAGGTCAAAGGCACTCAAAACACGGCGAGCCCTGTGAATACGATCAATACCTTCTACCCAAATGGTGGCCTTTTCTTTTTCGCTTTGTAGTTCCTCTGGTGTTGGACGATGACAGTGATGTGCTTCGTCATTGATAACCAAAATGTTATGAGCACCACCAAAATCAGACAGAACACGCTTCACAAACGCTTCGTCAGACTCCGGCCCTTTCTTAACTACCTTCGGACCGTAATTTTCATTTATCGGCGCTAATGTGTGCCAGTTAGTGACGATGATTTTTGCTTGCAACAGATCCTGCCACATTGCTGAATCGAGCAGCCCAAATGCTTGATAAAAATTATCCGGCTCTTCGGGCAGCAAAACCTGCAACCGGTCACGCACCGTAAGTCCGGGAGCAACGATGAGAATATGTTTTGAAAAACGGACATCCTGCGGATTTGCAATCTTATTCAGTGCCTGCCACGAGATAAGCATCGCCATAACTACCGTCTTGCCTGTGCCAGTTGCTAACTTAAAGCATTGGCGTTCCCACTCACCATCGCGTGGTATCTCAATGCCCTGCTTCTCTGAATCACTGGCCTCGGCTAGCCAGATAGCTGTCTCCACTGCCTCAAACTGACACCAGAAAGCTCGCTGGTTTGCCTCACGAGCACTATAATCGTGCCAGTAATCCAGCAGCTTCTTGGTGACGCCAGTGACATTGGGATAGCCAGCTTCTCGCCACGCCTTCACCCGTGGCCGGATTCTATTGACCAAAGGAATCTCTACAAACTCACCGGGGTCATCGTAGTTGCTGGCCGATCGCGCCGATGCTCGCCAATATCCTGCCGGGCGGCGTCCTTCCCGTCGCTCAAATTCCTGTGTCTCCCGCACGTACGCCCAGTACCCCGTAGGCTCTTCGTAGGGACTGTTAATAATGAGTTGGTCTATTTCTTTCATACGCTAGGCCAGCTTTTTAATTACAAACGACTCAATACCACGATTGTCGATGATCTTAATGGCAACTTTCTTATGCTCTCCTGCTTTAAAAGGCAGGGACTCTGTACCTGTAAATGCTTCAAGTGCCTCTTCGTCTACATCACTATTTAATGACTTGGCCAGTTTTGTCCAATCACGTTTTTTGTCTCCCTGCGGAAAAAAAACTTGGGCTGGAAATAGGCTTCGTTCGTCATAGTCAGTATCCAAAAACCACATTGCTATTTGCTTGATACTCTTGGACTCAATTTCACTACTAATCGGATCGTAGTAATCAAACCCATTTACTTTCACCCTAAAGGTTCCTTTTTTATCCTTCATTACTTCTACATCTGGCTGACCAATGAGCCAATAACTTTGATTTGAGGATCGCTTCTTTCGCAAATCAACGGTCAGCAAATCAACACTCATCTGTGCTTTAAGGATTTGCACTCCATCCCACTTAATTTGGTCAATGTCTTTTGCCGCCTCAGGGTCAAAATGAAAAGCTGCGAATACAACTATATCTGGTCTTGCTTTGAGGCTTCGTGCCTCCTTAATTGCCTCCTCGGCTTGACGCTGCTCCAATGGGCCGTAATCGGGACCGAAGCTAATTAAAGCTTTCTTCGTCAGGTCACCATCAATAATCTCTCCTTCAGCATGCAGAAATCGCGTTGCCTTCATTGGCTCAATGCGGGCAAAATCGATTTTTTTGCCACCAACAGCCCGTATTCCTGCTGCCTTTAATTCATCTCGCCACAATGATTGTGTGCTCGTCTCACCTGACCGCGCAATCTCATCACCCGCACCTTCAATCTTTGGAAACTCACCATCAAATGGCTTCACTCGTAAACTCGGCACTGCCTCAACGGTAAATGGGCCTGTAACGCGTATCTTTTCTCTTTCAAGACGCGGTTTGTCATAAAGGGTATTCTCTTTCTTACCAGCGTTTTCTCCTAACAAAGACTTTAATGTTACTTGCGTAATGGTCTCATATTGAAAACCACTTGCTATACCTTCATTCAGATTTAATAAGGCATAATAATCAAACTGTGCTGTCATGAAGCGCTGTCGGGCTAAGGCAACTGCTACTCGCGACGTGTCACAAGTGATCCATCTTCTACCCCATTTCTCAGCAACATAAGCAGTTGTACCTGATCCACAGGTAGGGTCGAGTACTAAATCGCCCGGATCTGTAGAAAGGTGCATGCATCGTTCGACTACTTTTTCGGAAGTCTGTACTACATACCGCTTATCTCGCGTTCCTATCGTGTCTTCCCAAGAAGCAGTTAATTTGGCAAAGCTTGACTCATCCTCAAATACCACACGTCGAAGATAATTCCCTTCGATTTCAATTAGATTCAGTTTTATCAATCGCTGCATCCCTTCACGATTTGTAGGCCAACATTGCCCGGCTGGTGGTGTCCATGATCTTCCTTTGAATTCAATAGCAAATACAGATTCTGCACTATATGAAGGAGGCCACATAGAAACCAAGCGATAAACTCGGGCACCGTCCGGTAATTTAGTTCTATCTCTGATTTCCTCTTTGGTCATTTTACGTCGAGAGCCATCTTTAAGTTCACACCATTGCCAATGAAAATCACCTTCGTAATTTTTCTTAACGAAAAGAGGCCGATATTTTAATTCTTCTTTATTTTTCCCATACCACAATATAAAATCGTTCATTTGTTCTAAGTATTTTGCGCCTAGAGGCATAGTCTTCTTACGAAAAGGTATAAGCGCAACAAAGTTTTCTGCGCCAAATATCTCATCCATTATCTCTCGCATATGGTGAAGGTTTTCGTCACTTATCTGGACAAAGCAACTTCCTGAAGGCTTAAGTAACTCCTTGGACATTATTAATCTAGTTCTCATGTGCGTAAGATAGCTATGAAGACCAAGTTGCCACGTGTCGCGAAATGCCTGAATCATTTCTGGTTCAGCTGGTATATCTTCGTCCTTTTCGGAGACACTTCGCTTATTCGTAAATGGCTGAAAGTTCGAATTATATTTAATCCCATACGGGGGATCAAAATATATCATTTGCACTTTACCAGCCATGCCTTCCTTATTCAGAAGAGAATTCATTACGAGAAGTGAATCTCCTGCAATCAATCTGTTCGACCAGTCTTGCTCATGCTTGTAAAAATCAATAGCTTTATTTAGTGGTGGTTCATTTTCTGGCTGCTGAAATAAGGAAAGTTGCTGTACTGATTTTTCTTTTTGCTTCAGAAAGTGATGCACAATCCGCTTAGGATCAATTCTCTCATGAATATGCAAGCTGACATTCTGTATCTCAAAATCTGTGCCTTCCTTTTTCCCAGCCCACGTTAGATATGGGTCTATGTGTGGATCATGCGCGTATATTGTCCGGCCATTCAGTTTGTCGGTGGCGCTGGATACTAATCCCACGTGCGGATTATTTTTCCGCTTTGCCTCCTCGTGGGAGTAGGCTTCAACTGATTTCTTTTGTTTAGCTCGTCGTGGCATAGGTCAACTCCAATATATTTTAACATCTGAAATCTGCTGTTTGATCTCATCGCGCACAGCTTCAGCCTGTTTTGACAACACCCAACGCTTGTCCCGCCCTCCCTGTACTTTGTCGAGATAACCATTGCGGTAAAGTGCGCCTAGGACAGCACCGGCCGCCTTGCCTTCAACGAAGTATTCAATTTTCTTCACCACATCAGAGGTATTAAAGGAATCTTTTCTTAACTGCAAAATCGCGTACAAGGCTCTTTGTTGAGTTTCCGGAAGTTCATGAACCTTCTTTATTTCTTTGGTCATAAAATCATCTTCGCGCACTATAACTACCTTGTCAACTACTTCCCCAGTGGTTCAGCCAAAGCTTTGATTAATGCCCAACATCTTCCAAAACCCGTTAACCCACTGTTTATCCGTCAAAGCAAAGTACGAATAGTGATAGTAATAAGAAATATCGTTCTTATATCCCTGCTTGAAATAATCATTGAAGCACCTGGCAAGGAGGGAGGGTGGTGTCCCAAATATGATAAATCTGGTATCGTCAGTGATCTGAATATCATGCATCTCTTGGTCAAAAAAACGGATATTTTCTTCTATTGCCCCCTCGGTCAGAACACTGCGAAGGTTATTGGATTTCGGCTCTACAATATCTTTGAAAAGATCGGTTATATAAGAGCCCCGTAATTTTGTGTTGTTGCAGGCATATCTTAATTTTCGAGCATGGCTATTATCATGAAAATTAGACCAAGGTTTATTAGTTAATGACCTGGAAACATTCAGTCCGAGAAGTACAAATTTTGAGTGTAGTTGGTGAATATTTTTGTCTATGACCGCCGTGTCGCTTGGTTTCTCAGGATTCCAAATTGCCCAGCTAGCATAAGAACCATACCTGGAAACAAGGTTGTTATAATCACTCAGGCTGTACTTAAGATTACAACCCGTAATCATCTTTTATTAGTTTCAGTCTTTTCTTAATCCACAGGCATGTTGAGAAAAATTCGCGTCTTGCATCCTCATTTGCCATAGCGTGGAGAGGTAATTTGAATCCACTATATCCATCAACATTGTCCATATCAACAGTTGCATCCTTAATTGACCTTAGACGCTCTAATATCTCCGCTCGTTTTTTCTGTTGATCAAATGGCTGTGGACTATTATCTCCCTGGTGCGGGGCGTTCCAGGTAATCACCGCGTCTCCTGTTACAGAAAACGGATAGAATTCTTTTTTCCCTTCAGTATAAAAACCAAGAACGAAAGAACCGCTTTGGTTAGTCATCCAGTAAATCCCGATATCATTGCTCTCTGCCCAATCAATAATCTGTCGCGCGGCAGTCACCGCTTCTTCTCCGGATTCTGCTAAGCGCAGTTTAAATGAATCCCAGTCCCATTGCCTGCCAAGAGATTTCTTGGTGGGTATGTCTTTTTTAACCTCGGCTCCAAATATACGAGGAATAACAATTTCGTAGGTGTCGTGCTTGTAGTACTCGAGCTCAACGGCATAAATATCAAATTGGCTATTCTGGTTCACATAGAGAATCAGGTCTTTGAGTCGGTCATCAAGCTGATCCATCAAAACGACGAAATGAAATATGCCCTCGTTGAGATTAGATCGAACTTTTTCAATTATGGTATCAATGTCCTTGTTGGGAAGCTGGAAAAATTCCTGAATCTTTTCCGTCGCGCGGAGATTAAATGTTTGTCGTGTATGGTTATCAAGAATGGTTAGGAATTCACTGAAATCGTCTGCGTGTTTCCACAGAGCGGCACCGTAGTCTAAAGCCTGGGCGATGACGGTGCGCTTGTCCGGATTTTTATAAAGTTTCGTCTCGATAATGTAAAGCTCACCATCAGCATCAATGCCAATGGCATCGATGGGACCGCTGGTAGTAGGAAATTCACGGGCAAGTATAAGGAGACGAATGTCTTCTTTTATGTCGTAAAGCGGAATACTGTCAGGGTTGTCGTAAATATATTGTTGCAGGCGATCTTCCTGATCAAAGGAGGATTTATCTACCTTGACTGCTTTCTGACCGTTTTGTGAGATGACAATTGCCATTGTGCTTATATAGTTTTCAGGTGTCAGGCACTTTTATATCTTTACCTTTGCGTCTCCACTAAAAACCAAGTGTGTCATATCCCAGTATAGGGTACTCAAAAGGGCTGTATCGGCTTTTGAAGTTTCGCTTGTAATTAACTTCCTGATATTTTTCCGAAATGCCTGGCGGCTATTATTACAAGCTGCTGTGACTGTATTGCCTTTAAGTAAAGAAATTGGAACTTGGGTAGCTGGTTCAAGAAATTTTTTGGCTACTTCATCATGATGAGGCTTAGTCTGTTTGTCTCGATCCGTGTAGAAAATAAAATCGGTATTGTAGCCAACAAAAGCCTTAGCTCCCTGGTGCACACTTTCTGGACCAAGCTCGTTTGCAGCTTGGCAAGATAGGGCATACGTTACAGTATCTTGCAAAATCTTGGCGTTATCATCACTCCGAACAATAGCTACATTGTCCTGTCCACAAACTTGATTACTACTGCCATGACCATTGAGAAAGATAAGATCAGGTTTAACTTTGCGCACAATACTTTCAAAATATTTCTTACAGGCACGTTTATTTTTTAAATCAGTGACTGAATGCCCTTTTTGTTGGACTTCATTGCTGAATTTTCCTGCATAGTAAGAAAGGTAGCGGGTAGTTAAGTCATGATTGGGACGAGTAACTACAATCCGCTTAGTCGTCATAAAGAGCGCCTTCTTTTAATGCCCGCAAAAAACTCATTTCAACCTCGATAATCTTCTGTCCGACGCGATCGCCTTCTTCCACATGCTGGATAAGCTCATCTCTTTTATAACTACCGTCAGCTCCAATAGAAATCTCGCGATCAGCGGGTATAGCGCGTAACCGCGCCACAACCAGCTCTTTTATATCGTCTTGGGTTTCTTCTGGCACGATCAATAAGTTTAAATAATTTCCAGGTTAGCTAGCTTTTCTAGAATTTGTCGGCCGCTTTCTGTGTCTTCAACAATCTCAAGATTGGCTACTCTCCACGTAATAGGCTCACCGTCCAAGACAACCACGACTTGGTCTCGTACATTAAGTGGCAAGTTGGCGTAGACTTTAAAAAATCTTTCCTTATCCATGTAATAGGTAACTATTTTTAGTTAAAGAATATTTGACCATTTGCTCGCGGGGTCGGACTCGAACCGACAACCTAGTGGTTACATGTAACCCACATATTTCTATATGGCATGGACTATCTCATTCACCACACCTCTTTGAGACATGGCGACCGGGCGCTTATGTAGGATTATTGTTGGGACTCACCTACTAGTCTCTACACCGGCCTTCGCTAAAGCTTCGGACCGGCAGGCCTTCCAGGCATAACTGGAATATACTTGCGATCTAAAGCTTCCCGGCAAAGGATTGGCTCGGGATTACCAGTTAAGGCTTCCCCGAATTCACCCAGTTATTCGATCCGCCTCTCGACGAAAAGCTGCTATCTAACTCCCTCAATCCCCTATCAGGGAAAGAAAGACTAATGTCACAGCCACTTGCTCTGCCATTGAGCTACCCGCGAATATGGTCCGTTTCCGGACCACTTCTGGACTATTGCTAATCCAGATATTTTATAAACCTGTAAAGAACACACCTAAATAAATAGGTGTGTCAATTGTGGCTAATAATCTTGGAAAATTCAAGTTTTAGGCCTTCAAAACTGGAAATAGATGAATTCCCGTCCCATCACCGGG
>Ga0172379_10007810_pt1 | contig 13727 bp, 18 predicted proteins | sample GrowelOW334metaG_FD_119756 | JGI IMG/M metagenome (GOLD analysis project Ga0172379, IMG submission 119756) | Groundwater microbial communities from an aquifer near a municipal landfill in Southern Ontario, Canada - Groundwater well OW334 metaG | ecosystem: Environmental > Aquatic > Deep... | reverse complement strand
GTGACAGGTGATTACTCATTCTGACACTTCATTACCATTCTCATAACTGTCATGAGAAAGAAGAAGAGTGGTGACAGGTGATTACTCATTCTGACACTTCATTACCATTCTCATAACTGTCATAAGAATAGTGAAACAGGATATAGTTTACAAGTAGTGAGTAGCAAGTGGTGATAATGAAGTGTCACCGCTTCACCACTCCACTCACCCATCAATACACTACCTCAGTAGTGTATCTCCCTTACAACTCTAACTCCCTCTCAAACAAGTAATAATCTATCTTCCTCTGTAGCTCCTCAATCGTCCCATCGTTTCGGATCACCACATCACACTTCTCAAAGTATAACTGCTCTGAAGCATGTACCACAGTTGGCCACAGCCATTCCGTCACCACACTCAACCACGACCCATTAACCATTCCCATCTCCTTACTACCATCATCCACATCCCTCTCCCTCCGATCAATCCCTATCACCAACCCACCCAACTCATGGATCATATCAATCTCATTCTCAAACCTAGCATCAGACACTACTTGATCTCTGTCACTGTGGGTCACCAGCCACTCTCTTCCTAGATCCAACCAGATACTCTTATAAGGAAGTAATGGAGCCACCTCTCCAAGGTGGTTACGGAACAAGTCAGTCCCAATCCTCTGTAGGATATAGCGGGGAGTACAGTTCAAACGAGGAATGACGGTTGCCTTGAGCGTCTGATCTTCCATCTGCTCTGCTGATAGGTCAAAGAGCTCACCACATAATCGTTTCAATGGACGAGCCATAGCATAGGGGAGATACTTGTGGACTGAGGTGATGTGTTTCTCAACTGTGGTCTTACCAGAGCCATCTGATCCGTGGAGGGCGACGAGAAGGGGCATTTGCTACTCATTGTCTCGAGAAGGTGACTGACAATCAAAATGGGAATTGAAAGTAAATAAGAATATTGTTTCATGTATAAAGATGACTACTCCTGTCTCCACCCTTTCTCCTCTCTGCCCCAGCTCTCTACTGACCTCACTCGACTTGAAGTGGTTGTCAAGTGGCACCGATATCAAAGCCCACGGTGTCGTGAATGACGCCTGGGTTAACATTACTCTGGTAGCTGACGCCGTCAGTTCCAGTATCTTCTCCAGTATCACTCCTCCTGAGTATAGGAGTCTTACCGTGAGAATTACTACTGCTCCTACTCCCCACTGTGGTAGCTGTAGTAATACCATCTCATTCGACTTCACAGATTACTCTACTAAGTCAGGTAAGTTGACTCGAGTCTTAGAGAGCTGGTTTGCTGACTTTGACGAGAAGTCGTTGTATGCTGATGTCCTACAGTATATTAACTGGTACACTACGGCTGGCTATGCTTATTAACTTCCATTTACTCTACAGTGTAGAGTAATTAATCCAAACCTTCATTCTTCTCTTCTTCAACCACAACTTCACGCTCCACCTCTTCCTTATACCTCGTCTGATCGGTCTCCATCACATACAAATCTCTAAACCACTCATCATTAGTAGGATAGAAAGAATTAGTTAGTTGAGTTCCTGGATTGCGGGTGCGATATCTGACTCCTACTGGTAGATCGTAAAGAAGATTGGGTGCTAAATTGTCGTCTGACTGGATACCAGTGAAGAGTTCATCTATGTTGTCGACTAAGCGGTATGGGACATGAAGCATGTCATGCTCGGCGAGATAAGCTAGTGGATTTTCTTCTATTCGTAGGTAAGCCTCACGATTCCATCCATTATTTTTCGTGTAATGGTTAAGAGCCCTCGACATGACAGATGCGTTCACCGAATAAATATCAAGCCTATTAGGATAGGTGATGTCGTAGTCATTCTCTTCGACTAACACTTCGACTGTGTCATCTATACCCTGTCGTCTTAAATCTGCCTTATCTTGTCCTCTACCTCTTATCAAGAAGTTTCTATAAGTCCTCAACACCTTTGCCATTCCTCCAGGCTTCAACAATAACGGATAGGTAGCCATCACTCTTTCCTCACTATAACCAGGTAAGAGTAATCCCACTCCTCTCCTCAGATACTTCATTAGTCTAAAAGCATAACTCCGACTTTGTCTCTCAAAGTCAACCAAGTTAGCACCCGCCTGTAACATTCTCACAAATCGAGGCATACAATACAGCTGGTGTCCGTCAAAGCCGACAGAGGCAGAGTCCAGGTCAAAGCCGGCTAGAACTTGAGCCACTGAGTTGTAGAGCCGAAGGATGATTTGGATTCGAATACCAGCACCTTGGACTGTGATACTGTTCTCGGTCTGAAGAATGAGAGTACGCACGTTCTCTTCTAGATTCTCGCTATTATAGACTCTGGTTAGTAATCTCTTGACGGCTTGATCTGCCCTCTCTTGATCTTTAGTGATGATAAACACATCGATATCATTGACTATACCCTCAGCTTCATCACCCCGAGACCCGTGATACCCAGTTAATAGTGTGAAAATACTACCTCCGGCAATGAAGAGATCAGTGAAGTCGAAGCCGTCAAGGACGCCAAAACTAACTAAGCTTAAGAGTGATCCGACTCTCTGATATCGTCTGCTGGCAGAGGTGATTGACATTTGGCGACCGATGCGAGGGTAGGTGTCTTGTGTTTGGATTTCATAGGCTGGGTTAGTTAACTTTGAAGTATCGTGTAAGTGTTTATGGCATAAATGATAACCTGGGACTGCTGGGAAGTTTGGTATCTCTTGACCATTCCAATCTTCATGATGAAGCTCACAGATCAAGTCCGCTCCAAATAACCCCCAAAAGTGGTTATCCTGCTCAGGTGTCGGAACGTGGGACAAAGGTACCTCACCTGGATTAATCAGCAACGGATAGCCTAACCTCTGACACACCGTCTCAAAGAAGTACCGACTATCTCCAGCTCGATGATCCACGTCCTCTTCAGAATAAAGAGTAAGTCTCAACCTTAATTCTTCAGCTCTTAGCTCTCTATCTACAGGATCTAGATCAGCATTAGTGAGAGTCTCCGCATCAGTAGTAAAGTCTTGCTCAAATGGGTCACTGACTCCAACATAGAGCATAAACTTGTTAAAGTCGCCGATACTCATATTAGCTGTGGGGGTCGGTAGCTGAGGCAGATTGACTATATCCAGTAAGAAGAGATAGGAGTTGAGCTCGTACTCACTGAGATCAGCTGAGGTTGAGATACCATTAGCTACTTGTCTTTGGACGTTGCGGAAGTAGGCAGAGACAGTAGCTAGAGCGGTGAGTTGTCGGGGTGGAAGGGAGATTTGGATGAGTTCTCCGAGGTTACGGAGAGTGACTAGAACCGACATTGTGGGTTGTTTAGGATAGAGGATAGTTTATTTTGGATAGAGAAAACACAACTAATGGTGTGTTTAGAATGACGAAGAAGCTTTAGCTCCATTTACCATGTCGTCGAGGGTGATAGGTGACAGTGTTAATAAGTGATCGGTAGTAAGAAGTGAGTTTTGAGATGACATGAGTGAGGCATGTGGGTGATGAGAATGGTCGATCAACTGTGGGACTGGAATCGATGATAATTTGGACAGGTGATTGATAATCACTGGAATCGAAAGGTGTGTGATGTTTGTGTGACATATCGAGTGTGTTGAGTACGCAATGAGAAGGAATCCCTTTCAAATTACCTTGAACTGATTACCCTCTCATTCTATGTCAAAGCTCAAACTACTATGACTTCACACTCCGACATCACCCTCATCATCGACTCACTTGAACTCATACATGGCAATCTCATCCCCATACTACAACTTAGATCTCAACTACAGCTCTTCTATACCAAGCAAGAAGAGTTAATAACCTCCAATTCCATCATCTACAACTCACGCTACGCCATCCTAGACACTGAAACTACCGGCCTTTACGGAGGCTCTAGTATCGTGTCGCTAGCAGTGGTACTCATCGAGAAGGGTCAAGTGGTAGATACCTTTTATAGTCTGATTAATCCAGGTATAACAATTCCACCTGACTCGACCCTGATCCATCACATCACAGATGAACAGGTGAGATATGCTCCGATGTTAGCTGAGGTAATGCCAGTCATCAACGCCTTAATCTCTGACTCAGTAGCCTGTGTAGCTCATAACGCCTATTTTGACAGGGACAGGTTAAGAGGATTGATGGTTAAGCCTTGGATTGATACTCTGATATTGTCAAGGTCGCTTCATAAGGAGTTAGCGAGTCACAAGCTCGAGGTGTTAAAAGAGGCTTATGGATTAGAAATAGAGAATCCAGAGGAGTTACCTGCCCATCACGCCTTGTATGATACTCGAGTGGCCGGCTCGTTGTTTCTGTTCTTACTGAGAGAGTTGTTAGTGAGAGGAAAGATGCCTGTGAACTTGAGTGAGATTAAAGGTTACGCTGTACCAAAGGTGGTGAGGAAATGTGTATTTGGGAAGCATAGAGGGAAACAGTGGGAGGACATACCTACCGATTATTTAAAGTGGATTGATAGAGAGTATTGTGGGAAGTGGGATATGTTGGAGAGTGCGAGGTGGCAGTTGAGATTGAGGGGTGAGTATTGAGAGTATAGTAAATACCATACCGAGAAACTTAATGAGTACTAATTTTCATCTTGTGTGTTTCACACAAACGATGCTTCAGTTCCTCGCCCCTCAGCATTACAACCTCCCCACGTTCCTTCTCACCTTTTCCATCAATGCTACCCCACCATCCACCACACACCCCCTCCGTCTCTCCTTCACTGACTCCGAAGATTATCCTTGGCGTGTCAAAGCTGAGGGTAACCAGCTAACTGTCGAGCGTATTGATTACGCCGACTACGTACTAGAGTCGTATCATGATCATTTCAAACACCCTATAGCTTATATCGCTAGGAGTGATAGGTTTTTATGTGTGGTATTGGAGGATGCCAGCTATCACTACCGCCCTCTACCAGAAGAAGATATCTTGCGAGATGAAATAGATTGGATGAATGTTACGGTATCCGAGACCGAAGCACTTAGGTTAGAAGTAGCTAAGACTCTTGGTAAGTTAGAAGGGAAGTGGGTTACGATGTCTGGCTTGACTAAGCTAGATAAGAGATTAAAGAGACAGGTGAAGGATCTCATTGAGATAATGGATGAAGAAGATGAGGAACCTGTTTCAAGTGGTATTAGGTGTAACCACCTCAGGGGTTACCAGCCTGTCCTGTTAATGAATGTGAATGAAGCTAAGAAGTTAGCTCAGTACTTGATGTGTCAGGTGAAGCAGTGTAAGGAGAAAGGGCGGGAGAATGGATTTGTGAAGGTGCGGATGTTGCCTAGTGCTTATTAAGCGTGTGATTTCATCAGGTTTTGATGAAACTGATAGATCCACTCGTAGCTACAAGTGGTGAACATATACCATGTTACAATTCCTTTCTATGCTACACTATAACTCACCCACCTTCGCTACCACATTTTCATTACCTTTAATAGAGGATGATTTGAGCCGACCTTTGGAGTTGGTGGTTAATGACCCATCTGATCCATCCTATCCATGTAAAATCATAGCTTCAGGTGAGAGGCTGACCTTCTATTATCCTGTAGATGAAGATGAAACGGATGACGAAGAAGATTCAGGTCGCTATAATTCATACAACTATATCGACCCAGAGCCTTGTATAATGCTTCTTAAACCTATCGCTTACATTTAACATGGAAAATTGGCTCTACGTGTTATTCTGGATGATATGAGTTATGAGTTTGTAGGGGTACCGCCGATGGACGATCATCCATCCACCTATAGACTCTATCCTTATTACATGCGTTACTTAAGAAGTCTCATTCACGAGGCCGAAGCTACTAAAACAGAATTAACTGAGAAGGAACTAGGGTTGTCTAACATAGATACGAAGATTGCTGAGTTAGAATTAGAGATCAGCATCTGGGATGAGATCTTTGACAGGAGTGAAAGGTATAGACAATGTGAACCTATCGCTCATAGTGACACTGACTATGAAGATGACGATCAGACTGAGAGTTAAATACACGGAGGGACAGTGTATATTCTATTACTCTATACGTTGTATAGAGAGTAACCAACCATCATCTAACGAGGAGCTAATTTGATACCTCAAACTTCCACCCACTTTCAAGTCCAAAATGCTTCAATATCTCGCAACTCCCCTCTATACCTCACCTCAATTTTTCATCTTCCATCCAGAGACGCATCATTAGATCCCTTCTATCTGACCCACCAAGATAGTTGTCTGAACGTCTGGTCAATCACCGCTACCGATAACACCCTCCACTTGGTTACAAGTAACACGTCACCCCCTACAATCTACCAAAACCACATCTTACCACCTTCCTATCGCCTCTATTTTCAAGGGAGACTCCGCTCTAAAAATTATTCTAGAGGATGGAAGCTACCACTTTCTTAACAAGCCTGACGCTCTCTACTCACCTTCTGAAGGAGGTAAAAGTACTTACAAACCCTATTTCTCATACCTTCTTGTACAAGAAGTCAATCATGCCAAGTCGGAGCTAATTAAGAAGGGTGAGCCGTGGCTCTCCTGTTCTAAGATAGATGAGATGACTGATCTCATACATGAAAGCTTTGATCTAGATGTTCGTGAGTATCGACCACCTCCGATTACGGCTGAGGCAGTAGAGCTTATCGAGGGGTAAGGGTTTAACTAATGAGACACTTTCATCGCTCATATGGAGAACTTAGATTCTATGTGAAAGGAGAAGTAACCCCCCTCCACCGATCATAGTATTATCTTCTAATCATACTTCAATTATGAAGTATTTCTCATAATTATTTGACCCACAATTCTCTTCAACTGATTTTTATCATACCTTCACTTTCTCTCACGCAAATGAACCCCATCCTCGACATTAAGCTTTCCCTCCTCGAAGTCTCCAAGCACAATGTCCGCAAAACCATCGACCCCTCCGGCCAAAGCATCAAAGACCTCTCTGACAACATTAAAGAGTATGGTCTTCTGTCAGCCATTTGGGTCAAACCTATCCCTAACACTAATCGCTATGAGATCTTCGCAGGCCAGCGTCGCTTCTTGGCCTGTAATCTGCTTGGAGCCAAGACGATGAGGTGCGAGGTGTTTTCAGTGGATCTGAACGTCCCTAAGATGCTTGAGAAGAGTATTATCGAGAACGTTCAGAGGGAGGAGATGACCATCTCCGACAAATGCCGTGCTTATTACGAGCTATATCAATGTCGAGGTGGTAACCTTAAAGGGTTTAAGAAATGTGAGAAGGACAAAGCTTCTCTAGGGGAAAAGCTCCACCCTGACCTACTTCCACTTCTGGATATTAAGGGAAACACTAAGCTGGCATTAGGAGTGGCGATGTCCTTGATCGCCTACCCAATGAGTCAGCAGAAACAGGTACTAGAGGGTATGACCAAAGGGCAAGTTGTGGGAGGTGTCAAGGAGAAGACTGCCTTCTTGAAGGAAGCCAGTAAGAACCTGAGTCGGGAGGTGGTACAAGAGCCCGCTATCCTTGATAAGGTGATTAAGAAGACATTGAAGGATCAGGCCAGAGATAAGGAAGTGGCGTCTGAAGCTAGACTTCAGATAGAAGCCGAGAATCTGCGTAGACAGGGGATTAAGAGTCAAGTCTATGATGAGAGTAGTCATAAGTTCTTGGAGATACCTGAGGATAAGATGAAGGCTATTATCGCTTTGATCAAGAGTTAAGGGATAGATTTCAATACAGAAGTGTTGAAAATTAATGTACCCTTCTTTTTCTCTGTAAGTCGAGATGTTACAGTTTCTCAGTATCGAGACTTATAACTCACCGGGATTGCTGGTGGTGTTCACCTTAACCCCAAGAGAAAATGACGTAGAGTATCCACTTTACATACACCATATCGATGACGATGACGATAGGTGGGAGATTAAAGCCGTGGGATCTACTCTTACCTGTGAGAGTAGATTTAGCTCTTCTACTATTAAGTATGACCACCCCATCGCCTACCTCAGAATGGGAGTCTTCGCTCTCCGAGTGATTCTGGATGATGGAAGTTATCGCTTCAAGATTTTATCAGAAGATAACACTGACGTTACCCAAGTGTACTCCATTGATGAGTTAAACTGTCTCTGTGAGGAGACACTCAGTGTTCTAGCTGAGCTGAAAGATGAGAGAATGCTTAAACTGTCTCAAGTTACCGAGAGACGATGGGAGTTACTTGAGCAAGTGTTAAGACATCTCCAATTTCTACGTCAATGATATCTAGACAACTCGGTTACAAGCAATTCATAACACTACAAGTGTAGTGTTATAATCACCTCTCATACTAAGGTTCCGATGTTGAAAGATTATTATTCTCTTCTCACTCTCGGCTAACAGAGATGTTACAGTTCCTCAGTATCGAGACATACAACTCACCGGCATTGCTAATCCCTTTCTCATTAAATCCAAGAGAAAAGGATAAGGAGTATCCTCTTTACATACAACCTATCATCAAAGATACTTTGTGGGAGATTAGAGCGACAGGTTCTACTCTCGCAGGTGAGAGTAGATTTAATTCCTTTACTGTTAACTACGACCATCCCATTGCTTACCTCAGAATGGGGTTCTTCACTCTCCGGGTGATTCTAGATGATGGAACTTATCACTTCAAGAGCTTCCCAGAATATAACTCTTGCGTTACCCAAGAGGAGGTTTATATGTATCTCATCGATGACTGTAACGAACTCATAGATGAGACCTTCAGTGTTCTTGCTGAGATGAAAGATGAGAGGGTACTTAAGTTGTCACAAGTCGGTGGGAGACAAGATGAGTATCTGAGTAAGCGTCAAGCTCTCATTCACGAGATGACACTAAACCTAGACTTACAGGTTTAGCTCAAGTAATTCATAACACTACAAGAGTAGTGTTAATCTCTTGATAGAGGTATGTCTCTATGTTGAAAGATTATTATTCTCTTCTTCTTCTGCTCAGATATCAGAGATGTTACAGTTTCTCAGCATCGAGACATACAACTCACCGGCATTGCTAATCCCTTTCTCCTTAAACCCAAGAGAAAATGATAAGGAGTATCCACTCTACCTACAATCTAGCTTCTATGATAGATTATGGGAACTCAGAGCGACAGGTTCTATTCTTACTTGTGAAAGTAGATATAAGTCTTTTACTGTTAATTACGACCACCCCATTGCCTACCTCAGAATGGGGGTCTTCGCTCTTCGTGTGATTCTGGAAGATGGAGGCTATCACTTCACAGGCTTTCCAAGCCCCTATGCCTTTGCTACTCAAGTAGAGTTTTACACCTATCTCATAGACGAAGAAAACGACCTCATAGATGAGACACTTAGCGTTTATAGTGAGTTGATCAATGATAAGAGGAGGCTTGAGTTGTCACAAGTTGTCAAAAGACAAGAAGAGTATCTGAGTAGGCGTCAAGCTCTCGAACTTGAGATGACACTACAGGTGTAGATTTTCAACGTCCCACATGTTGAAAGATTATTATTCCTTCTCCTTCTCGAGTACCCGAAATGTTACAGTTCCTCAGCATCGATCTATACAACTCACCAGCACTCTTTATCTTGTTCTCCTTAACCCCAAGAGAACAAGATAAAGAGTGTCCACTCTATCTACGACCCATCATCGATGATGTTATGTGGGAGATTAAAGCGACAGGTTCCATTCTTACCTGCGACAGTAATTATGAGTCTTTCACTGTTACATACGACCGTCCCATTGCCTACCTCAAAACGAGGGTCTTCACAGTCTGGGTGATTCTGGACGATGGGAGTTACCACTTCAAGAGTTTACAATGTGGCTACAAGTGCGTTTCTCAAGAGGAGGACTACATCTATCGCATAGAGGATGTAGACGATCTCATAGATGACACCCTTAGCGTTTATGATGAGTTGATCAATGATAAGAGAATGCTTGAGTTGTCACAAATCACTAAGAGGCAAGCTGAGTTGGTGGAGAAGCAAGAAGGTCTCATACGTGAGCTTGAAGAGTTTAACACTATTCTCTATGGAAGTTAATATGTAATTTATGACACTACACCTGTAGTGTCATCTCAACCCCAAATCTGATATCCTCACCACTCTTTTCATAGTCTTAACTAAAGATGAGCTGTCTCACCGGCCTCAAACTCGGCTATATCGGCTCCAAACGCACCCTCCTACCACTCTTCGCCCCCATCTTTGACAAGTACTTATCTCCTTCTCCCACATCTTCTTTTGCCGACTACTTCTGTGGCACCGGAGCCGTCTCAGCCTTCGTCCAAGCTCGCTACCCTGGTATCACTATCCACTGTAATGACCTACAAGTCTATGCCACTACCATCACCTCGGCTCGACTAGCCACTTACACACAAGAAGAGGTAGATGAGCTTAAGATTCACTTAGCCACTATGTCATCTTCTTTGGATAGTGGCTTCTTCACTACTCACTACAAAGGTAAATACTTTACGGAAGAGAACTGTCAGCGGTTGGATGGGGCTAGACAGTATCTTCAAGCCATCCAAGGTGAAATATCACCAAAGCTTCACACCTTTCTCTTGGCGTCTCTGATCTCATCGGCTGATACAGTGGCTAATACCGCCTCGGTCTATTGTGCTTTCTTGAAAAAGATTAAACCTAGTGCTTTGAAGCCCTTGACGCTGACTTATCTACCGACGCCTGACACTACTCCTTCAGAGGTAATTACGACCACTGAGAACGTTTGTACCCTTGACTGCGACAAGCTGTTTGACGTGTTGTATCTTGACCCGCCATACAATAGCCGGCAGTATGGGAGTAATTATCATGTGTTAGAGACGATAGCTACTTATGACGAGCCTACCCTGAGTGGGATTACTCTACTACCTTCTTATGTGAGATCAAGTTTCTGTAGTAAGGCCAAACAGAACGCCTTAGAGGCATTGAGAAGTGTAATAGAGAGATTTAAGTGGAAGGTGATAATGCTGAGCTATTCCTCTGATGGGATTATGGCGTTAGAGGAAATAGTAGAGCTGTTGTTAGTGAGAGGGAGAGTTATAGTCTATAAGGTAGAGTATAAGAGGTTTCAGTCGCATGGAAAGGATAAGAAGGAAGTGGTAGAGTATTTGATTGTCTGCGAAGGAGGGGAGGGATGTGAGAAGGTAGAGATTGAGGTTTTGGGATGAAACACTACAGATGTAGTGTTTTTAAATTGAGAGTTTTAATGTCCTTCATAAGGACATTAAGAGATGCTACAATTCCTTCATTCAGCTATCTACAACGCAGATCATTTCAGAGATACCTTCTCGTTAGCTTCGATCGAGGAAGAGGTTAAATCCCTCTCGTATCAATATACACATATCTTTGGAGGCTTAGATTCTGGGTCAGTGAAATGGGATCAATGCGACCTCTTCTACCGTGGTAGTGCGGGGAATATGCTATCTCACTCAAACTACTCATTACATATCTGTCGGGTGGTGAAAGGGTTAGACGCATTACACGTGATATTGGAAGATGGCAGTTATCGTTTGCTAGATTTTTCCCTACAGAATCACCACTTTACATGGCAATACCAGTTATGTGAAGCTCTGAAGTTTCAGAGAGAACTGAGCCCGTATCACTTGAAGCTAGCTAGACTAGAGGATGAGATCGAGAGACTAAGAGTTATGATGGGGGAGTAAGATAGCTAAAACACTACAACTGTAGTGTTTTAAATTGAGACTTTTATAAGTCCTTATGAAGGTCGTAAAGAGAATGCTACAATTCGTACATTCAGCTATCTACAACGCTGATCACTTCAGACTTACCTTTTCATTAGCTTTGATAGATGAAGATGTTAAGTCCCTCTCTTATCAATATACATCTTTCTATGGAGAGTTAAGATCAGGTTCAGTGAGATGGGACAAATGTAGTCTCATATACCCTGGTAGTGAGTATGAGAGACGACCGTATCCATTACCTATTTGTCATGTAGTGAAAGGTACACTCTCGCTACATGTGATATTGGAGGATGGTAGCTATCGATTGGTAGACCCTTCACTACGAGAGTCATATCATACTTGGTATAATCAAGTCATAGAAGCTTATAAACTTCAGGCAGAATTAAATCCTCATCACTTGAAATTAGCCAGACTAGAGGCTGAGATTGTAAGGTTAAGGGTTATGATGGGAGTATGATAAGCTAACACTACAGACGTAGTGTTTTATGTATCACCTTCTCAAACTGATTAACCTAAACCACCCCATTTACCACCTAAATGACTAGTTATCCATGTACCACCTGCCACAAAACCTTCACCCAAAAACTCCACATCTGTAAAGGCTCACACAGCACCTCATCTACACCAGTCAAAGCCATCAGTCAGAAGCAGACACTTGGTCAATTCTTCACCACCAACTACTCTCATATTCTACAGGGTATCTCCATCCCATTCGATACCAAGCACATCATCGAACCCTTTGCCGGCAACTGTGATCTCCTAAGGTTCCTTGATGAGAGTCAGTACACCATTGAGTGTTACGATATCGATCCCAAGCAGTCTCGTGTCACCCAAAGGGATACTATCAACGACCCACCTTCTTACAAAGATAAGTTCTTGATAACCAACCCTCCCTACCTGGCTAGAAACAAAGCCAAGGATAAGACTCTCTTTGACAAGTATAAGGTGAATGACCTATACAAGTGTCTGATGAAGGAATTGCTGACTAACCAGTGTACTGGAGGTATCCTCATTATCCCTCTTAACTTCTGGTCTTCTATCCGTAAGGCTGATATTGAGCTACGGAAAGCCTTCCTATCTCATTACTCCATCCTTCAACTTAACATCTTTGAAGAGCAAGTCTTTGACGATACCACAAGCACGGTGTGTTGTTTCCTATTTACTCAAGGGTCGGTAGATGTGATACCCATAACTATCTTCCCATCTAGAGTCGGATTAACTACTGTGTTAACCGTGGCTAACAACTTCTCAGTGGGTGGTGAGATCTACAACCTACCAGTCAAAGGGAGTTATAAGATCGGTAGGTGGACAAGTAAGAATAAGGAGTGTGAGGGTAGGTGTAATATACTGGCCAAGTGTATCGATGACAATTCTAACTCTATGATTGGACTAAGCTTGGTATCGGATGAGGAGTTGTATCTGGATACTACTAGTAATTGTACTGCGAGAACTTATGCTACACTGGTGATCACTCCTGAGTTATCAATGGAACAACAGGAGATAGTGGTGGAGAAGTTTAATGAGTATTTGGGTAGCCAACGCAGACAGTATCACTCACTGTTTCTGACTAACTTCCGTGAGAGTAAGGATATTGCGAGGAAGAGGATATCGTTTGACTTGGTGTATCGGATTGTGGGGTATGTGTTGGAGAGTGGCGTAGAGTAATTAACTTGATCACTGATCAAGTTTAAGATGAGCTATGCTGATGGTTAGTGGTGAAGTGGGATGATATACTTCACACGGCTTCTTTCTCATGATAGGTATGAGAGTGGTAATGAATATGTTTATAAGTAGTAATCACCTGTTGTCGCTCTTATTCTTTCTCATGGACAGTTATGAGAATGGTAATGAAGTGTCAGAACGAGTAATGACCTGTCACCACATCTCTTACTTGTTTCACTATTCTCATGACAGTTATGAGAATGGTAATGAAGTGTCATTAGCTATCATGACACTTCATTACTCTTCTTACTTGTTTCACTATTCTCATGACAGTTATGAAATAGGTAATGAAGTGTCAGAACTAGTAATGACCTGTCACTATTCTTCTTCTTTCTCATGATAGTTATAAGAATGGTAATGAAGTGTCATGATAGCTAATCACCTGTCACTATTCTTC
>Ga0172379_10007809_pt1 | contig 13729 bp, 13 predicted proteins | sample GrowelOW334metaG_FD_119756 | JGI IMG/M metagenome (GOLD analysis project Ga0172379, IMG submission 119756) | Groundwater microbial communities from an aquifer near a municipal landfill in Southern Ontario, Canada - Groundwater well OW334 metaG | ecosystem: Environmental > Aquatic > Deep... | reverse complement strand
TTTTTTATAGATCTTTTCCATCTTAACATGATCATCCCTAAGAACGGATGTCGGCCCATCGACGTATTTTTCAACAATTGGAAATAAGGCTTCTTCCTCATGCTTATTGTGGTGGCGGACCTCCTCGTCCACATATTCAAAGGCTTTCAATAATTGCTTAAAAGATTTTTCTGAATATCCTTTTTTCTTAATATCGGCGCCTGCCTTTTTAAGAGATTGAAGTTTATCCAGTGCATCTTCATGCTCCTTCATTAGAAGAGCTATCGGATCACGTGCTGCCATGTTAATTATTTCGTTTCAATATACGTTGTGTATTTTGTCTTGCCATCAACAAAATCCGCAAGCTCCGACGTCAATTGATCAGCGACTTCATCGTCGCTTTCTTCAAATTTTTTATAGGCAACTTCAGAGTGGGCCAAAAAGATTTCGGCAAATGAATTCAATTTATTCTTTTGTTCATAGATGGAATACGAAACAAACTGATTTGTCGCATAGTGAGATTTTAATTTCTCAGCAACGGTTAAATATTGATTCCGTTTTCCTTCTTTCACGTCGTATTGAACGGTGAGAATTACTTTCCCCATCGTGATTAGTTTCCTTTACTTATAATTGAAATAATGAATAAAAATAAAAAATGAGATAAAACACTATACCCGATGGAACCAATGTCATCATCAAACTCTTCAACATCCTGAAGTGATGTGCAATTGAAATACCAATTGAACTCAAAACGACACTCCAGATTACTGCCAATGCATCAAATCCTATCAATGCAACATATACTGCCGGTTTATACTCGAACCCGTTTGGGTTAGAAGAGAAAAAATATAATCCAAGTATTCCTAGTTCCAGAGGCAGAATAAAAACCGTCGCCAGCACAATCGGCATCAATGACCACCCGACGACCGCATACGTTTCATTCCATTTTCCCTTTCCTCCGAATACTTTAATAAAAAAATGCACACTCAGAGCAATAAACAAGAAAAATGGAACACCGGCCAATAATCCAAAGAAAATTCCATGCAATAATAACGGGAGTAAATTGTCGTAATTATTTCCGGATTTTGCCATCCACATTACAGCAAATGCCGTCGAAATGCCAAAAAACAAAGATTGTAAAAGAACAAAATTTTTCTGTTCGGACAGAACTATTTTTTTGAATGCCTGTTTTGGCGATTCGATCACCAGCCAGATCATTGAAAATAAATCAATAGTCGGCACTTTATCCTGAATAAAACTTCCGCACGATGAACATTTTAATGATAAGTCATCGTTGCTATACCGACATACCGGACACTCTATCATACTATTATGAAAATACAAATAAATGATCGGGCTTGCAATGAAAATCCTATCTCTTTGCCTAAAATGATTTGTTTACACCGGCTCAAATTTTGCTGTAAAGTGACGCAATTGAGGAGCTTCGTAGATGATTTTGTACCCTTTTAATTTTTTTCGCAACTGGTATGTTTCAATGACAACTTCTGCGACATAATCGATGTGACTCTGAGTGTATACGCGCCGCGGAATAGCAAGCCGAACCAATTCCATAGGCGGTGAAATCAGACTACCGTCATCTGAATATTTACCGAACATCACACTACCAATTTCGACAGAACGAATTCCCCCGTGCGCATAGAGTTCGCAGACAATCGATTGCCCCGGATATTGATTGAGAGGTACATCTGGAAGGAAACGTTTTGCGTCTAAATAGATTGCGTGCCCCCCGGGAGGCAGCAGAATTGGAACATCCGCTTTCGTTAATTTATTCCCGAGGTATTCAATAGAACGAATCCTATACCGTAAATAGTTCTCGTCGACAACTTCTTCTAGTCCCTGGGCGATGGCCTCCAAATCCCTTCCGGAAAGTCCACCATAGGTTGGAAATCCTTCCGTGACAATGAGCAGATTTCTTGCATTCATAGCGAGTTGTTCATCATTTAATGCGAGGAATCCGCCCATGTTTACAATGGCATCCTTTTTTGCACTCATTGTCACCCCGTCTGCATAGGAGAACATTTCCTGAACAATTTCTTTTGGAGTTTTGTCCTGATATCCTTTCTCACGTAATTTTATAAAATATGCATTCTCAGCAAATCTGCATGCGTCGAGAAATAATGGGATTCCATACCGTGAACATATTTTTTTTGTCTCCCGGATATTTTCCATGGAAACGGGTTGACCGCCCCCCGAGTTGTTTGTCACTGTGATAAAACAGACGGGAATGTGTTCAGCTCCTGTTTCCTGGATGAATTTTTCCAATCCGATGGTATCCATATTTCCTTTAAATGGAGCTATGGTATCAGGATGCTTCCCTTCTTCTGTCATAAAGTCAACGGCGACAGCGCCGCTGAATTCGACATTTGCACGAGTTGTATCGAAATGGGTATTGTTGGGAATGAATTTCCCTTTTCCGCCGATGAGTGTAAACAATATTTTTTCTGCGGCACGTCCTTGATGAGTCGGTATTATATAACGGAGCCCAGTTAATTCCTTAACCGCTTTTTCAAACCGGAAAAAGCTCCTTGCCCCTGCATACGATTCGTCTCCATCCATCATACCGGCCCATTGCTTTGCACTCATTGCCGCTGTTCCGCTGTCTGTCAATAAATCGATCAATACATCTTCTGCATGAATGAGGAAAGGATTATAAAATGCCCGCTGCAGTATATTCACTCTCTCTTCAGCAGTAGTAAATCGAATTGGTTCAATTGATTTAATTTTAAATGGTTCTATGATCGTTTTCATATTCCTTATTCCGAATCGTATTGAACGAGTGAAAGAATATCATACCCGTGTAATTTTTTACGCGGTTGGAGAAATGATAGTTCGATAATAAACGACAACCCGACGATTTCTCCCTTCATTTTCTTCACAAGATTACATGCGGCAGAGATTGTCCCACCCGTTGCAAGGAGATCATCATGGATAAGAACTTTTTCTCCTGGTGCAATTGCATCTGTGTGAATTTCCATAGCATCAGTTCCGTACTCCAATTGATACTCTTCCCTGTATGTTGTAAACGGAAGCTTTCCGGGTTTTCGAATTGGGACAAATCCGCATCCCAATCGATATGCTAATGCCGTGCCGATAATAAATCCTCGAGATTCAATCCCAACAATTTTGGAAATATTTTTTTCTTTGTAATAAGCATGTAATTGGTCAATAATGAATGTCAATGCATTCTTATCCTGTAAAAGTGTCGTAATATCCCTGAACATAATTCCCTGTTTAGGAAAATCAGGGACATTTCTAATTTTTGATTTTAGATCCATACCATCTCCTTGACGTTAAAGAAAAATAGAGAAAACCGTCAGCAGAAGCAATGAATGCCCCTTTTAAAATAAAAAGACTGCAACTCATCGAATTGCAGTCTCGTCGACATGTTGCAAAAAGGATATCTTACAGGCCTACAATCATATCCGCGTACTTAGGAACAGGCCATAAATCCCCGGCGACCATTATTTCCAGTTCATCAATAGGAGCGCGAAGTTTTTCACATTGACTTTTAACAGCAACAAATGCCAATGCCTTTTTCTTCACATCTTTTTGATTGTGTGCATTAGTTAAGATTTTCTCCAGGTTCGCAGTTTCCGTTTGAATTCCTGTCATTAAAACAGCCACTTGTTTAACAAGGTCTTTAACAGTTTTATACGATTTGTCGCCGGCACCGATAACGGATTTTAATCCGGAGGCAGTTTCGCAAAGTTCCGTAACATATGTTGCTACCGCCGGGAAATACATCGTCGAGGCCATTTTTTTCGCAACCCGGGCTTCGATATCCACCTGTTTCACGTAATTTTCTAGATCGATATGGTAGATCGCTTCCAGTTCCCTTTCATTGAGCACTTTTTGTTTGGAAAACAGCTCTTTAGCTTCTTTGGTATTGTACGATTCTATCGCGTCTGGAGTTGTTTTAATGTTCGGTAATCCACGCTTTGCTGCCTCCTTTTGCCAGGCGTCAGAATAACCGTCGCCGCCGAAAAGTACTTTTTTCGATTCAGAAAAAGTCTTGCGTAGCACGCCAATAACTGCAGTGTTAAGATCTTTCCCTGATTCCATGGATTTTTCGATCAATCCACGAATTTCATCGAGTGAATCTGCCATTGCGGTATTGAGAACGGTAATAGGCGTTGATGGCGACTGACTTGAACCAACCGCTCTGAATTCAAACTTGTTCCCAGTAAATGCAAACGGCGACGTGCGGTTACGATCCGTATTATCCTTTGGAATATCAGGAATTTTATCGATCCCGATTGAAAGCCATGCCTCCGGTGCATCATCAGTTACTTTTCCTTTTTCAAGATCTTCCAACACTCGAGTTAAAAGATCACCAAGGAAAACGGAGATAATGGCCGGCGGAGCTTCATTTGCACCAAGGCGATGATCGTTATGCGCAGAGGCAATTGACGCACGCAAAAGCTTTGAATGTTTAAAAACAGCTTTTATTGTCGAAACTAAAAACACCAAAAATTGTAAATTCGATTGGGGTGTTTTCCCCGGATTGAGAAGGTTCTCTCCTTTATCGGTAGCAAGCGCCCAGTTACTGTGCTTTCCCGATCCATTGACATTTGCGAACGGCTTTTCATGAAGTAAAACTGCCAATCCGTGCCGCTGCGCAATACGATCCATAAGATCCATTAAAATCTGGTTGTGATCGATGGCAACGTTCACATCCTCATAGATCGGCGCGACTTCGAATTGATTAGGAGCGACTTCGTTATGTCGTGTTTTTAACGGGATACCGAGTTTATAGGCTTCAAATTCAATTTCCGTCATAAATGCGAAAGCACGTTCAGGAATATTGCCGAAATATTGATCTTCAAGCTGCTGATGTTTTGCGGGGGTTCGACCGAACAAAGTCCTTCCTGTCTGCTTTAAGTCAGGGCGCTCATTGAAATATTCGCGATCGATCAAGAAATATTCCTGTTCAACTCCAAGGGTCGAAAATACTTTTGATGCAGGATTGTTGAAGTGTTTCAACATCTTTAAAGCCGATTGATTTAATGCATCAATGGAACGGAGCAGCGGAGCCTTTTTATCGAGCGTTTCTCCAGTGTAAGAAATGAACACAGTCGGAATGCAGAGAGTATTCCCATGTGGATATTCCAATACAAATATCGGGCTTGTCGGATCCCAAATCGTATATCCTCGAGCTTCGAATGTTGCACGGATTCCTCCTGATGGAAACGATGATGCATCCGGCTCTCCCTGGATCAATTGTTTTCCGGTAAATGTCTCGATAATTTTCCCGCCATTACTGTAATCATAATCGATAAATGAGTCATGCTTTTCAGCAGTGAATCCGGTTAACGGCTGAAACCAGTGAGTATAGTGCGTACATCCCTTTGCAATAGCCCAATCTTTAATTGCAATGGCAACGATGTTGGCAGTATCTTTATCCAGCTTTTCGCTCTTGCTGATGACGTTGAGAATTTTCTCATACGCATTCTTTGGGAGCATTTGCTGCATTTTGGCAAGGTCAAAAATATTCTCGCCAAAATAGGATGAGACCGGTTTAACATTCTTGCTCATGTCTTTCCTTTATAGAAGTTAGTATTTTTGTTTGTTAATTTTTAATCTGGTCGTTTCTTTAAGACTCGACAGCACGATACTTGTGGTCGTGTTGACCACTCCCGACCACGCTTGTATCTTAGAAAGTAATTTTTCTAAAGAAGATGTATTTTCGGTGCGTATTTTCAGGAGATGAGTTCCCGTTCCGGTCACGGAGTGAACTTCAAGGATTTCGTCGGTGGATTTCGCATGTTCAATAAACGAATTATAATGTTTTGAAGAATCGACGTTCACGGTAATGAACGCAGTAATGTCTTTTCCTACCTTTTTAGGATCCACAGAAGCATAATATCCCGTGAGAATTCCATTGTCTTCAAGTTTTTTTAAACGATCGCTCACCGAAGGAATGCTTAAATCAACAGCTTGCGCAAGATCGTTCCTCCGCGTTCGTCCATTCTTTTGCAGTATCTCAAGAATCGTAAGATCAATGTCATCAAGCTGATTCAGGGAATTCATAGTCAATACCTTAATCATTTAGGTTAATACAACTTATTTCTTACAATATAAGGCATTGTCGCACTTAATGCAATATTAAATTTAAAATAAAAAAGGCAGGCGATGCCTGCCTTTTGATCTCGATAGCCCAATCCGTTACCGAAGTATTCCGCCTTTTTGAAATTTGATCTCTCCTTCATATATCGTTGCATGAACATTGAATTCATCATCCATCACAACCAGATCGGCGTCTTTTCCTACTGCGAGTATTCCCTTTTGATGCTCAAGATTCAATACTTTTGCACCGTTAAGTGAAGCCATTCGAACGGCATCGGTTAATGGAACCCCGACTAACTTTACCATATTTCTAACAGCGACTTCCATCGTCAGAGTGCTACCTGCCAACGTTCCATTTTCTAAAAATGCCCGTTTCTCTTTAACGATAATTTTTTGATCCATGAAATGGTAATCTCCGTCCGGCATTCCTGATGCTCGAATAGCATCGGTAACCAAAATAATTCCTCCACTCCCTTTGATGTTGTGGAGCAATTTCATTACAATCGGATCAACGTGTATACCATCGGCGATAAGTTCAATTTTAAGTTCATTTTTCAACAAGGCGGCGACCATGATTCCCGGTTCCCGATGATGAAATGGGCGCATTGCATTGAACATGTGTGTTACATGAGCAGCCCCATTGTCTATCGCTTTTTCAATATCATCATACAGTGCAAGCGTATGCCCGATCGACGGAACAACACCCTGAATTGCTGCTGCCCGGATCACATCAATGTTACCCGGTAATTCCGGTGCGATGGTCATTAACTTGATATATCCGCGTGAAGATTCATACAATTCATTCCATTTCTCAACATTAGGCTCCCATAAATATTCAATCTTATGCGCGCCTTTGATAAGAGGATTGATGAAAGGACCTTCCATGTGAATTCCCCAAATGTTTGAGGAAGAATGGTTTTCTATGTAAGAGGCCAATCGATTCATATCGTTTTTTAAAAGTGGCATTTTCTTACTGAACAATGAGGCAAGCATTCCTGTCGTTCCATGCTGGAAAAAAAAATCGGATATTTTGGTTACCGATTGGTCGTCATTGGCATCTGCGTCGGCAAATCCAGCACCATTCCCTCCATGGACAAGTAAATCGATAAATCCAGGTGTTACCATAAATCCTTTAAGATCAAATATCTTAGTGTCCGGCTCCACCGTCACATCGCTCGTTTTTCCTAAGTTACTGATCTTCCTTCCTTCAAAAACAATTGTTCCCGGATCCAATATTCTAAAAGGAGTAACGATCTTTACATTTATAAGTGCATATTTATTTTCCATTATTTTCTCATAGTTTTGATTGAAGTAACTGAAAGTTTTTTTCTATTTCATCTTTTCCAAACACCGCATTACCCGCGACAAAATAGCGGGCGCCGGCTTCTTTCACTGCGGTAATTGTGGAAAGGTCTATTCCCCCGTCAACCTCGAGAATAATATCCCGATGTGCGTTCGAAATCATTTTGCTCATGTTATGGATCTTTTCAATTGTCGATGCAATAAATTTCTGTCCTCCAAATCCGGGATTCACGGACATAATAAGGACCAAATCGACAACAGGTAATATCTCGGTGAGCAATGAAATTGGAGTCGCCGGATTAAGGGCAACACCAGCTTTCATCCCAAGTTCTTTAATTTGTAAAATTGTTCTATGCAGGTGTACACATGCCTCAACATGTACTGTTAAAATATCGGACCCGGCGTTCTGAAATACTTCGAGATACCTATCGGGATTTTGCACCATCAAATGCGTATCCAAAGGAAGATTTGAGATAGAGTCAATTTTTTTTACAATGTCAGGGCCAAATGAAATATTTGGTACAAAATTCCCATCCATGATATCAAGATGGAGGATTTTTGCCCCTGCATGTGTTACTCGTCTTATATTATCTTCAAGATGAGAAAAATCTGCAGCCAGCAGTGAGGGGGCGATAAGTAAGTTCTGATGCATCTTAATTTTCCCTGATGATCTGAGAGTTCTTTTCAGCCGTTTGTGAGACGAACAAATCAATTTCCTTATCGACGGTAACGACATCATTTTCTCGCGGCAGCTGATCGATTACGGTATTCGGAAGAAGATCATTGTTCACCTGATACGTGATAGTGCCTACTTTTAATCCTTTGTCACGGATCATTTTCCTGGCTTCCGTCAATGTTTTCCCGATAAATGAGGGTATATAAATACTGTCAATGGATTCGCCAGCACTTACCGTAATACCGATATATGTTCCTCGTTTCACTTTTACCCCCTGCGGTATATCCTGCAGTATGATAGTTCCTTCCGGCAATTCCTGAGAAGTTTGGTATTGAATTCTTCCCTGTTTTAATCCAACCCGGTCCAAAGAAAATTTTGAATCACGAATGGTTCGTCCACGAAGTAATGGAACCATGACTAACTGCTCACCGCCGGAAATAGTCAAGTAAACTCTTCTTCCAAGTTTCACCGTTTGGTCGGCCAGCGGATTTTGAGTAATTACCGATCCAATAGGAATTTTATTGTCAGGCCGGATATCTCCTTTACGAGGTTCTAAATTATTTTCCTTCAATAGTTGCATTGCTCGTTCTTCAGTCATGCCAACGACATTGGGAACTGTTCGCGTTCCCCCTTTATTGACATACCACGGCATAACGAATGAATCGAGAAGGAACAGAAGTGTGGCAAATACCCCGGCAGTCCAAAGAAGTATGCGAATAAATTTGACACTTAATATTTTTGAAACAATGGTTTTGGCTTTCATATCAACTGTATTTAGTTATACTTTCAAGATATTTCCCAATGATGTCAAATTCTAAATTTACGACACTCCCTTTAGAATAGATTCCAAATACAGTATGGGCATGCGTATAGGGAATGATGGCAATTGTGATCTCAGACTTCCCGATTCTGGCTACTGTTAAACTGACACCATCCACTGTGACCGACCCGACAGGAATGATGTATTTTCTATAGACGGCCGGGTATTGAATACTAAAGAGCCAGCTTTTATCAAGTTTTTCAATTTTGGTAACAATACCGGTGCAATCGATATGTCCCTGAACAAGATGTCCTCCCAATCGATCACGCAATCGGACAGAGCGTTCAAGATTAACCATATCGTTTAATCTTAATTTTCCCAGATTTGTTTTCGAAAGGGTTTCATGAACGGCCTGGATAGTAAATGATTTTGTGGAATGTTTTACAATAGTTAAACAAACGCCATTTACCGAAATGCTGTTGTCAATTTTTAACCCCTTCAATACCTTATTACACAAAATTGTAAATTCCAATCCATCCCCGTATTTAACGATCGAAAGGATTGTTCCTGTTTCTTCAACAATACCGGTAAACATATTAATTCACCATGAAATCATAAATGAGTTTTGAAATCTCAGCGATCGCTTTTTGGCCTTCAGCATTTGATTTTAGATTTTTGGACAATACCACCAAAACATATTTTCTTCCATCGGGAAGGAAGACAATGCCTGAATCATGCTGAACATTTGTAATAGAGCCGGTTTTATGGGCGACCTTTACCGTTTGCGGCAGCAATGCTGGTATCATTGAATTAAATTTCTGTTGTAAGAGAATTGAAATCATTTCCTGTTTTGCCAGAACGCTTATACTATTATCTGAAGCAATCAAGTCGAATAACTGCAAAAGTCCTAACGGAGTTGCTGTATTATTCTTTCCTGCTTCAAAAGCCTTTGTATCTTCAACACCTCGAAGTACGGAAATACCCGAGATATGGTACCGCTCCAACGTATGCATAACGTTTTCAGCACCAACCTTCTCTATTAATAAATTAGTCGCAAAATTACTGCTGACTGTTATCATCTCGAAGACTAACGTTCGGATAGATTCTTTCCTCCCGATCTTTCCGTAAAGGCGGTCGCCGCTGTCATCGGTTATCTCAAGTGAAAAATCACTACCATCAACAATACTTCGGAATTTGTTTTCAACCAACAGAGAATCATCGAGTGAAAGTTTCTTTTGCTCTGCCTGGTTGAACACTTCGAGCATCACCGGTGTCTTCATCGTGCTGGCAGCGTGAAACACCACACGTTCATGGAAATAATACTCCGTCGAGTCGCTAAGGCTTTTAAATGCAATTCCAAAATCACCTTTGAATTGTGATAAGACTGTTTGAATATTGGTATCTAATCGTGAGATATCTCTCCTCCCATTGGGTTCAGAATGCATACTCAAGGCGATAAGGGCGATCATCACACATAACCGGATATTATGAGTGAACATATAATTCTTTCAATTCATCGGTGGCAAAATATCGCCTCTGCCGGAGCGTTGACCGTAAATCCATCGAGATATCCCCAAACGCCGATATTCCGCTGTGAAATTCTTTAGGGGAAGTGAACTGATAAATTTTTTGTACGCAACGCTCATACAGAAACGATTGATATACTTGTTGTCCGCCTTCGACCAACAATGATGATATTTTATGTTTTCCGAGGTCTTTCAATATCGATTTTATCTTTATCCTGCCATTTTTTGAGGGTAACTGTACAACTGCAATTCCAAGATTATCCAGGCTCTGAATCTTTTTCTTTTTCCCCTGCGACATGATATCGGATGTATAAACGATAGTCGCCGAATCTCCATTGAATATTTTACTGTTTACGGGAGACCGCAATTTGCCATCCAACACAATCCGTATGGGATTTCTTCCCTTCGAAGATCTGACGGTTAAGAGCGGATTGTCGACGATAACCGTATTTGCACCGACCAACACAGCATCATACTCTCCGCGTAAATGATGAACATATCTCCTTGATAGAATATTCGTGATCCACCGGGAACTTCCGTCATTTTTAGCAATGAAACCATCTTTTGTTTGAGCAACTTTTAAGGAAACAAAAGGAATATGTGTCGTGATAAATGAAAAAAATTTTTCATTCAGATCTTTCCCTTCATTCTTAAGGACATTCAATTCACATTCAATACCCTGCTGCCGTAATTTATGGATGCTTTTGCCGCTTACGAGCGGATTTGGATCTTTCGTCGAGATAACGACCCGTTTAAATTTATGGCGGAGTATGGTATCCACACAGGGAGGCGTGTTCCCGTAATGGAAACACGGCTCCAGATTTACATATAAAATAGCTCCCGAAAGCGATGCTACATTTTTCAGAGCATTCTGTATTGCAACAATTTCCGCATGTGCCGCACCGTATCGTTTATGATATCCGTCACCGATGATTTCACCGTTTTTCACGATAACGGCTCCCACCAGAGGATTAGGACTGACATTTCCCCTTCCCTTTTGAGCGAGCGAAAAACAGCGCCGCATTAACATTTCATCAGTAGTCATTGTACACAAAATAAAAAAAAAGACATTACGAAGTGATACAATCCGCAATGTCTCGATCAACACCGTTGTATCATCCTATTTGAAATAAATTTCTTTTCCCTTGGCAGCCGATTTGTAAATAGCATCGACAATACGCATTCGTTGCTCAGCTTCATGTGCCGTAGAGATAATTGGAAAATTTCCGCGAACCGCTCCGATAAAATGTTTTAATTCGTTTTCATACGATCGTTTCAATAAATTTTCATTCGCTTCTATTTTCACGGGTGTCACATTGACGACATTTCCATGCATTTCCTTGTGGATCTTCAAGGGATTAAATTTTCCGCTTCCTTTTTCTCCATAAATATTACAATATTGAAGTTCGTGCTCAATATGAACACTCCAGCTTACTTCGATGGATATCGTTGCGCCATTTTTCATATTCAAGTACACAACAGACGAGTCTTCAACTTTTGATGTGTGGGAATAATTTGTCGCATTGACTCTCACCACATCAGGATAGCCTGTCATCCAAAGGGCGAGGTCAAGCATGACAATTCCCATGTCAAGGAAAACCCCTCCGCCGGAGAGATCTTTTTGTTGAAGCCAGCTTGCTTCAGTGGAAGGCTTTTTTAGCCACCCTGCTTTTACATAGAACACATTCCCGAGTTCTTTATTTTCAATGAAACTTCTCAGCATCATGGTATCGGGTCGAAAACGATGATTCATTCCCACCATTAATTTTTTCTTCGTTCGTTTCACTGCATCTGAAATTGCAAGAGCTTCGATGTATTTTCGTGCAACAGGTTTTTCAACGAAGACATCCCTCTTCGATTCTAAACTGGCAATGGCGATTTCCTTATGAGCGTCGGTTGATGTGCAAATATCAACAGCGTCAAGGTCTTCCTTGTTCAGCATCTCTTCATAATCAGTATAGTACCGGGGGATACCGAATTTTTCTGCAATAAAACGAGCTCTTGCTTTATCACGATCACACACACACAGCACTTCTGCGTCGGGAAATTTTGTAAGGAGTGGGATATGAAACACTTGTGCTATCCACCCAAGTCCGATAATTCCGATCTTTGGTCTATTTATTTTTTCATGGTGCATAGAATCACTGCGCTTTACGTTCCGGGTACATGGAATGCTGAATATCTGAATGAAGGAATTCTTTTACCGTACCGGCAATTCCATGAGAATCCAACTTTGTTAATTGGTGAAGCTCAGCAGGCGTTCCCTGTGTCACGAATCCGTCAGGCAGGCCATGAATTTTTATTGCAAAATTCGAATGCGGCAGACCGGATAATTCTTCAAGAACCGCAGAGCCAAATCCGCCTACAATGCTGCTCTCTTCGATCGTTACGATTTTCGGAAATCGATTAACAATGTCCGCCAATAACTTTTTATCCAATGGTTTCACAAATTTCATATTGACCACTTCTGCCAGGATTCCTTCTTTTTCCAGGAGTTCAGCGGCTTGAAGAGCGGTATTTACCATAGAACCAACAGCAAGTAATGCAACATCATTCCCTTTCCTCAATATCTCGCCGGCACCGATCGGAAGAATTTCCATCGACGGTTTCAGCGGCAATCCCATCGAATTTCCGCGCGGGTACCGGATTGCAATTGGTCCAGATTTATAGGATACTGCTGTAAACAGCATATCTCGGAGCTCATTTTCATCTTTAGGCGCCATGATCACCATTTTAGGAACGCACCGCAGGTAGGAAAGATCAAGTGCTCCATGATGCGTCGGACCATCCGCACCAACCAATCCTGCACGATCCATCACAAACACAACGTGAAGATCTTGTAGGGATACGTCGTGCACGATCTGATCGAAAGCCCGCTGAAGAAATGTCGAGTAAATTGCGACAACGGGAATGTACCCTTCTGTTGCCATTCCCGCTGCAAATGTTACTGCATGCTGCTCTGCGATTCCGACATCGAAAAACCGCTGCGGCATACTTTTCTGTAAAATATCAAGCCCAGTACCATCCGGCATCGCTGCAGTAATACCCACAACTTTTTCATTTTGCTTGCAAATATCCACTAACGCGGTTCCAAATACTTTTGTGTAAGAAGGCGGCGCAGAAGATTTCGGAGATACGCCGGTGATTTTATCGAATGGAGTCACTCCATGAAGTTTTGCCGAATCTTTTTCGGCCGGTTCGTATCCTTTTCCTTTTTCCGTGGAAACGTGAATAAGAATAGGGCCTTGCAAATCCTTAACATGATTAAAGATTTCAATGAGCTTGACAATGTTGTGCCCGTTGAATGGTCCAAAATATCGAAATCCGAGAGCTTCAAACATCATTCCCGGAGTCACGATTGCTTTCACGCCACGTTCTAATTTTCCAGCAACAGACCGT
>Ga0172379_10007808_pt1 | contig 13731 bp, 12 predicted proteins | sample GrowelOW334metaG_FD_119756 | JGI IMG/M metagenome (GOLD analysis project Ga0172379, IMG submission 119756) | Groundwater microbial communities from an aquifer near a municipal landfill in Southern Ontario, Canada - Groundwater well OW334 metaG | ecosystem: Environmental > Aquatic > Deep... | reverse complement strand
TTTTCTTTCAGGCAAAAAATCCGGTGCAGTGGGGACTTGGATTTAGATTTGATGTGTTGCCGTTTTTATTTTTTATGATAGTGAGGCAGGTGGAGTGGGAAAAAGAAAAAGTGCTGGCTAGGGTGGCACTTGGAAGCGCGGCAATCGTGATCGTTTTTGGGCTGGTGCATGCTATTATTTTACCTCGCGATTTTTTGGTGAATTTTGGATATTCAACTTATCAAGGGCAATACCAGCCGGAAATTGCGGTTTCGGCATGTCAGTTCTTGGAACACACAAAAAGTGTTTGCCGCGCAATTTCTACGTTTGGAGGACCAACGCGTTATGGGGTTTATTTGATGGTTGTGCTTGGGCTACTTCTGCCTTTCTTGGCTAATAAATCAAAATATAGGATTTATGCCGGTGCTTTAACTGGATTGGCTATTTTAAGCGCAATACTCACCTACTCCCGCTCCGTTTGGATCGGAGTTCTTGCGATGGCCGCTTTTGCAGCTTTTATATTTTTAAGAAATAAATCCGTGGCGGAAAAATTAAAAAAACATATGCGCAGTTTTGTAATTGTTGCGTGCGCTGCACTTACTGTGGTTCTGGTATGTGGAGGTTTTTGGGTTGCGAGTGAATTGCGAGATCAAAATTCTTTTTTGAGGACTGTACTTGTGAGGACTAGCTCATCCAGCGAACATTTAATGCTTGCCAAAGAGGGCTTAAACAAAACAATTCAGCACCCTTTTGGAATTGGGCTTGGAACTGCCGGACCTGCATCTGTGCGCTTTGATAAATTTCTTACTGAGAATTGGTTTTTGCAAATTTCTGTGGAAACCGGCGTGATTGGGCTTTTGATTTTTCTAGCAATTTTATTTTTCATGTCGAAACACCTTTTGGCAAAACGATTGGCGGACGAGCGTTCCCTTGCGAAAATCGGGCTATTTTTGAGCCTTATAGGAATTTGCGCAACAGGCCTTTTTACGCATTCCTTTGAGGAAACTTCCGCCGTGCTGATTTTGATGGCGTTTGCGGGAGTACTGCTAAATAAAGAAAGACAAACTGAATTATAAATACAGATGTGACTTAAGCTTAATTCATTCTCACCCCGACGCGCACGCCGATAAAACTCTCCTGCCGCTTGGCATCGTAATCGCCAGTGCTAAATTGCCCCTCAGCGCCACCAATATACCAAGTAATGAGTGGAGATTGATCTCCGCCTGGATTAAAACTCTTTAGGGCCAAACTCACTCTTGAATTTCCAAGATCTTTTCCCTCAATATAATCCGGCATCCATCCTTGAGTTACCAGACAATAAATAATGTAAGCCACAGCTTGTTTATAGGTCTGAGCTTCAACATTTGGAGGAAGTATTCCAGGAAGTTTCTTCTCCCATTCCAGGCCACTCATTGCTGTTTTGCCTACGTTAGAAGGCATAATAAGATCATCTCTTTCAAGACGCATAGTTCCGCCGGTAAGTCTTTCGGTTCCACTAAGTTTCGCCAGCACTTCATTTTCAGAAACTGCTCCGGGTATATCCCTAATGTCGAAAAAATTAATTTTACTGACATCAACAGGAAGCACACGCTTCTCTCTCCCAATATAGAGAGTGCCCGGGGCTTTCCCACCTGCGGTGCCATTTACAGCTTCCAAAAAAGCTTTTTTTAATAAGCTGGAGTAACTCAACTGGTCGGAATCTCTGAGATGAAGAGGAACATCTCCACAAAGAGGAACATCCATTGGGGCGAATATTGGTGTCCCATATCCTCTATTCAAATCATTTCCGGCTCCTGCCATGTCAGCTCCCGCCATGTCGAGCGTATTTTGGGTGAGCAATGGCTTATAATCTCTCGCAAAATTAGGTTTTACGTAACCTGCAGCTTCTCTTTCCGGCGTAAATAATCCGGCCCGCTCCCAAATATCCACACCACGATCGAAAGCTTCACTTAATCTTTCAACTTTTTGAGTGTCAAGCTCCCCTTCGAGGCGATCAAATAATATTTTTACAGCCCTTTTGACTCCATCCCCTCCCGTGAACTGCGCTTCCGCGAAATCAGCATCCGATGGTTTTTGAAATTTATATTTTAATGCAACTATCTCCACCGCTTGTTCGGCAACAGTCAAACGCGATCTTCTGTTTGGATCTTGGCGACGTTCGGGACCGGCATAAGATTGCTCTTCTAACATAATATTTGGGTAAAGGCGTTAATTGTATATATATTCCTTAATTTGTCAACAAGGTAAACTTAACCTGCTAATTCAGGATTATGGTTCACTCTCACGGCATTTTCTCGATGAATAAGTGGTCTAAAATTCCGCAATTGCCTTTGCTATCTTTTTTGCCGCGTCTTTATATTTCGCGTTTTTTTGATTTTTAATCATTCCGGCGCGCAACTCTTCACTGCCGAGCAAATTTAAAACCGATTGCGCAAACATTTTTGGCGAAAGATTTTCCTGTTCAAGAGTTATGGCAAAGCCTTTTTGAGTAAAAATTGCGGCATTTTCTTTTTGATCTCCGCGGCTGGCATAAGACGGCAAAGGCACTAGAATAAGCGGTTTTTCGCATGCCAGCGATTCAAAAATGCTACCACTTCCGGCGCGACTCACAATTAAATCCGTCATTGCATAAATGTGCGCAAGATCGCCTTCCAAAAAATCAAAATGCACATAATTTTTCTTGGCTTCAAATTCGTGTGCGAACTTTGCGGACTCTGTATGTGATGCCAACTGCCCTGTAATGTGAACCACCTGCGTACGCTTTAAAAGTTCCGGCAGCGATGCAAATACAATTTTATTTAGTGATTGCGCACCAATGGAACCGCCGATAACCAAAATAACCGGCTTATCTTTATTAAATCCGGTGAGCTTAAAGCCCTTTTCTCGGCTTCCATTAAGCATTTCACTGCGAATTGGATTGCCAACCACTTCCACTTTTTTGCCGGGGAAAAAACTTTTACTTTCTTCAAACGAAAGCCAAATTTTCTTTGCATAGCGCCCGCAAATTTTATTCGAAAGCCCGGGACTTAAGTCCGACTCATGCAACCACACCGGAATTTTGAGAATTCGCGCAGCAAGAACAACCGGCACGCTTACATATCCCCCTTTGGAAAAAACCAAATTTGGCTTAATTTTCTTTAGAGCTAAATATGCCTGCACAAAGCCAACGGGCACCTTAAATGCATCCACGAAATTTTCAAAATCAAAATATCTGCGAAGCTTGCCGGCGGAAATTCCATAAAATTCTATTCCTCGGCTTTCGCAAACCCGCTTTTCCAGCGAGGCGTTTTCGCCTACATAGGCAATCTTAATATTTTTTGCGGAGTGGGAAGAGTGAGACTTTTGCAGCTCATCGATTACTGCGATATTTGGAAATATGTGTCCCCCTGTCCCTCCGCCTGTCAGTACTATTTGCATAATATGGTGTTGTTGAACGTGAAATTTGAAGCAAAATGCCAACCGCGGCAAGCGTCATAACCATGGAAGTGCCGCCATAACTAACGAACGGCAAAGTCATACCGGTAACCGGCATGAGCCCTATATTTACCCCAATATTTATAAACGCCTGAGTGGTAATCCATATTGTAATTCCGGTCGCCGTGAGTGATGTAAATTTGTCCGTGGCATAATTTGCAATCATAAAACCACGCCATGCAATTATCATATATCCAAGAACTACAAATACAATCCTTATAAAACCCAATTCCTCCGAAGAAGCTGCGAATATAAAATCATCCGTGGCCTGTGGCAGCCAATATGCCTTTTGAATGCCCTGCGTAAGCCCTTTTCCAAAAAAACCTCCGCTACCAACAGCAATTTGAGCCTGTTCTGTTTGCCAACAATAATTGCGACGAATATCGCCTTTATCTATATTTGGTTGGCAATTTTCGATCGTTGGATTCACAAAAGCGGTGAAACGATGTTTTAAATAATTTACATTTGGAATTACAAGTAGCATGAATAAAAAAACCACGAGTAGCCCAACAACCAAGTGCCGTATTCTTGCGCCTGCGGCAAAATAAATCGCAGTCGCAATTGTGGCAAAAATAAGAGTTGAACCAAAATCCGGCTGTAACAAAACCGGCAAAACCACTATGCCAGTTACGGTACAAAACGACAAAAAACCATTTCGAAAATCAGATATATCTCTGCCTTTCTTCTCCATCCAAGTAGCGAGATAAAAAACCAAAATCAATTTTGCAATTTCCGCCGGCTGAATGGACGTGCTGGAAAAAACAAGCCAGGCGCGCGCGAATGTATTAGATGTAGATCCAACAATTAAAACCGCGACAAGAACGCCAAAAATAATAATAAAAAGAGGAATCGCCACTCTTCGCCAAAACCGCACGGGAATTTTATAAAAAATAAACAGCGCGATTAAACCAACTCCAATACGCATAACATGACGCCTTAGCAAAAAGAAACAGTCCACACCATTCTCTCCGCAGCTCGGAAAAAGAACATCCAGCGGCTTTGTTAAAGAAATGCTTTTGGGCACGCCAATACTGGTAATCATAATTACACTAAAAACCAACAGTACAAAAACTGTTAGAAGAAGCACCATATCCAAGCGTCCTGTTCTGCCAGATTGCGCGTGCATAGCAGAGAAAAGATACCTCAAACGGAGCCCTTTGTGTATATTAATTACGTGCCAAAATTTAAAACCCAAGACATTCTGTGGCTGGCCGGGATATTTGATTTAATCACACTGGATTTTATTACCAAGTGGCTTGCGCGAAATTATCTGGCGCAAAATCCAATTGATGTTTGGGCTGGCGTTTTTAAATTATCTTTGAGCTACAACAAAGGCGTGGCTTTTAGCATTCCAATTCCAAATGGTGTAATGACAATAATGACTCCAATTTTGCTTACCGCGCTCGTAATTCTTGTTTATAAAATGTGTGATTTTTCGAAAAATATCACCAAATTGAGCCTAATTCTTTTGATCGCCGGAGGGCTTGGGAACTTCATAAACAGGCTTTGGACAGGCGCAGTTATCGATTTTATAGAGTTTTCCTTCTGGCCGAGCTTCAATTTTGCCGATACTTATCTGTGTATTGCGGCCTTCCTTATTATCTTGTTTTATGGTAGAATAACTGTGTATGGCGGAAGAAAATGAACAAATAGGTCCTCCGTCGCCTTCGTTCCTAACCTTGGTCTTAAAGACTTTTGCGGGACTTGGCGGAGGCATTGTCGGCACATTAATACTGCTTTTGATCTTTTTGGGTGCGTCAACAATTCTTCAACCTGCATGGCAACCTGACGCAATAGCGGAGGGTGGAGAAAAGAGCCCACTTTTTATATTTGTATTTCTTGCGACGATTTTTTTGACTTCACTTGGTTCAAACGTTGTTGGTTCGTTGCTATTTTCTTTTGTGGAACACGAAAAATATTCCCGCACCTCTACAGTTATGTATCAGGTGTTTTTTATAAACCTTGTAATTTTTGTGATGATGGCGCCATTTTATCTTTTGTTTGATGCACGCGGCCTTATGAATATGGTCGCATTTATGGCAGGATTCCATGTGCTTTTGAGCTCGCTCGCAAGCATTATGATTTTGGAAATTTTGGGAAATTTAAAGTATGCGCTGGTTGGCGTTTATGGTGTTATTTTTTCCTTGATGACTTCCACAGGTTTGATAATTGCCGCATATGAATTCACGGGGCAGAACGCGACGGTGGTTCTTTTTGCCGCCATGCCGTTAATGTGGGCAATGGTTGGATTTGTAACTGTGATTGTGGAGATGCTTTATAAATGGCTTTATACCGTTTATGGCCGCGACTTTTTGGCCAGCCAAACAAGCTTTGGGCAGGATTATGGCGAAGCCGAAGTCGAAGAAGCTCCACCTCCACCAGATGTCAGCGGATCGGAGTTTTTGAATAAGTAAAGTTAGGTATGTTTTTTAGTTCGGAAGTTTTTTGCGTGTCCAAATTTTAAAAGATGCCGCCGCTTGAGCAAAAAACATTTTGTCTCCGGTAATTATTTTGCAGCCGGCGGACGCGGCGTCGCGCAGAAATTTCGTGATGCGTGGTGTATAAATAATATCCATTGTGACCGGCCTTTTCTTGCTGTTTTTTAATAATTCACGCAGGCTTGGTAATGGCGATTGCCCTTTATAGTCCCCTTTTTCGCGCTTCATTCCAACGCTCGTTGTATTAATTAAAAGGTCGCATTTATTTGCATCAAAATCTTTTAGTCCGCCAAATTCACATTTAAAATCTTTTACTAAATTTTTCGCATGTTCAATTGTGCGATTTAAAATTAAAACTTTTGCGCCGGCCTTTTTTAGGCCATAAATAACTGCACGCGCCGCACCACCAGCCCCAAGCACAACTGCACGTTTTCCACGCAGTGATTTTATTTCGCTTTTTATAGCAGCCATCGCACCAAAAACATCAGTGTTATATCCAAATAATTTTCCATTTTTATTTAAAATCACATTTACTGCGCCGACTTTTTTTGCCTCCGGGCTTATTTTATCCACATATTCAATAACGGCTTGCTTGTGCGGAATTGTCACGTTCGCACCGGCAAAATTTAATTTAAAGTTTAATATAAATTCACCAAAATTCTCAGGATTAACTTCCGCCAATTCATATCGCGCGGCAATTTTTAGTTTTTTAAACGCCGCATTAAAAAGTCGCGGTGAAAGCGAATGACTGACCGGATAACCTATAACACAATATTTTTTCATTGCGTGCACAATAATGCTCCAATAAAGCGCGGAAGATCAATAGGCAAACTTACTACCAATTTACTATTTTTTTTCTGCGCCTTGAGGATTGCGTGGAGGGTACGTCGTAATAGGCGTGTCCAACACCTTCCTTACCTTGTCATGAGCGTTTGCTGCCTGAGCTATGCAAACGCGACCGGCGTTAGTACCATGAGGATACCTCATTACGTGCATAAGATGATTGTCTTGTATTTTTAAATTGGTACGACCAATGTAAAGTCCCTCTGCTTCCTTATCAGCCGTTTCGCCAAGCACCTGCGCATTCGCAACGCAATTTACTTCGGCTTGGCACATTTCCTGGGTATCAAGTCCTTGTTCTTCATTACAATCTATTCCCATTTGCGCAGAGGTTGCTCTTAATCTTTCACTTATAGAGGCACATCCGCTATTCATGCCCGGAGCTACCATAGCCAAAAGAGCGAGGGCTGTAGGTGTAAATTTACCTAAAGGCATTTTATCTGAACCGGATGTGTTTTCTTGTAAATTTCTCATAAAAAAATAGGATTAATTAAAGAGACGTCACTATACCCCTAAAATAAACTTTGTCAATTGCTGATTGTACAGTACAGATTAACACTCGGCAAAATATTCCTTGATGTTAATGCAACGGAACACTTGGCCGCTGGAAATATTTAACAAATTATTTCGCGAGCATCTTTTCTTTTATAGCTTCCACTGCGCGCAAAACTTCAATTGGCAACATCCAAACGGTGTTGTTGTTTGGACCGCTGGAAATATCGTTTAGTGTTGCGAGAGTTCGCAGATGAAGAGCGCCCGGCGCCGCAGAAAGAATATTTGCCGCCTGCGCCATGTTTGCCGCAGATGCAACTTCGCCTTCCGAAGAAATTATAACTGCGCGTTTTTCGCGTTCAGCTTCAGCTTGGCGGGCAATCACACGTTTTAGAGAATCCGGCAAAACAATGTCTTTTAATTCCACATTCTGCACATCAATTCCCCATTCATCCGTCACTTTATCCACAATTATTTGAATGCGATTCGAAACTTCTTCTTTATTCGCAAGCAAGTGATCCAAACTAACTTCGCCAACTGCATTTCTCATTGTGGTCTGCGCCAACTGGCTTGTGGCATACATAAAATCCTCAACCGCCAAAATGGCTCGAGCTGCATCGGCAACTTTAAAATAAATAACCGCGTTAATTTTGATCGGTATATTGTCTTTTGTTAGGGATTCTTGATCCGGTACATCCAGAGCCTTTATGCGAATATCCACCTTTTTCATGGACTGGAAAACGGGAATTACAAGCCTCCAACCCGGCTCTGCAATGCTGGTAAATTTACCGGTAGTGAACTTAATCCCCCTTTCGTACTGGTTAACCTGCCTAATACTTACCAACAAAACCGTGATTATAAAAAACAGTACAGGTAAAAGTTCCATATTGGTAAAATTAATGATTAATTAACAGATACACACCCGCAGGATAGCCTAAAAGTGGGCACACGCATAGAACTTCACAAGTATCCCCTTTTCTGGTATAATAAACAGATATGTTTTTGAACATAGCACAAGCCGCAACCAAACTCGCAGACGCAGGTCAGGACGTTGGTTCTAGCCTTTCCGACAAAATTGCCAGTTTTTTTGAGTATTTAATAACTCAAATTCCAAGTTGGATTGCCGGTTTTATCGTTTTTATCTTGGCCATTTTTATCGCAAAGATTGCCAAAGGAATAGTGGAAGGCAAGCTGGAAGATAAAGTGGACGAAGAACATCAAGAAGTTTTGGTTTTGGCCGGAAGAGTCACATATTTCGGCACTCTTGTTCTTGGCATTACAATAGCGTTAAAAATTGCCGGCATTGACCTAACTACAATTCTTGCAGCGGTTGCATTTGGCGTTGGTTTTGCATTGCAAGATTTAATTATGAATTTCCTCTCCGGAGTTTTGATTTTGGTGAGCAGACAATTTGTTATCGGCGATTTTATTAAAGTTGGAAGCACATCCGGAAAAGTAATGGAGATTCAAACACGCGCCACTATTTTAAAGGCATTTGATGGCACAAAAGTAATCGTGCCAAACTCCGAAATATTCAAAAATCAGGTTGTAAGCTACACAACAAATGCAGTTAGAAGAATTATTGTTCCGATTTATATTTCCTATGACACGGACATTGCATATGCAATAAAAATCGCAATGGGCGTGCTAAAAAAACATCCGAAAATTTTAAAGAAACCTGCCGCGTCTGTTATGGTTATGAATTATGGTGATTCTTCGATTGATTTATCTGCGAGGTTTTGGGTTGGCTCGCGCGATGGCTGGTTTAAAGTAAAAAGCCAGATTATGCAGCAAATGCTTGAGGAATTAAATGCCGCCGGAATTGCTGCACCATATAGCATTACTCATATAGAAACATCACAAGACACTGCACAGTCCGACAAAGAAATGGCTGAAGTTGTAAAAAAACGCATGGAAGAAATGAAGAAAAAGGCAGAAGAAAGAAAACTTTCCAAAGCTATGGAGGCGAGTCCAGGTGCTCCAGCTGAGGCTACTCCTGCGGATGGGCAGCCTGCTGCTACCGATGCAGGGCAAACTGCACCGGTAGTGCCAAATGTATTGCCGGAGGCTCCAGTGGTTGCCACGGTTCCGGTTCCTGCAGGCCAAGTAAATCCAGGCAATTTAGAATATGCCGATCTTTCGGAAATAGACGACAACGGCTAAAAATTATTTATCTGCTTTATCCATTAACCTCGCGAGCGCAATTAAGCTCGGCATTTGAGTTGCTGTACGCAGCAGGCCACCTCTAATTGTTTTCATTCTGTCTAAAATTTCTGTTGCATCATAAGAGGCACCTATTTCCAACCCGGCATTCGCCGCAATAGTTTGGTCAACCAAAGATAAAAAATTGGCGGAATGATTTCCATATGCCGTTTCGCAATAACCTTCTCTTTTTTGTGGACACTTTTCGCAAACTGCATCATGACCATCAACAATTCTAATTTTTTGCGTTGTGCCACCAATTATATTATCTATCACCCGCATTAAATGATTAGGAAAATTTGGATCCTTGTAACCCAAAATTGCCAGCTTAACTCCCTTCAATAATTTTGTAATTTTTGGGGAATGTAGCTGCGTATATAAACTAAAAAGATGATGTGCTCGCAAATCTACTTCAGGCATTTGCGTGAATTAAAGGAGTGTTAATTTAATGTAAATGGCTCTATTCGTCAACGAATGAAAAGGAGGAATGACCGAAAAACGTTTAATAAAGTTTAATAGAATTTAATCAAATTGAGTCAGATCATCTAAAATAGCCTATAATTAGACATAATGATTTTAAGTATAAAATAACCTTGCTAACTTAAACTAAGTTTGATAGAAATAGATAGAAGTTACTAAACATTTGAAAAGTTCACTATAGTTTGCTAGGATTATGTAAAGTTTAATTAAGTTGCCTCGCAAATGAATGATCCTGTTCTAACGGTGGAAGAAGTTGCACGCGAACTACACCTGCATCCGTTCACTGTTTTAAAACTGATAAAGGCAGGCAAACTACGTGCCAGCAAAATCGGACGAGTATACAGAATTCGCGAAAGCTCAATCGAAGATTTCCTTAATAAACACTCCTCGTAAAATGCTGTTTAATTGCTTAAATTGCGGCCACACGATTTCATCCAAAAAGGACACTTGCGTCTATTGCAAAACCTCAGTCATCCAGTTTATGGAAGAATTCAACAAAGACAGACAGCTTGTAAATATTGCTGGCATTAAAGAAAAATACGCCGGAACTTTTATGTCGTTCCTGCTCAAGGCAAAAAAACTACGACAATAATTGAGAAGTTATTATTTTATCTGGTGATTCAAAACTTCCAGAATAAATTTTAATTTGTCGCGTGAATCCATGTCTTCTTGCAAACCGAATGCTGCAAATAATTTTGATAGATCTTTTTTGCCATAAGAATAACCTGTGCCGGCGAAATGAAAATCAATAAGATTGTCGTAAGCTTTTGCTCTTTTGTAAGATAATTCCCTAGGGTTTCCTTTCAAATATATGTCTTGTCTAAAATCTACCGGGTACAGCTTAATACCGGTCTTCCATGCATGAGATCCAACTGGCAAACGCATGGCTCCCTCTGCTGGACGTGTAAGCTCCGCACTTGGGTAAATCATAAGTTCGGTTCCGTGGTCCCACTCAACTGCAAGTACTTGTTTAGCGCCTGGTGTTATTATGGAAATTACACTTGTTCCGTCACCGTAATTCTCCTTTCCTTCCCTCTTATCTTTCGCTCTTAGCTTCGCATCAAGTTCATCACTCAATTTAAGAATCTCGGCCGTTTTTTCATCGATTTCTAGTTCAGGTTCAACTCCTCTTAATTCAAGCTCTCTTTGAATTTCAGTTTGAGCAATATCCACCTTATCCTCCAGCCCGGCCTGTTGCCCTTTTAGTGCAGCCAAAACTTGAGCTAATTCTTGGTCATTATATAGAGATAATGATTCTTGCAATTCAAATGGCTCTAAAGTGCGTAATGTTTCCGCTTCTTTGGCCGCAGAAAAATCGGGTAATTTTTCTTGTTCGATTCTTGGTGATTCGGGTGTGCTCATATTTTTATTTGTTAGATGTTTGTTTTAATAAGTCTTTTCTGGTTTGTAATGCACGCAAATTAGACTCCAACTTGTGAATATTTTTAAGCGTTGTTTGTATATCTTCTATTAGTTTTTCTTTTTTCATTCATAACATGATAACACAAAATTACCATCCGGGCAATCTCCAGGTGGGATTTAGGCTACAATCTTTATTTACACACGTTGTTTTGCACGGCTTCTGCGCAACGCACGACTTTTTCCAGTACAGGAAGGCTTCCTTTTACCGGCTCTGCTCGCTCCGCGTCTTTGGAAGCCGGGTCCGCCGCGCGATCTGTGCTCAAAATTGCCAAGAATTTATCCATTTTCCCCATTAGCGCCTCCACTCCGTCGCCATTCACTTGGCCATACATTACTTCATATTTTATAAGCGCCGCACTCATGCTCTCCTGCTCCACCTTCGCGCTGTCCATGCTGTCGATTGCCTGTTGAACTTGATCAAAAGTTAATTTTTCGCCGGGCTTTTTTGGCGCAAAAACTGCGGCCACTGAATTTATAAGCTGCGCACATTCGTTTGAACTGCCTGTTGCAGGGCAAAATGACAGTCGTTCGCTTGCATTGACGGATATTCCAACAAGCGAAGTTAATGGCGAATTATAAATTGCCACAGCTCTGTCTTTTATTGCCACTCCCAGCTCGCCGGTTTCCGTGGCCAAACTTCCAAGTTCATTCCCTAACTTGGAAAATCCCTTAAATGTTTCTATTAATTGATCAACCTTGTCGGCGAGTGCCACCCAAACGGGATCTTCTCCAAAACCAATATACATTCTTGATCTGTTCGAATATTTGGCGGCAAATACATCGAAATATCCGCTAAATAGAGCCCTGTCTTGCTCTTTATCTTCGCTTTGTTTGCGCAATATAAAGTAGTCCGTCATTTGATTTATAAAATTCTGCCTATCGCTTGGAGATTCTGCGCGATTGCGTGGTGCGCCTCCACTGGTATCTACAAAATGGCGCACGAAATAAAGTTCGGCTTCGAGTTTATAATATTGAGCACTCAAAGCTTTCATGCTGTTTATTTCGCATTTCAAAAATGAAGAAACTATCGCATAACGAGTGCGATTTACGCGGTTTTCCACACTTGCAATATCGGCGTAATACATCGGCCAGCGGAATCCAATATAAAAATCACGAACATAATCTTTAAAATCTTCATAACCCACCGCAGCAGACAAAAATGTGCGAAGCCCGGCAACACATGCCGCCATATTTCTACCGGTATCCGTGCCTATTGCAGGCGGAACTTCCGCACCAAAGAATTCCAAATTCTCTATTGCCTGAGCCCTTGCCGGGGCCGCCAGCAAAATCTGGATTAAAATTGTTAAACAAATTGTTGTGAGGATTTTTTTCATGAACATGTTGATAAACCTTGTAATACTTTACATGGCGAATCGGCGCCACCGGAGGCAATGCCTTCGAACATTTTGCGATAAGCTTCGAAGTAGGAATTCATAGTGTCCAATTCCTGCATTAAAACGCGATATTGAGAATTTACAGCCGCCGCGTCATTTACAAGATTCGTTGTATCTGCAAATTTTAACGCTTCCTCTTTTTGGGCTTCCACTTCTTGAGCAATCTGCTGAAAAACGTCGGCGATTTGCGTTGTTTGGCTTCCGGACGCGCGATCGAGCACTTGCTCGGACACAGTTTTTTCGGGTCTATCAAAATATTTTTCGTAAAATTTTTGCAGATTTTTAACAAAATCACCTTTAACAATTATGTCGTCGTTTGGGGGCGTCATTATTGGATTTGGAATCAAAATAAAATTCTGTTTTAAATTAAATAGCGAGCGTTTGCACTTTGGACCTTCCATAAAATTTCCTGTCGCTTTGGAAGGAACAAGGTTATGAGAAAGCGTTTTTTTGAATGCGTCATTGATTTTTTCAAAATGACATGCGATGCAATTCGCGTTTGCGATATATGAACTGTCTGTTTTATATACCGCTTCATATTTGATGCAAACAATTCCGTCACATGGGCGTGGACGAGCAAAATTACCCGGAGCTTCCGGAATAACATTGCCGTTCGCGTCTTTTTTTATGTCGGCTGAAGATGCGTCTGCGCCGCCTGCCGCACCTGCGCCATTTCCATTTCCACCTGCATTTCCGCCGGCGCCACCGCCATTTTGTGCGCCAGCCTTCTTTTGCTCTTCTCTAACGCGTGAAACCGCATCGTTAAAAGCTGAATTTGTTGGACAAATTATTCCGTTTTCTTCGGTTCCGTCCCCGGCTATTCCCTGATTGCCAAACTGTCCTGCGGCGCCACCACCCTGCCCCGCCCGCCCACCGTTTGCGGCGGCCGCTGCCGCTTCATCCGCTTTTTTTGCTGCATCTGCCTGGTCCATTATTCCACCGCCAACTCCAACTACGTTCGTGTTAGCCGGCGCACCAGGCCCCATATTACTCATCTGCATTTCCTGTTT
>Ga0172379_10007807_pt1 | contig 13734 bp, 11 predicted proteins | sample GrowelOW334metaG_FD_119756 | JGI IMG/M metagenome (GOLD analysis project Ga0172379, IMG submission 119756) | Groundwater microbial communities from an aquifer near a municipal landfill in Southern Ontario, Canada - Groundwater well OW334 metaG | ecosystem: Environmental > Aquatic > Deep... | reverse complement strand
CGCTGACTTCTCAATCAGTTGAGGAAAATCGGGTTGTCGGTCTGGACTCATGAGTTAATAAAAAATGAGTTAAGTATAATAGTTCGTTAGTAATTACTTTTTAGAATATCCGTAATCCTATCAACATAGATTTGCCCATAAACATAAGCTCCGGTGTTATTCGGATGGCAAAAATCGTTGGACCAAACAGTATCTGCCTTTCTTACCTCTATTGTACCTTCCTTGGGTATATTTTGGGTAAAAACAAGTCGCATCGCTTTTTTAACTACATAGCTTTTATCGTATGCTTTCCCTACATTTAATGCCACCCCGGATTTGGCCGGATCAACCGAATACCCCAATCCTCCATCGATGTAACAATCTTTACCGTAAACGTTTTTATTGTCCACCCATACTTCAAATCCTTGCCAGTGCTCTTTCCAGGGTAAACTATAACCTGTGCTTCCATTAGCTTCCAATTTAATTGACGAACCGCCTGTGATATTGTTTTCCTGAAAAGCCTGCAACCAATTGGTTACTTCAATTGTATTTACATTCATATATTTAGCAGCCAACTTTCTGTGAATAATATCGTAGCCCCATAATTGCCTCATCCGGTAATTAGAAAGTCCGGGTTGCGTAATAAGGATTTTTGCATGAGGGACTGCCGCCTGCAAATTATTTAACAACATTTCGTATTGTTCCTGGTAAACCGACAGGTCACGAACGGAACATTCTCTACCAACCAGGTCATCAAAAGCCCCGGCGTTCAGCAACTGTTCCGGGTCGACTGCTTCAATCCACGAGATTTTCCCTGTATGCAGATCAGCTGAAGCAATTTCCCTGCAAACCACCTGCCGATTGTCCCCATAGTAATTCCCGATCCTGACAATGTCCCCCTTTTTTACGTTTGAGCCAACAACCTGCGGGCAAGTCAGGGAAAACTCATCTATCCCGGAAATCAACCCAGTAGTTACCCTTACCGTATAATCAAGCGTTTTTTCGTTGTAAACAATGCTATCGAGTTCCAAAGTCCAGAGATCTTTTACCTGTTTTTCTGTCAGCCCTGTTAATGTGCGTTTTAATTTCCTTGCCCCAAATGCCCAATCATCATTTGTAGCACTTTCATTTACAATCACATCCGGCATAGAATTCCGAGAAAAACCAACATAATCATTTACTCGGTCACCATCCAGTAACCTGGACAAGGACCATCCTCCTATGCCCGCATTCATAAAGTCGTGATACCGGTTGGAAGCAAAGTTGATGATAAAATATGGATTGATCCCACCGATAATCTCAATTTCAAAGTGACGTTTTTTGTTTTCAGTGAATTTATGGACCCAAAAAGCGCTTTTGTCGATATAGCGGAATTCCATTCCTGAATTAAGGTTTGCAGGACTCGCTGGGTCATAAGAAATTTTCCCATCACCATAGTTTGACTCATTTAGCTCATCCGATGTTGTTTGCCCTACGGTTGATCCTTCAAATAAAATTACTCTGCCATATTGGTAATTTAAAGTAATTTTAGCTCCCTTGGGAGGCGCATTCCTGAACCACAACTGATGTCCGGGTTTTTGATTTGAATTAAAATTTCTGACAACCAAATAATCAACTCCACCGGGTAACTGCTCCATATACCCACCATCGTTTATTTTCCCTGTTAATAATTTTCCATCAACTTTTACCTCATGTAAATAAGTGCATGAATACTCTAATTGAAATTTTATCTGGGATCCATTTCCGATAAATAATTGTTTATTCTCTCCAATAGTCGGATTATGATTTGTAAATTTACCTATTACTGCACCATCTGCTTTTATCTGGATAACTCCATAATCGTATGTTCGCAGCATTGATTGGCAAATTGCAATTTCATCTCCACTTAATTCAAACTCAATTTTTGACTTAAGTTTATCAATTCTTTTCCCAATCCCTTTATATTGTTTTGGGTTCAAAAATTCTGTTGCCCCATCGGGATAATCCATCTGGCCGCACATGAGGGTGGTCGAAAGTCCGTTCATGATATAATCAACGACTTTCCCTGAAAAACCGTTGCATAGGTTTCCGTTTCCCCACGTTATGGAACTGCCAGACAAAACAATACTGGTACTTGTTCGGGCACCCTCGTGTTTAACACCCTTCTCACATCGGGAGCTATTTGCCAGAATAAAATCCTGGGCAGTGACTACACCTGTGATCAGGAAAATAAAAAAAACGCAGATAACCCTTCTTGCTGTTACCATTTGTGTCCTAATTCTTTATTTAGTTTTATCTTCTTCTAGGTGATGCTGCTCGTTCATGTATTTCTGCCCTTCAAGGGTAAGGAAAAAGTCCATCCAGATATAGGCCAGGCGATCTCCTTTTTCCACCGAAACTGAATGTTGGGAACCTAAAGGGATGTGCAGCATCATGTTTTCGGTCAATACGACTTCTTCCCCGTTAGCTATACAGGTACACTTACAACCTTCCAGCCCGTAGAAAAGCTGGTCGAGCATCGGGTGTTCGTGTTCCCCTACCGAATCCGGGCCTTCTGTCTCGACCGATCCCATACAGAAACGAGGGACCATGCCTTCGGGAAGGATCATCCGGTTCAGGGTTTTGCTGCTTTTAATATCTTCGGTATAAGCCGGGCAACTGTCTATTGCCTTGATATAAACTGATAAATGATTCGCTTTGTCCTGTGAAATTAAACTAAGATCATCCTGATCCAATGATTTTCTCCATCGCAGAAAATGAATCTCATTCCCTTTTTTTACACGCACTGCATAAGGTTTATTGTACGCCGGCCTGGCAATACATTTCACCGCCACATTGTACTCCAGGCTTTCTGTTTCGAACAATGCACTGCCCTTTAAAAAGAGTAAGACATCGTAAACAGCAGGAGATGCGTTTTCCCTTACCTGATTTGGCCCTTTTATCGAAATGAGTTCAATAAAAACCCCTTCAACCTCTCCTGATGGTTTTATTTCCTTCCCTGAAATAAAACCATCAGGAGAACTGTTCATCTCCGGTATATTTGCTTTTTCGGTGTTCATGATATCTTATAAATAAGTTACTGCTTATCAATTAATAAATTACTGATGCAGGTTTGATAATAGTTTCAAAAAAATCAACCATTTCATCGTATTCTTCTGGATAATTCAGAACACAGGCCCAATTGATATCCTGATTATTCATTAGGTGAAATGAACTGATAATGGCTTCACTTTCAGAAAAAAACATTTTGACATGGAGCAAAGGGACTTCAAACACTTCAACATTTAACCCCTCCAAGCCGTTAGGACCTTCTCCTGCCCTAACATACCACGAAACCTTAACCCCTCTTGCAGAGGCTTCGTTTATCGATCTTTTCAGTTTATCCCATCCTTCCAGGTAGTTATAGGGTGAGACAAATATAATAAATACTTTTGCATTTTCGATCAGTGTAATTATCCCTGTAATATTTTCCTTCGGATCCAAAATTTTCATTACAATAATTTCCCTTCCATTATTAATTCTTCTCTATTTCAACAAGGCTGGCACTCTCATTATCAAGGAACATGATTGCATTGGGGTGTTTCCTTAAAATTGTTGATGGGTAAGTCTCACAAATTTCTCCATTTAGTGTATTTACAACTGCTTTTGCCTTCGTTTTTCCGGGAACCATGCAGAAAGCAAACTGTGCATTCATTAATACAGGAATTGTTAATGTTAATGCTTTGGAAGGGACTTCTTCCAAACTTAGAAAACATCCATCATTAACCTGCTGGTTCCGACATTCACTGTCCAGCTCAACCACTTTAACCAGTCTGGGATCAATAAAATCAGCCACATGCGGATCGTTAAACGCAATGTGCGCATTCTCTCCAATTCCCAGACAAACAATGTCAACCGGATATTTTTTCAGAAGTTCGGAGTATCGCAGACATTCCAAATCTAAATCAATAGCATTTCCATCCAGATAAAAAACTGATTTAAAAGGAAGTTTCCCAAATATTCGTTCCTCCAAAAAATTTCCAAATCCCTGTGGCGCATCCTTATCCAAACCAACATATTCATCCATGTGAAATGCATGAATGCGGGTCCAGTCAATCTCATTTTCGGTGATTAAATTTTGGAGAAATTCGTTTTGCGAGGGAGCTGCCGCAAATATGATATTAATTACCTCTTGCTCTTCTAATAATAGTTTGATTCTTTGAGAGACAGCTTTCGCTGCCGCGTTACCCATAAGGTTTCTGTTCTCGTATATATGATACGACAATTTATCAACAGTATCTTTTTTAATCTTCATTTAAAACTTGTTTGATTTCAATTCTTTTAAAAAATATTTTTTAGATTCAAATTAAGAGGGGATCAATTTCCCCTCTTAAATCATGAAAGTTGTATGCTTTCCGGCTTGATGTAACGGTTAAAGAAATTAGTTATCTGATCATATTCATCCTCATTTAACCTGCAAAACCAATTGATGTCGGGATGGTTGGTAAGGTTTCCCGAACTGATAATAGCTTCGCTTTCCGAAAAAAACATTTTTGCATGGAGCAACGGGACTTCATAAATATTTACATGAATATCTTCAATACCATTTTTACCCTCGTCCATACGAACGTAATACGAAACTTTTATTCTGTTTCCTGCCACATTAATGGCATTGATAAGTTCATCCCAGCCTGCAAGGCTATTAAAGGGAGATACTATTACTACAAATTCTTTTGCATTATTAATCAATGAGATAATACTTGCGATATTTTCTTCTGGTTTCAAAATTCTCATAACTACTTTTTGTATTTAATTAATTTATATTCAAATCCTTCCTTACATTTTTCGGGCGGATAAAAAACAACATCAACCCTGCGATAAAAACCCCAACAGCAGATATTTGAAAAACCAACGACAATGAAATACCAGCATCTTTTAATGCCCCTCCTAAATAGATCATGATGCCTCCCGCGATAACACTAAAGAAGCTCATCATGCCATAACCTGTTGCCTGGTACCTTGGGTCAACAACCTGACAAATAACAGGCATGAAATTGGCATCGTGAAAGCCTTTGGCCAAACCGAAAATAATTATGCTTGTAATGGCAATCCAAAAGACCCCGGTTGAAGCCATCAGGAAAAGAAATGGGCCACCAATAATAAACCCGATAGCCGGGACCAATACCCTGCCCTTGACATATTTACGCGACAAACGGTCAGCTAAAATACCTCCTGAAATCACCCCGATAAACGATGCAAACTGAATAAATGCTGTTGCCGAAATTCCTGCCTCACCCAGAGTAAGCTTAAAACCATCTTTAAAATAAGTTGGCAACCAAGCATAAATTACCCAGAAAGTCATACCCAACAAAGTCCCGTAAAGGATAATAATCCAGTAAGACCGTGAGCTAAACAGGTTGCGGATTATTTCAGGAACCCTTTCAACCCTGTCGTTATCCTCCTTAACATTTACTGTTGCAGCTTCGGGCGAATCTTTAAGTACAAAAATCAATACAATTGCATAGGCAATCCCGATCAAACCAAATATCTGGAACCCAAACCTCCAGCCCCAGTATTCGGCAATGTAACCGCCAGCGCCACCCATCGCCATGCCGGCATACAGCCCGCTCATTAGTATCCCCGAAGCCAGTGAACGTGTCGGCCCTTTGTGGTAATCCATAACCATGGCTACTGCTGCCGGGATAAAACATGCCTCGCTGATACCCATGAGTGACCGTGCAGTCAGCATTTCTGCATAAGTAGTAACAAAACCTGTCCATAAGGTTACTCCTGACCAAACCATTAAACTAATAATGATGACTATTTTGCGGCTGTAACGGTCGGCAAAATAACCTCCGAAAGGGCTCAGGATACCGTACACCAATAAAAATACTGAAGTAAGTAGCCCGAACTGTGCATCGGTCATAGGAATACTCTCTTTTATCGGGTCACGCATCGAGGTGATCAATAGCCTGTCGAGATAATTGAGCATCGAAACTACCCAGAGTGCCGCAACCACGGTCCAAACATAATTTTTTGTTGTCCTGTCCATTAGTATTACGTTAGTTTATTATTACCCCCAGGCAGATAGTTTTTATTACTTTAATATCCCTGTCAAATATTGTAATGTCAGCATCTTTCCCCTTTTCAAGGCTACCTTTTCTATTATCGGCGCCAATAATTTTTGCAGGTGTTAACGACGACATTCGAATGGCTTCAACCAGCGACAAACCAACCTGGTCAATACCATTTCTAACACAAACATCCATGGTTGCGACACTTCCGGCATAGGCGGTATTGTCTTTTAAGCGGGCAATTCCATTTTCTACCACAGCTTCAACCTCGCCAATTTTATGTATCCCTTCGGGTAGCCCAACTGCAGACATTGCATCGGTAACAAAACATACACGGTCAACCCCTTTTACTTTTATCAGCAGTTTCATTAATTGAGGCCCAACATGCCAACCATCGCCAATCAGCGCTGCGGTAACCCGGTCGTCATATAAAAGAGTTTCAACAACTCCCGCTACACGTTTTAAATTATCGCGGCGGAAATGGGACATATTGCAAAAGAAATGCGTGGAATGCCTCACCCCGGCATCTATTGCATCTTTTATTTCGCGATAAATACCGTTCGTATGCCCGGCGGAAACAACGATGCCCCTTTGCCTTAAATCTTTTACCAACTGTTCGGCACCTTCCAATTCCGGTGCAATTGTCATGTTGATTAAAACATCGCTGTATTCAAGAAACTGCATGTAATGTTCTGGTTTCGGCAAAGCAAGAAATTGTTTAGGGTGGGCGCCACTTTGTTCAGGGCTGATATAGGGGCCTTCCATGTGTATCCCCAAAAGTTCTGCCCCATCATTTTTGCCTTCTTTTATATACCTGCGGGCAAATTGCAAAGCCTTGATAATATCGGAAGGTGCGCCGGTAATAGTAGTCCCGACATAAGAAGTAACACCATATTTAGCAAAGAAATTACCCATTGTTGAAAAGGTATCTGAATCAACTTTCGACACATCGGCGCCATTTGCCCCGTTTACATGGATATCGATTAATCCCGGGGAGATATACCCTCCGTTGGCATCCACTATTTCTGCATTGTGCGGTTCTTCCACATTGCCCCGCTTGCCAACCCTTATTATTTTTCCATTTTGAACAATAACTAGACCGTCCTCAATTTCGGTTTCAGGTGTTATTAGGGTTCCGTTCTTTATTATCAGGTACATTTAATTATTTATTTAGTTTTTCTTAAATAAGGTACAACAAAAGTGGAAGCACGAAGGCGACCGATTGTTTTTCCATTATTTAAAAAGCTTTCAACGAATTCCTGTAAATCTTCGACATACTCAAAATTCATTTTTTCGGCCTCTTCTTTTGTAATATTCGGAGAGTGTAAATAAAGTTTTGCCCTTTCTCGAACCACATTATTGTGTATCACTTCGATGGCTGACATTGGATCTTTAATATCACCATTTTCAAGGGCCTCTTTCATTTCAGGATTGGTCAGCAACCCGAATTCCAGCATCTCTTTACCGTGAACTGGGGAAACCCCATCGGGGCAATTTGTGACCAGTAATATCTCGCCTCCATTTTTAACAGCCAGGGCTGCTGAAAACAACCCTTTATTTGCCTGAGTCATGTCTGCGTCATGGTTTCTCGTATCAGAAATAACCAAATCAACCAATTCCGGTACTTCAACGAAATATATTTTTTGGGCAATCTCGACACCGCGGCGGTGGGCTTCAATATAATGCCCACCAACAATCCCGACAGGTGCATCTTCGGCATTTAAAATGACGTTAAGGATTGCAAAGGGTTCGGCAGTTTGGGCCAGGGCTTCCATTAATTTACGTGGCAGGGTATCAGTTATCCCTATTGCCTGTTTGGGATCAAGAGCACCAACAACGTGCATGTGGTGGACTGTGTCTTCTCCTGATACCCCGGGCAAAAGCATTTTGGCACCACCTGAAAATCCTGCCGGCATGTGTGGAACGAGGGTCCCGATTGCAATTCGTATGTCGGCTTCAATTGCATGTTTATTTATATAGATTGGAGCCCCATCGTCGAAACTACCCATTTTTACAAGGTGCGCTTTATCAAAAAAATGGTGGTCCATTGACCGGTATTCCTCAAAAAAAACATCAGACAAACGTGCGCGTTTCTCTACTTCCGTCATTAACCTGTGTGACCCGGATGCAAACATAAAAAAAACATTTTCGTTTTTTATGCCCTCTTTCTCTAGAGCAGGCATAAGAAAAGAGAGTATCTCAGGAGTTGGAGTTGACCGTGTATAATCGTCAACAATAATACATACGGTTTTCTCTTTACCAATAAATGGTTTTAGCGAACCAACCGCATCGCTTACTGCTTTATTAAAATCTGATTCGGTGCAGGTTTTGTCCGCATTATCGGGTAATCCAAGGTCGAACCGAAACAGGCCGGCATCCAGCGTGGGAATTTCTACTATCTCTCTAAAATTCATATAATTAAGTCATTTATGAATGTAACGGAATACTTTAACTGAATGCGGGGTATTTCTAAATAATTCATACTCTTTCCCTTGTAAATCATTTATTGCCGGATTTCTGCTTTCTCAAATATTTCAGCTACCTTTTCAGAAGAAAGGTCGAAAGCCAGATAACGGCGTTTTCCCAAGGGTATAACAACGTTGTTTTCATTATTCTGAACGGGTACCTCTTTCGCCAATTCTTCAAATAATTGCATTTTATTTGAATTAACAGGAAGAACAAGTTCCGCCTCACCGCGGCAATGCCAGTAAGTTACCCAGGTTTTGTTATTACGGATGAAGGTAAATGCCCTCACATCTTCATTTCCATTGGCAACATTAGCAATGGATTTATAAGGAACTAGTTCCAAATTACCCTTTTCATTAATCAACAACGTGTGTTCCTGTCCGGGATCCTGCAATGATTTTTTTTGTTTTTCACTTAAGAAATTGCTTATTCTGGCATCTTCCCAGCGGCGGATTACTTCAAGGTTGTCAGGTGTACGAGGGTGGGTTTTCAGCGGTTCAAGATTGCCGGCCAACGAAATTGGACAATCCCATGCCGCACCCCTGCTACACACATATTCAAGCATATCGGACTGCATACCAATCGTTGTTGATTTTGGGGACGAGTAGTTGATCCATCCGAAATTTATGGATGTAAAATCCCTGGCGGTAAATTTAGCCGCGGCCATCTGGTATTTTTTTGTGCCATGTTTGATCATCTCGGGAGAAAACATATCGAATGCGTTTCCCCTGGTTAGGATGTGCCAGCTAAAGTGCGATTTAATTGCGCCTTCAGAAAATAAAGGAGATGGAGTAAGACAACTATATACTGTCATTTGCGCTTTGGAAACGGTAAACCAATAAGGCAGGTTAACGTCCTCGGCCCCATCAAAATAGACAAAACGGAAACCTGCATCGGCATAAATCTTTCCCAACCGTTCAGCGACTTCCTGTTGGATACTGGTATACTGGTCGAATCTTACATATCTGGGCCAGGTATCGACATCGAGCAACCCAAATTTGAAACCCTTTTCAAATCCGGAGGTTTTAGAAGAAAGCTCCCCTCTTTTGCAGCCGGTAAACCGATATGGCGGGCTTGTTGTGTATTGCTCATAGGTCACCAGTTCGTCACTAAGTTTCAGGAAACGCCTTCCCTCTTCGAGCGTGCATCCTTCGGGATTTTCCTCAACGGGAATAATGGCCGAATGCCCATCAATTTTATCAGACAGGGTAAAAATCCGCTCCAGGTTGAGCCTCGGGTCTGGGACCGGGGTAACATACAGGTCGTTTTTTGATGCCTTGTTGTAATGAATATGGAACCCGGGTATCATCCCCGCTTCCTTAATCTTCCGGGTCACTGTCTGTAGGTCGGCCATCCCGTTCGGATAATTCGGGCTCCAGGGGAAATGGCCCAAAGAAGTGGCAAAATCAGGATAATAGACAACCATGGCACGGAACCCGCCCATCCTGGCAAAAGCAATGTGATCATCAATATTTTGAGGCGTAACACTACGCAATTCGTAATAGGAATATTTATAAGCCTCGCTTCTGCGACTTTGCACACCAAGCGGAAGATTGAAATCTTTCTCAACCCGGTCGATCCGGTCCAGCAGTTTATCCGTGCTTGTGGTAATAAGGGCTGCCCCCACCCCCATCAGTTTTACTTTGGTTTCCATGCCCGCCTGGAGCAAGTGGTACCCCTTCTCCGCCCGGGCATCAATCTTTGCATAAAGGTCGGTAGCCAGAACATTCACTGCAATATCTTTACCCCAACTGACATTGAGCCATTCCCCGAAATTTTCCCGATCACGGATGGGGAGTTGAAGCAAGGTGAACTCATCAATCTCCGTCTTCCTTTTTATTCCCACTTTACTAATCTCGTAGTCAATATTTTTCAGTGTAAACCCGATATAGTCATCCGTAATAGTTAATCCGATGGTAGCCTGGTGCGACTCCAGTTCAAAACCTACAATCAAATTATTACCAACCCGAGAAACCGTATCGGCATAAAAAGTTTTCTGCTTTGCCGGGTAGGTAAGAAAGTTCTCATTGTCGTAAGGGCGGTATTGGGTCAAAGCGAAAACCGGGGTATGAATTCCCTTCTGGAGGCATTCCTGACCGGTAGGTTTATGCAATAGGCTTACAGCCCGTGCATCACTACCGATGATTAGCCTGAATTCTTTGTTCTCAATAACAATATCATCATTTCCAGGGCTTTTTGCCCCGACACAGCCTGGTAAAAAAACCACGGCAGATAACAATAACAAAATGAAAAATTTAGTGATTGGCTTCATAATCAAAAGTTTAGTATTACAGTTTTTAAATTTTTATGAAAAGTCGGTTTTTATACAACCAATAACAGATATACCACAAAGATGCCCATACAGCTAAGCTTGTCATTATTTTTACTGAAAGGTCACCTCCCCATGAAAATATTAATTTGGCGAAGGGGGCAAAAATTTTACTCACCAGAATGACACCCCCAACTTCATAAAAAAGATAAATAAAGATAGAGTTCATTCCCACGATAATAAAAAACTTCGAGCCCTTTGTAAATAACTTCTTAACATCAATTAACCAGTAAGAGAAGCATAAGGCCAGGATGGTCCATCCCCCACTAACAAATACAAAAGAGGAAGTTGCAATCTTCTTTATAATGGGAGTGATATTTAAAAAATCGAGGGAGTAACCCAAAAGTAAACCCATCAATCCTGCAACCACCAATAGCTGAATTTTCCTTCTTTCCGACTGACTACTCATCAGGAGTTGACCACAGAGGACCCCCCAAACAGTGTGCGCCGTAGTTGGAATGGCATTCAGCGATGCCCAGATGTTTGCTTTATCAACTCCCTCAATTTTATTATTAACCCATGAGCCAAGATTTTCATAAGCCACCCATGGATGATTAAAACCCTCAACTGGGAAAAACCGGTATGCTAAATCTGTCAGCAGAAGAATTATCAAAGTGAAGATCAATTGAAAAGAGAAGCTTTTTCTCATGATCAGGAATGCAATCAGGTAAGTAACCGATAATTGGGCTAGTACGTTCTGAAACCTAAAGCCTATTTCACCGGGTTGAATACAATATAATGCCCATCCAAAAAACAATAGCAGGAATGAACGTTTAAGGGCATGATGCAATATTGCTTTATCAGAGTCTCCTTTCTTCATTCTGTTGGCAACTGCAAAAGGGATTGCCACTCCAACGATAAACATAAAGAATGGTTGTATCAGGTCCCAAAAGTGCAATCCATTCCATTTCTGATGGTGAAGTTGTGTACCAATAAATTGCATAATACTACTACCTTTTATTAAACTCATGTGGCCATAAAGAAAGGTACCTTCTCCAATCAAAAGAAACATGGTAATACCACGAAAAAAATCTACAGAAATAATTCTTCCTATAATTGCATGAGAAGATCCTTGAATTTTATCCATAGTATTTTTTAAAATAAAACCATATCATTAGAATATTAAAATATGAAGTATATTTATATACATATAGTGATCTTCTCAATTTTTTTTGAATTATATTTTAGTACTCCATCAACAAAAACGGAGAATCCCTTTCCGTTCAGGTATCTTGTACCGTCGCGGTCCCATACTATAGTGAGAATTTTATCATGGTATTTAATATGATCCAAACAGAACCAGTTCCAATAATTGACTGGAATTAACGGATTGATGGTAACGGTATTTTCCATTGAAGGTTGAATTCCTACCAAATCACTTATGATAATATCACAAAATTCAGAATGATTATAATCTTTCCCTCTTTCTTTAGGTTGCGTATTCGTTGCCTTTTTCATTGTGCGTCTAATCCAGTCTCCTGTAAATGGATTTAGATTTTCATCGATCCAACAAATTGTGTCCCCTCGTTCAGAAATTCGACGGTGACTGTTGGAATATATATTAAGTAAATCTATGAAATCTCTTTTCTTTACTACTGTTTGAGTATAATTACGCAAAAGATTACCCATTGCTTTTAATGTAACAGACGTTGAAAAAGGCCAACTTGGTCCATTCCATTGACAAGCAGGCCCTTTATATACAACTTTGAATCCAGGATCTTTTTGTTCAGCTGTTGTTGGACCGTAAGGAGCTTTGAATCCTTCTTTAGTTAATAGATATTTCCAAGCAACAGAATGTTCATTTTTAGGAATATTGAAATACCATGGAGTATATCCATGAAGTTCTCTTACGTTAATTAATTCATTAGGCTTTGTTTTGATGTTCTTGAAAGTTTCAAAAAAATAAGGATTATTATATCTTGTTCCTTTAAATTGCACCATTTCAGCAGAATCAAAATGCATAGTTTTAAAAAACTCGTCCTTTGAATCCCATAATCTTGACAGAATTAACTCTCTCAACTTTAGAAATTTTGCGTAATATTCTTCTTTTAAAATACTATTGTCTGCTAATTTCGCAATTTCTGAGATTGCCATTGCATCACCCGCCATATACGAATTGATCGTTGCTCTTTTCCCGGATCCTCCTATCGAGACTTCCATTCCATCACGATCGTCAATTTGCCAGAACAACCCGTCTTTTCCTAGACGCTCTTTCTCCCAATCTTTGTAATTTTGGTCGAAAGAAGGAAGTAAGTTGGTAACCAGCTCCTTGATCTGATGCACAGATGCAAAAGCCAGTATTGAACTGGGTGCCCAAAAACTATAAGCTCTTGGACTACCTCCTTTATTGAACCAAAAGTTGGCATAATCTTCAAGAAAACGATAGTTATGTAACCAACGCCCCTCAAGAAAATGATGACCTGCCGGACAACTGATCGTATTGTATTTCCCAGCCCAAGGTACATCTGGGAGAAATTCAGTAATGACAAACCCCTCAGTTGTACTTTTGATATGTTTCCGAAAGGTCCACCACCTGAAGTAATATGTCTTTTCGAGTTCCTTGTCAGGGCAATTAAAATACGGAATATTCTCCTTTAGAAAATATTCAGACTGACTATTAGGAATGTATTGGGTATATAACTCTACATCTTTATCATTAAATTCATGAATATAATGACTAAAATTGTTCCAAAACAAAATATCAGATATTTTTTTCGATTGGTTTGTTTTCCCTGTAATCTGATGGTGATTCCCAATTATAAAAGTTGCAAATGCAATAATGAAGTAGATAAACTTAGAGTTCATACCAACAGGTTTTTTTATTATTAATCCTTCTTAATTTTTAATGATTTTGAAAGTTTTTACTTCTTTATAGCCTTTTATAACTTTTAAAAAATAAATTGATGGTACTACATCCCTCAAGTCAAT
>Ga0172379_10007806_pt1 | contig 13734 bp, 13 predicted proteins | sample GrowelOW334metaG_FD_119756 | JGI IMG/M metagenome (GOLD analysis project Ga0172379, IMG submission 119756) | Groundwater microbial communities from an aquifer near a municipal landfill in Southern Ontario, Canada - Groundwater well OW334 metaG | ecosystem: Environmental > Aquatic > Deep... | reverse complement strand
TTGAAAGCGTTAGTTTTGGTGGAATAACAGTTCAAAAAAGAGAGAGGTTAACGAATGAACAAAAAGACTAAAATAGTTTTATTTTCAATTCTTTTTTTGGCATTTTTTTTGCGTGTTTATGAATTTAAAAATTTTTATATTTTCTCACATGACCAAGATCTTGCTTCATGGATAATTAAAGATATTTTGATAAATGGACATTTAAGGTTAATTGGTCAAGAAACTTCGAGTCATGGTGTTTTTATTGGGGGGCTTTTTTATTATCTTCAAATACCATTTTATTTACTAGGGCAGATGAATCCTGTTACTTCAATATTTTTACCAGTAATTTTAGGAGTATTTGCAACTTTCAGTTCATTTTTTGTAGTTAGTAAAATTGTTAATTTGAAAACAGGGTTAGTTGCTAGTTTTATATATGCTGCTTCGGCATTAATAGTTTTTACAGATCGTGAAGTTGTACCAACAATGCCTGTAATGCTTTGGAGTATTTGGTATCTTTACAGTTTATATTTAATATATAAAACTAAACAGTTAGAAGGTTTTATCCTTTGGGGATTTTTATTAGGACTAGTTTGGCATTTTAATTTAGCACTTATTATTTTATCCCCCTTAATTTTAATTGCATTACTTTACTCTAAAGAAAAAATTAATTTAAAGAATTTAATACTTGGGCTTGTTGTTTTATTCATAACTAGTTTGCCTTTACTAATTTTTGAATATAGACACGATTTTAGCCAATCAAAAGCAATTTTTTTATCTTTAACCTCGAATAAAGACTATATAGAAAATACAGCTAGAGGATTTGCAAAATTAGATAGAGTAATGCAACTTGTGAATCGAAACTCAATCAATCTTTTTTCGAAAGTTCATTTTATCCGACCGAGCATTGTTTTATGGACCATGATTGTCATCTTTATTTATCTTGTAAAATCAAAAAAGATACCAAATTTTTTGACTGCAATAATTATTGTTTGGCAATTGACCTATATTCTTTTTTTTTCAAAGATCTCTCTAAACGTTTCAGAGTATTACTTTAATGGCATGAATATTATTTGGATATTAATTGTGTCAATGGGTCTAGATGAATTACTCAAGACAAAGAAGAAAAGTTATATTTTTTATGGATTAATAGGTTTATTTTTAATAAGTAATATTTACTATGTAGTTAATTATAATTCAGACAGAAAAGGATATGTTGAGAAAATTGCATTAGTAAGAGAGATAAAAAAAGATAGTGAAAAAAACGGGTATCCTTGTATATCAATTTCATATATAACCAGCCCTGGATATGATATGGGATATAGATATCTTTATTGGCTTGAGAAAATGCATGTTAATAAACCAAGTTCACTTTCTCCTGTATATACTATTGTCTTTCCACACAGTTTAGTAAACCAGATAGATAAAAGTTTTGGGTCATTAGGACTTATTTATCCTGATTACAAACGCTATAATGAAAGTGGGGTAAGTTTAAGTTGTCAGGGACAAAATGCCAACTTAACAGATCCGATGTTTGGTTATACTGAATAATATGAAATTATCTATAATAATTCCTTCTTATAATGAGGAAAATAATATTAGAACGGGCTCTTTATCTGGAATGGTTGACTATTTAAAAGACCAAGACTATTCTTGGGAAATTTTAATAGTTGATGATGGGTCAATTGATAAAACTGCAGAATTAGCTTCAAAATTTGCCAAAAGTCATAGTAATATCAAAGTTTTAAGGGAGCCCCATAGAGGAAAGGGTGGAACAGTCATTGCGGGAATGCTTAAAGCGGTGGGGGATATTGTAATTTTTGACGATATGGATCAGGCAACACCAATAGATCAATTGGAAAAAATCTTGCCAAAATTTAAAGATGGTTTTGATGTAGTAATTGGCTCTCGTGCTGGTAGAGAAGGTGCCCCACTAATCAGAAAAACTATGGCTTTAGGATTTTCGATTTTAAGAAATATTGTTTTACAATTACCCTTTAAAGATACTCAGTGTGGTTTTAAAGCATTTACCAAAAAAGCTTCTGAAAAAATATTTAGGAGGTTACAAATATTTAATGATAAACAGGCCCAGTCGGGCGCTTCAGTATCAGCAGGATTTGACCTAGAAATTTTATATGTTGCCAGAAAACTAAAATTAAAAGTTGCTGAAGTTCCAGTTGTTTGGCATCATAAAGAGGGCACAAAAGTAAACCCAATTAAAGACTCATATGAAGGTCTGCGCGATCTTCTAAAAGTTCGCCTCAATGCCTTAAGGGGGTTATATAAATGAAAAATGCGGTTTTGGTACATGGTTGGGGTGGAAGTCCACAAAAAGACTGGCTTCCTTGGGCTAAGAAAGAATTGGAAAAAATTGGATTCAATGTAATTGTGCCAGAAATGCCAGATACTGAAAATCCTAGGATTGGTTCATGGGTTAGTACATTGGTAGGTTTAAATATAAATCCGCTTGATGAAAATATTTTTATAGGACATTCGATTGGTTGCCAAGCTATTTTGAGATTTTTAGAAAGGCAAAATAACAATTTCAAAATTGATAAATTGATTTTGATCGCACCGTGGTGGTTTCTAAATCTAGCTTCGGATAAAGAAAAAGAAATTGCAAAACCATGGCTTGAATCTCTTGTGGATTTTAACAAAATAAAAACAAAAGTTGGGAAAACAATTTGCGTTTTTTCTGACAATGATCCTGTTGTACCGCTTCATAAAAATATCAACTTTTTCAAAGAGAGATTGGATGTTGAAATAATCATCAAAGAAAATATGGGGCATTTTACTCAGGAAGAAGGGATAACAGAATTACCCTTTCTAGCAGACCTAATTAAATGATTCTTTTATAAATGTTGTTGACTTTGGTATTGATTCGGGCTATTGTTAATTAATGCCTCAAAAAAGGAAAGCTGATTTTTGTTATCATGATTACAAAAATGCCCTACCTATTGGAAAAGTTGACCACATGTGTCCAAAGTGTTTTAAAATGTTAGATCCTGGTGAGTGGTTTTTAATGAATAGTTTTGAATTTGTTGATGTAACGCATAAGAATGTTAAAAAAGAGTTAATTAAAATGGATAAAGAAACAAGTAAAAAAGCAAAACTCAAATATAAGTTTAAAAATAAAGATGCTAAATTATTAAAATGAATTATGATAACTAAAAAAATCTATCAAACGCTCTCTTTTTTATCAGAGAATTTTAAAAAACACAATGTTAATTGGGTTTTAATCGGCAGTTTAAATTTATTTTTACAGGGTGTGGATGTTGAATTTCACGACATAGACATTTATACAGATAAAGTGGGAACATTTTGTATAAATAAAATATTTAAAAATTATGAAATTGAGCCAATCAAATTTTCTGAAATTGAAATATTTAGATCATACAGAGGCATATTTAAGATAAATAACTGTTTAGTTGATGTTGTGACAGATTTGAAATTTCGTCCGTCGAAAACTTCAAAATGGTTTAAGTCGTCAGGTTTATCTAAAATCGTATCTTTTAAATACAGGAATCTGCGTCTCCATCTAGCTTCTTTAAATGAAGAATACGTAGCATATATTAATATGGGCAGGTTAGAAAAGGCCAGAAAGATTAAGGAAAGACTTCAGCAATTGGGTGTGGTGGTCTAATTTGTGTTAGAATTTTAGTATGAACTTCAAAAAGATATTTAATAAGTGGAAGTGGACGGGATTGAGATTATTTGCAATTCTTGTAGTTGGATTTGCAATAAGAATCGTAAATTTAACAATTTTACCTATTTTTGTTGATGAGGCAATCTATGTTAGATGGGCTCAAGTTATGGCATGGGAGCCAACACTGCGATTTCTTCCTCTTTCAGATGGTAAGCAACCACTTTATATGTGGATTTTAATGTTTTTAATCAAATATTTTAATGACCCCTTATTTATAGGCCGCTTAGTTTCTGTTTTTACAGGAATGGGAACTGCTATGGGTGTGTTTATATTTAGTTATCTTTTATTTAAAAACAAACTTGTTTCTTTAGCCTCTTTATTACTTTATATCTTATCACCATTCACTGTGTTTTTTGACAGAATGGCTTTAGTGGATTCAATGCTATCCATGTTTTGTTTATGGACTATAATTTTTGTGTTTTTGACAGCTAAATACAAAAGACTTGACCTTGCAATGCTTGCCGGATTTAGTTTAGGCTTTGCTTCTTTAACGAAATCATCTGCGCTTTTTATTGCTCTTCTTTTGCCTAGTTTTTGGATATTCCAAAAAAAAGCTGGAATCTTAAGACTTGGAGTAACTTATTTTATTGCATTTGTTATGTATAACATCCAAAGACTTGGGCCCAATTTTGAGCTTTTGAGTTTAAGAACTGGCGATTATGTGTTACCTTTAAGCCATATTTTTAGTAATTTTAATGATCCACTTTTTCCTCATTTGAAGGATTTTGTTGTTTGGTTATGGAGCATGGGACCGTTTATGTTAATACCATTAATACTAATTGGAATTTATGTTGGCTTTAAAAAATATTCTAAAGAAACATTAATTCTTTGCATTTTTGCTTTTTTACCTGTATTTATTCAATCTGAATATGCAAAGGCATTTACTGCTAGATATATATTTTTTACACTGCCATATCTTTTTATTTTGGCGGGGTTAGTATTTACCAACAAAACCAAATGGTTGCGTGTTACGAGTTATGGGTTAATTATCGCCTTTGTAATTCAAAGTTTAATTTTCAATTTTCATCTTTTAACAAATCCAGAAAAAGCAGGTTTGCCAAGGGGGGAAAGATCAGGATACTTGGAAGAGTGGACTGCAGGGCAAGGAATTTATGAAATTTCTAAATATTTAAGAGAAGAACATGCTAAAGACCCGAATCAACAAATTGTGGTAGGTACAGAAGGATATTTTGGGACATTACCGAATGGCTTGCAAATTTATCTAAACGATATAAAAAATATAATAATTATTGGAGTAGGGGTTATTATTGAAGATACTCCACAAAGTTTAAAAGAAGCATTTGACGCTGGGAATAAGACATATTTAGTAGTTAATAAATCAAGATTTAAGGGAGATCCTGATAAACAAGGATTTGAATTAATCGAAAAGTTTCCTAAAATGTTAAGGCTTACGGATTCAAGACAATACCTTCATTACGGTCCGCAGGAAGAACTCTTATTTTTTAAGTTCGTAAAATGATACAATTTAAGAGTGGAAGAGATAAATGTTGCTACAATTAAGGAAAGAGCTGTTAGAGGAATCGTTGTTTTAACAGGCCGTACGTTTTTACTTCAGATTTTATCCACAATTGCCCTTTTTCTACTATTTCAATACTTGGCCCCGAGCGAATATGGGGTTTTTGTAATTGTAAGTTCAGTTGTTAACTTTTTAGTTTATTTTTCTGACATTGGCTTAGCAGCTGCTTTAATTCAAAAAAAAGAATTACCCACTGATACTGATTTAAAAACTACATTTACTGTCCAACAGTTTCTTGTTTTTAGTTTAGTTTTAATACTTTTTTTGCTAACTCCTTTTTTGGTTAGTAAATATTCCTTAACTAACGACGGAAAAAATTTAATTTATGCCCTAGGAATATCACTCATATTGTCTTCATTTAAAAGTATTCCATCAGTACTGCTTGAAAGAAAATTGGAATTTGTAAAATTAGTTTTTCCTCAGATTTTGGAACAAGTTGTGTATAATATTCTCTTAGTTTTTTTGGCTATGAAGGGTTTTGGTTTAAAAAGCTTTTCTATTTCAATTGTTGTAAGAGGAATAGTTGGTTTAGTGGCAATTTACATGCTTCAGCCCTGGAAAATTGGCTTTGCGTTTTCTTTTAAATCTTTAAAAGATCTTTTTAAATTTGGCATACCTTATCAAATAAATACATTTATAGCTACATTAAAAGATGATGGCGTGATAATTGTCTTGGGAGGGATAATTGGACCAGCAGGGATTGGGATTTTATCGTTTGCTCAAAAAGTAGCAAGACTTCCGTTAACCTTTTTTATGGATACGGTTACCAAGGTTACATTTCCAGCATTTTCAAGACTACAAGATAAGAAACAGGATTTAGAAAGAAGTGTAACAAGATCCATATTTTTCATTTGTCTTTTAGTTTTTCCCAGTTTAGTCGGTATTATTGTTTTAATGCCCTGGATTATAGATCTTGTTCCTAAGTATTCAAAGTGGTCAACTGCAATTATTCCCTTGATTTTTATTAGTATCAATTTTGCTTTTGCAGCAGGAACAACACAATTAACCAATGTATTAAATGCAATTGGTAAGATAAAAATTACATTTTATTTAATGATAATGTGGACGGTTTTGACCTGGATTTTAGTTCCATTTTTGGCATTCAAATTTGGGGTAAACGGAGCATCAGTTGGGTATGGTTTAGTAGGCTTTTCATCAATTGTGGCTATACTAGTTACTAAAAAATATGTTAATTTCTCAATCTATGATTCTATGATTAAACCCTTAATTGCCTCTTTAATAATGTTTTTATGTTTAATTTTTATTAAAAAGTATTTAGCTGTAAACTTTTATTCAGTTGGAATATTAACATTAGCTGGTGTAATTACATATGGAGTTTCAATAGTTACAATGATTGGGGTAAGTCTAATAGAAGATGCTAAAAAAAGTTTTAAAACCATATTTAAAACGAGCTAAACATGTTTGTCTGATTTGTAAAAGTAAAAATACTACAGAGTTTTGGGCAATGCGTGGTTATAAACTGGCAAGATGCAATAATTGCTCTTTTGTCTGGGATTATTTTCCTGCAGAAAATATATTGGCCCAATATGATAAGTCTTATTTTCAAAACGAAAATCCCAAAGGAGGATATTCTAACTATTATGAAGGAATGAAAGTTAACAAAAAAACTTTTACAGATAGACTTACAAAAATCGAAAAAAAAAATGGAGGAAAGAAAAAGTTATTAGATGTGGGTTGTGCGTTAGGGGATTGCTTAATGGCAGCAAGAGAAGAAGGTTGGAAAGAAATTTATGGGGTTGAAGTTTCAAAGTTTGCATATGAGTTTACTAAAAAAAGAGGATTAGATATTAAAAATACCACCCTAGACAAAGCTGGTTTTAAACCAAACTCTTTTGATGTGATAACCTATCAGGACGTAATTGAACACGTAAAAGATCCACTTTTTGAGTTAAAACTTTCATATATACATCTTAAAAAGGACGGTTATATTTTTCTTGTTACTCCAGATGTTGAGGGATTGTGGCACAAACTTCTTGACAGTCTTTGGTATCACTACAAACCGAGTGAGCACATTATGTATTTTTCTCAAAAGTCATTGCGACTGGCACTAGAAAAATCGGGATACAAAAATATTGAAACAAGAAAAACTTACCACGTTTTGAGTATCGAATATGTCTTAAATCGATTAAGATATTATTCGCCGTTTGTTTTTGGCAATTTGCAAAAAATTACATCTTATATTGGAATTAATGATTTTTCGTTTAGGGCCTACACAGGAGAAATTGAAGCATGGGGACAAAAATAATTTTAATAATTATAGGGAGTATTATCTGGTCATTAACAATGATCAGAAGTGGATGGAGTTATGATTACGGCAAAGGTTTTTGGGGAGCAAATGGACATGATAGCGTTTGGCATATTGCACTGACGGAATCTATTTCTAGAGGAAGTCTTGAAAATCCTGTTTTTTCCGGTTCAATAATAAAAAACTATCACATCGGTTTTGATGTGTTTTTGGCTGTTATTCATAAAACAACAGGGATTCAGATAGACACCTTGTATTTTCAAATTATTCCTCCAATCCTTGCAATTTTGATAGGAATTTTAACTTATAAATTTGTTCTACTTTGGAGAAAATCTAAAAGTGAAGCTTTCTGGGCTACCTTTTTTGTTTATTTCAGTGGCAGTTTTGGGTTTTTGGTAACTTTTTTAAGAGGAGATGGAGTAACAGGTGAGTCAGCGTTTTGGGCTTCACAGGCACTTTCAACTTTGGTTAACCCGCCCTTTGCGCTGTCTTTAGTTTTTATATTGTTGGGGTTAATATCTCTGCAAAAAAAGAAATTATTATTAAGTATTCTTTTTTTTGGAGTCTTAATTCAAATTAAGGCTTATGCCGCTGTTCTTGTTCTGTCGGGTCTTTTTATGGCTAGTTTATATGAATTTATTACTACCCATCGTTTATTTTTCATAAAAGTTTTTTTTGGTTCGTTATTAATTAATTTCTTTTTATACGGTTTAATAAAAAACGATAGCCTATCTGTTTTTACGTGGCAGCCTTTTTGGTTTTTAGAAACAATGATGAGTTATTCAGATAGACTAGGTTGGGAAAAATTTTATTCTGCGATGACTACTTATAAAATGGGTGGAATTTGGTTAAAGGCACTTTTGGCATATGGAGTAGCTTTTTTCATCTTTGTGATTGGGAATATGGGTTTGAGGGTATTGGGATTCTATTATCTTTGCAAAGTTTTAACAAAGAAAATTAATACTAATTGGATAATTATATTTATAACAACTATTTTAGGAGTTTCTGTTTTTATTCCGATGTTTTTTGTTCAAAAAGGAACACCATGGAATACTATTCAATTTTTTTATTATTATCTTTTCTTCTTTGCAATTTTAGGGGGTATCGTTGCGAGTTGGATTTCAAATAAATTTATTATTACATTTATAACCTTTGCGGTTTTTAGTAGTTGGATGACATTACAGCATTATTTACCAAAAATGCCACAAGCTAAAATTTCAAGTAATGAAATAAAAGCATTGGAATTCTTAAGAAGACTTCCTGATGGAGTTGTCTTGACCTATCCGTTTGATTTTGATAAGGCAAAACAAGCTAAGGCTCCGAGGCCTCTTTATTTGTATGAATCAACATCATACGTATCAGCCTTTGGTAAAAAGAACGTTTATTTAGAAGACGAGGTAAATCTAAACATAATGGGTTATGATTGGAAAAATCGGAAGAGCAAAGTTTTTGAGTTTATTTTAAATCTAGATTCAGAAAAAGGAAAAGAATTTTTAAAAATAAATAATATTAAATATTTATATTTAGTTAAAAACGCCTCACCTCTTGTTGGTGAGCAATTAAAATTAGGTCCAACAGAACTTGGTTTAGAAGAGCTTTTTGAGAACGAAGAGATTATAATATATGAATATGAATAAAATTTCTTCAAAATTTTCGTCCGCTGGTCGTAAGATTTCTGCGGTTTATTGTGTACATAATGGGGAGGAGTTTTTGGAAAAATCTTTTAAATCCGTCAAAGATTTTGCAACTGAGATAGTGGTGGTTGATCTGGAATCGACTGACAAAACTGTTGAGATTGCCCAAAAATATGGAGCCAAAGTTTTTAAACACAAAAATATAGGTTACGTCGAACCTGTCAGAAATTTTGGAATTTCCAAAACTACAGGAGATTGGATTTTAGTTATTGATCCAGATGAAGAATTAACTGAAAAATTAAAGGAATATTTGAAAAAGGAAATTAATAAATCGAAAGCTCAATTTTACAGAATTCCTAGAAAGAACATTATTTTTGGCGAATGGATAAAGCACACAGGTTGGTGGCCAGATATGAATATTAGGTTTTTTAAAAGAGGTCATGTTTCATGGAACGAGGTAATACACACTGTTCCCATGACAACAGGTAAAGGGTTGGATTTACCTGTAAAAGAAGAATTAGCTATAGAACATGATAATTATCCAACCATGGATTCATATTTTGAAAAGATGATTAGATATTCCAAAGTTCAATCAGCCGAGCTTATTGATAAAAAATATGTTTTTTCTTGGCAGGATTTAATTAAAAAGCCGTTAAATGAATTTTTGTCAAGATTTTTTGCAAGACAGGGATATAAGGACGGTTTACATGGATTAGTACTTTCGCTTTTACAATCAGTTTCTGAATTTTTAATCGTCTTGCGAATCTGGGAATATCAAAAATATCAAAAACAAGAATTAACCAAAAAAGATATTTCGCTTGTCTTTAATATGTTGATTAAAGACTTGAAGTGGTGGATTAGAAAAGAATTTTCATGGCTAAAGTTTCTATAATTATTCTTTTAGGTAAAGAAGTTGATAACACACTATTGAAAAAATGTTTGGATTCTGTCAAATGGTGTGACGAAATAATAAAAGTTGATACAAAAAATATAAAAGGCAACTTTGCTGATTGGAGAAATGAGGGTCTAAAAAGAGCAAAAAACGATTGGATATTATATATTGACACTGATGAAGAAGTCTCCTTATCACTTCGAGATGAAATAATTCAGTTAATCAGTAAACCGGTAAGCAAAGCTTGGCCAGCTTTGCTGATAAACCAAAACAATGCATATGCAATTCCAAGGCAAAACATAATTTTTGGTCAGGAATTTAAACATGGTGGTCAGTGGCCTGATTATCAAAAAAGACTTTTTAGGAAAAAGGCCTTTAATAAATGGGTAGGAGACTTGCATGAAGAACCTGTCTATTTAGGTGATTTGGGTTACTTAAAAAGTTCAATAATTCATCATAAAAATTTAGAGTTAGGTCAGATGGTAGAAAAAACAAACAAATGGTCTGAAATAGAAGCTAAATTAATGTTAGATGCAAATCATCCGAGAATGAATATCATAAGATTTGCATCAGCAGGATTTAGAGAATTTCTTTTGAGATTTGTAAAACAGTTATGTTTTTTGGATGGTTCAAAAGGAGTAATTTATGGAATTTATCAAATATATAGTAGACTAATAAGCTATTCAAAATTATGGGAAAAGCAGCAATCTATAATCCGTACTTAGACACTCTAGGTGGTGGTGAAAAATACACCCTTTCTTTTGCTAAGGTATTAGCAGAAGAGTATGGATATAGTGTTTTTGTAGAATGGCCTAGCGAAAACATCCGAGAAAAATTAATAAATCGCTTTGGTTTTAAATTACCGGCAAATATCAATTTCATTAAAAGTATAAACAGGGGGGATGGTCATGATCTTTGTTTCTGGGTAAGTGATGGCAGTATTCCAACACTTAGGGCAAGGAAAAACATTATTCATTTTCAGGTCCCTTTTCACGATGTAGACGGTAAATCGCTTCTTAATAAGATGAAACTATTTCGAGTAAATAAAATTATATGTAATTCGGAATTTACTAAAAAAACTATAGATAAAGAATATGGTGTAAATTCCAAAGTACTATACCCACCTATTGATGTAAGACTTTTTAAACCAAAAAGAAAAGAAAACCAAATTTGCTATGTTGGAAGATTTTCAAATCTTGTCCAAAATAAAGGACATGAAATTCTAATTAAATCTTTTAAAAAACTGGTAACAAATAAAAAGTTTATTAACTGGAAATTAATTCTTGCGGGTGGTGTTGAGGTTGGAGTTGCAGATTATGTCAAAAAATTAAAAAATCTGTCAATGAATTATGATATTGAAATCATCGAAAGCCCTGATTTTGATAAAATTAGGGAAATATATGGTAAATCTAAGTTTTTTTGGTCAGCTACCGGTTTCGGAGTAGACGAAATCAAAAATCCAGAAAAAGTTGAACACTTTGGCATAACTTTAATTGAAAGTATGGCTTCGGGTTGTGTTCCAATAGTACATGGTAGTGGGGGATTTAAAGAAATAATTGATAATAGTAAAAATGGATTTTTATGGAATAATCTAAATGATTTGGTAAATTTGACCAAACAGATAATAGACAAACCTTTAAGGTTGCGAGAAATGTCTATTGCTGCGCAGCAAAAAAGTAAAAGTTATTCATATGAGAAATTTAAAAGCAGAATTAAAGACATCATATAAATTTGCGTTATTTATAATATTCGTACTTGCCTTTTTATTAAGAATCGTCTTTTTAAAAGATAATTCTATGACTTTTGGATATGATCAGGCAAGAGATGCTTTAGTTGCTAACCAAATTATTGCTGGGGATATTAAAATTCAAGGTCCTCCTTCTTCAGCCCCAGGTCTATTTCATGGAGTTGTTTATTATTATTTCTTGGCCCCAGCCTATTTAATAGGAAACGGTAGTCCAATATTTACTGCATATTACACCGCATTTTTTAACTCTCTTGTTGTGATATTGGTATTTCTATTGGCCAGATTTGCTACCAAGAATAATAATCTAGCACTATTGTCATCGTTATTGTATGCAATATCTTTTGAATCAAGCCAATATGCAACATGGCTTTCAAATCCGACTATGGCAATTGTTACCGTTCCGTTAATGTATTTAGGCTTGTGGTTATGGGCCAACTCAAGTAAAAACAAAATTTATAAAATTGCTCCTGTCATAACAGCAGTTGGTTTAGGTCTTTCCATTCAATCAGAAATATTTCTTTTGTATCATATTATTCCAATTGTAATTTGGCTAAATTATTTTAAGAAAAATATAACTAAAAAAAGTATGTTCATTTTTTTAATCTTTTTAACATTAACAATATCGAGTCTAATTTTTTGTGAGTTTAAATTTGGATTTGGCAGTATCGATGCATTAAAATCTCTGACCTTGCTAGGTGGAAATTTAGCTTATGCAAAATCGGTTGGTGATTATCTAATCCTTTATTTAAACCAAATCGGCCGTATCTTTGCGTTTAATACATACCCAGGAAATATTGGCTATGGGGGCGTGGCAATAATTATCTTGGGTATTTATTCATTACTTAATTACAAAAAATATCCGTACCCCGCGTTTTTAGCGGTTTGGCTTTTTTCTCATTTGTCAGTTGTCACAATAGGCGGAACATCAACACCGTTTTTGATGGTTGGAATTGGTCCTGCAGTATCATTAATTCTAGCCTTTTACATTTATAAACTTTTTAACAAAAAAACTATTTTGGCAGTTTTGATTATATTAATAATTATTTATGGAAATATTAGTTTTATTATTAGTCAAAATAAAAATGGAGCTACTCTGTTTTCAATACAAAAAGACATGGTTCTTTCAAAGCAAATTTCTGTAATCGATTATACTTATCAAACAGCAAATGGTAAACCCTTTAGTCTTAATAGTTTAACATCCCCACTTTGGATAAATATCGTCTGGACATATTTATACAATTGGTATGGACAAAAAACTTATGGTTATGTACCTCTTTGGCACGGAAAAGACCAAATTGGACAACTTGCTACTTTAGAAAAGATTAAAGATCCGCTTGATATATCGTTTTTAATATTGGAACCAATGGCGGGAATTCCAACTAGATATTTACCGGAGACGATAGGTGAAGAAGATGTCGATACCGTTACAGTCGAAGAAAAGTCGTTTGGTGAGATAGTGGTTCAGTTTAGAAAATTGAAGTAATAATTATGGATACCAATAAAATTGCTGAGGAGTTACACTATAATGTACCCGCCAACTGGTATTATCAATCTTTAAAAATTGATCCACTTCAAAGGTTTTGGCATAAGAGTAGGTTCAGAGAAGTAAAAAAGATTTCAGAAAAGTCTGAAACGATTCTAGATGTTGGTTGCGCAGATGGAATCTTTACAAATGTTATTTTAAATGCAACTTCTGCCAAGAGAATAATCGGTCTTGATGTTATTCAAACTTCAATTTTGTGGGCAAAAAAACACTGGAAAAATAAAAAATCAATGAATTTTGTAGTTGGGGATGCGCACAAACTTAATTTTAAAAACAACACTTTTGATGCTGTGTATTGTCTTGAAGCGTTAGAACATGTGGTTGATCCAAAAAAAGTATTATTAGAATTTAAGAGAGTAATGAAAAAGAACGGTTTTGGCGTTTTTTTAGTTCCATCCGACAATGATTTATTTAAAATTATTTGGTGGTT
>Ga0172379_10007805_pt1 | contig 13734 bp, 14 predicted proteins | sample GrowelOW334metaG_FD_119756 | JGI IMG/M metagenome (GOLD analysis project Ga0172379, IMG submission 119756) | Groundwater microbial communities from an aquifer near a municipal landfill in Southern Ontario, Canada - Groundwater well OW334 metaG | ecosystem: Environmental > Aquatic > Deep... | reverse complement strand
CCCAAATGTTCTTTATATCAACAATAAAGAATTGGAATGGCTATTTTAACTAATATTCTCGGGCTTGAAAATAAGTAATAACTTTATATTAGGAATCGTCTGTTTTTCAGACGATTTTTTTTGGTCTATAAAATTTCCACAATCTTCAGATTTTTATCTACGAAATTATAGAGTTTAGCTGGTCTATATTGGACACCGATTTCTTTTTCTCCTGTGGCTTTGATTAAGCCAAGTTTATCTATCTTTTTTCTAAAATTTCTGACATCGATAGTTTGATCAAGGACAGTTTCATAGACGTCTTGTAATTGTCTGAGCGTAAATTTCTTGGGTAAAATATATTGCGATACATTGGTATATTCCATTTTTCGTTTCAATCTCTGTATCGCGTATTCAACTATTTTTTTATGATCAAAGGCAAGTTTTGGCAGTTTTTTCACATCAAAAAATTTCGCTTCTGATGCGTCAGATCACGCTTTGAGCGCCATATTTTCCCTAGCTATCAAGGCCATATATGCGCAAGAGATTGTTCTCCCTCTTGGATCTCTTTGAACTTCAGAAAAGGTGTAGAGTTGTTCTAGATAGACATTTTTTATACTCGTTTCTTCTGCTAATTCTCTATATGCTGCTTCTTGCAAAGTCTCGTTCTTGAGCATAAACCCGCCCGGCAAAGCCCATTCTCCCTTAAAAGGATCTATCAGTCTTTTAATAAGCAATATCTGAAGACTTCCTTCAGTGATAGTGAAAACAATATTGTCTACTGTCACAAGAATATGTTGTTTGATCATGTGAAAAATAAAAAAATAAAGAACATTACCGTAATAATATTCTTTTATCACTAAAAATCAATAATTGTTTGTAGTACAATTAGCGTAAAAATTTACTCAGAAACTTTATCTCATTAGAAATATTTTTTACTGCTTGATCACTATATTTTTCTCTAAAATATTCAGTTTGGAATACATCTTTTTTATCCAATCATTTCAAAAAATCACTTCTTCATGTATTATATTGTTGGTCAGAATACATATAATATTCTCTCCTTACATCTTTTACATATTGTTGATGCTGGCGTAGTTCTTTTCCAAAAATGGACATATCTATATCCATGATATATTTGCTATCATTATCTGTTGAGGGTTTTGTGTGTTTGGTAGCAAGAATAAGTTGTTTAACTCTTTCGATGAATTCTTTCGGCAATCATCGTTGAATAAGTATTTTTTCTGCAAACACTGCACTATCTTCTTCGTTGGTTTTTGACGTAGGATCATATACGACATCATGGAATAATAGTGCACATTCGACTGCATCAGGATTCTTCAATAAATGTTTTACCTGATAGAGTTCATTGAGACAATCTCTAATGTGTAATCGTTTATGATAATTTCCTTGTATCTTCTTTGCTATTTCATCTCGACAAGCAGCAGAAGCTATAGGTCTATCATAAATGTTTCTTAACTCAGTGAATACCTTTTTTGCATCTTCTTTGACTCATACTCTATTGAGTAACCCAGCAAAGCGCAATTCACCGAACGTATCTATCTGAGCCAATATTTTATTGAATGCTATCTCGAGGTCTTGTTCGTCATAAGGACTTTGAAGCTCTATAATTTCACCATGTTTATTTTTTTTGATCTCATTAGCTAATGTATCTCTTTTTTGTTCTGTAGTAAATTGATTAGATATCTGACTCGAGACTATTTGAGATATATTTTCTGGAGAAAATCCATTTTTTTCTAGTCTTTGAAACAGTCTTTTCGCTTGTATTTCTGGAGACACATTCACCAATACAATATTATTGTTGAGCTTACTAGTAGTTCCTGCTTCAGCTATCAATGCAGCATTATAAAGAAACAATCATTTTTGATTGTACATTAATCTTTTTGTCCTGACATTCATTGGATCGCACATGATCGCATTGAGTTCTTCTAATTTTTTTGGATCGGAAAAAACTTTTGGACCTAAAATCTTTCTGTTGATACTACCATCTTCATTAGCCACATCATCTCAAAACGTTTGGATTATTTTTTGTCTAGTTGATTGATAGATAGGTTCTTGAAGCGGTCATTGAATTTCATGTCATATTTTATCGAGATCAAGGTGATGTGAGGGGATTCAGTTTTTTTCACAGAGTTTGATAAATTGTTCGGTAGTAAATGATTTTCATGAGCACACGCTGCCAGTGATTCCAGCAATATATTGTCAAAGCAATCTTCCCTCCATAGCCTGTTTTACTATCATAGGTACATATTGCCTAATGTCTCATTGTTCTTTGAGTATCGCTTTTACTACGCTAGAACTCAAATCCTGCATTGATTGTTTAGCATTGAGAAAAAATGTATCCAGTCATTGTGTCTGTTGTCTTTTGAATGCTCGTTCTAAACTTTGTTCTGCGTCAAAATCTTTTCCATTTCTCAATCCTCTGACGAGAACATTATATTCATTTTCACGCGCGTAATCGGTAGTCATACCTCTATATGCCACCACATCTATATTCAATATATCTTTAATAGCTTCGCGGACAAGATAGAGTCTCTCTTGAAGAGAAAAAAGATATTTTCATTCTTTATCAGCATTCACTCCAATCCCTACAGTGAGCTTATCAAAATGCTTAGCTGCTCTTTCGATAACATCTTTGTGTCAGTAGGTTATAGGGTCAAATGATCCTCCGGTGATTGCTTTTGTCATTACCAAATACTATAAGATGAAATAAAAATATTCTGACTATTTCACTGACTGTTTTCGAAACCATAAATTAATTCACTTAAGTTCGTACTTTCTGTATCAAAAATCGCCGGTATAATTTCGATAGTATAAAAGGATTTCACTATACTCGACCTTTTATTACGTCTCAATTATTTTCTTTGAATTTCATACATATTCAATGTTTGTCGATATTCGTGACCATTGCGATATTCTTTTTTGAGTCATTTCTCTTTGATGAGATAATCCATCCATTCGGGGTTATTGAGCACATTAAATACTTTCAAAGGGACTTCCATACTATCCAGTTTTTTCACTTCAAGTTCTGGATTATTCAAAAATTCATCCATGACAGGAAGAGATAAACTCGAAAGATTAAGAAAAAGTTTTCCATTATCAGTCAGAATCTTTTTGATATTTTGGATCAGATAGATAGGTAAAGAAAGTCATTCGTATGGATTATCATCGATACTTTTTGGTCTAGGGATATACGGAGGATTACATGCAATTATATCAAATGTATTGTTTTCCAGATAATTTTTAGCATCGCCAAAATAAAAAGAAAATCTTGGATCAGTATAATGATCATTGAAATATCCCTGAGCATTTGGGTTGATATCATTCAGAATTATTTTTTTCAGATTCAAATTTTTTTCTCCCATATATTTCGCGATAAATCATGGACCGCTTCCTACCTCTATCATAGAGGAATAATTTTTGAAGTCTTGCGATCTCAGTGTTTTGCAAAAAAAGAGTGTATCAATAGATGGCGATCGCACTCCGGGATATTTAAATTTCTCAAAATTCATCTTCACGTTATCATAATCTATCGTAATAAACGGACTATCAAAAAGTGTAGATACCGTCTCTCTTTTGATGTATTCTGATATTTGATTGATTTTGTATCTATCAGTTACAAGTACAGGATTAAGAAAATCTGCGACATGAAGAATTTTATCTTTCGGATACATATATACTCTATTTCCTTTTTCATCTTTGTCTTGTGCCATAACTGTTGCTATCTCGTTTCCTTGAGCGTAGATAGCGTCGTTTGAAAGGTCGGGAGCGAATTTATGAAGCATAAGCCACTAAAATAAGGGATAAATATATGTCTTTGTCTGAATATAATGATTTCAGTAGTGGATTCAATATTATGTTGACTTTATATTATAATAATTTCTAGTAAAATATAAAAAAACTCCAGAGCAGATAACTCCGGAGGATAATATTGTTTGGGAAGAAGCATTAGAAGAGTATAGATCCTTCATCATCCCATTTTGTATAAAGTTTACAGTTAGGCCGTAGGATGAGATACTTAACTTCTTCTTTAGGTCCGCTGTTAGAATTCATGCAATCATCATCCACTACACATGACATGCCATGCACTGAATACCGATAAGCTCCGAAAGGCAGGACTTCAAGGAGACGACCATATTTTTTGATGTACTCGTTGATTTCCTTGATTTTTTCGTCGTTTGCTTTGTGTTTGATGATCCAGCCAGCGATTTCCTTTTCGTCATCGTTCTGTGGTTGCTCATTGTTGTATAACACCCTGAAAGTGATTTGGTTCGCGCCAAGCGCTCTTGCGCGTTCAAATATTTCCGCCGGGCTTTTGTCGTTGTAATAATCGACCATATTCAGCGATAGCCTTAGGTTGAAATCATACTTACGGATTGCTGCACAGGTTTCATCGATCTTTACGAACGCTTTTTCGCTCTTCGGCCTTGAATACGCCGCATTGAGATCCGAATCAAAAATGTTAAACAGACTAAGAGATATAGTTTTCACACGGACAAAATCACGTAGCCAACGAAGATTTTTTTGACCTCCGTTTTCGGCTTCTTCGAGTAGAAACACACCGCTTGTCTGAATCTCCATCCAACGGAAAGGCATGGTTAATCTTTTATTGAGATCCACTACCTTACGAATGTATGTTTTATTGATAAGCGGTTCGCCATCACCAGTGAACATGAGTGTATTACAGCCATTGTCGCGCGCGAAGTTCATACTATCAAGATAATCCTGTTCATACAAAGCTTCAAACTGATAATTCTTTTCAATTTGATTTTTGTAAAAATCGGCATCGGTATGAAGTTTACTTACACAACAGGCGCAATTGTTTACACAGCCACCTGGTACTACGATTGATAAACTTTGGATTTTCATATAAATAAATTTTTAATTTTGTTTTTATATACTATATATATTCAGAAACTAAAGTCAATCTATTTTTACTGATCAAATAATACGTCAATAAACTTATTCACATCAGCAATAATCTCTTCTTTCTTTTGTAGCCCATTGATATATTTCTCTTGATACTCGATTCCCTGATATGCACCTATCATATTCCCCATAATTGCTGCGTAACTATCCGTATCACCTCATATATTTACCGCGTCAATCAGTCATTCAAAATGTCCATTACGGAGAAAAAGAGCATAGACGATTCACAAAGTGAAGATCACATATCCAGATTTAAAAATATTTTTCGGATTATTTTCTTCGATTTTCCCTCGACCGAAATGCTCGATGATCTCTTGATCGCTGAGAGATATATTATTCGATTTCTCATCTACAAATGCACTAAGTCTTGATAGCATGCTACTTATTTTATTTTCCGCTTGAGGATATTTTTTTTCATACAGTGTGATGAAATCAATAATCTGTTGAAGCAATACTTTTTTATTCAACTTTTTAGACTCAGTTTTCAAAAGCTCTTTCAAGAATTTATGATGGACTATCGAAGCTACTACCGCAATATCACTATCATGGGTAGCTCTCGTATAGGCATTAATCAACTCAGCCATCTCTTCATCAGAAATATTTTTAACTGCAGCAATAGCCGCTAAAGGGAATTGTTTCATCACGACACCATTGCCTGCAGCATCTTTCTGACCTGATTTTTCCAGTGGTATACCGTCTTTGATATTTTTCATGCCGAATCTGGTTGCACCGCCAAACCCATATGGGAACTTATCATATTCTTCTTGATGCTTTTTAAAAATATCTGCAAGATCCAGCCTGCCAAGTTCATTATATGATTTGATAAGTGCGAAAGTCAAAATCGTGTCATCAGTGATTCGTCATCCTTCGTCTGATTCAAATCCATGTTTTTTGAAAAACATATTATCTTTGATAGGAAGATAATCTTGCACTCTTCCATGCTTGGCAAAGATTTGCTCTTGAGTAATCATTTCCACTGGCGCACCCAAAGCATCACCGATCGCTCATCAAAGGAGTCAGGAGATGATTTTATTTTTGAGTTGCTGTGATGATAAAGATCACTGAGTATTCTTTTCCATGAAAAGATATCAGAAATTAAAACATCAGAATTATACTAATTTTTTTATTGATTTCAAGACTTATTGTTTTTATTACATTTTCTCTTGCAATTGAAAAGAAATTGTTTATAGTACAATTACTCAAGAGAAAATATGTTTAGTATCGTATATCTGCGACGGACTGCAAGAGCGATAGTAAACCAGCTTCTTATCAGAAGACTCTTCTCAAGAGCATCAGTACATTACCACGAGACTTTAAACGAAGAAAGTCTTTATAAATTACTTCTTAGTTATTGTAATTTATACATGTTCATTAACAGTCACATCTAAAAAACAAAAACATATGAAAAATCTCGAACATTTCCAAATCGCTGGAGCTTCTGTCTTAGGAACCCGTCACCTCAAAATAGGTCGCAATAACCAAGATAGTTATGTCTGGATAAAAAATCCTGACTATATTATAGCTATAGTCAGTGATGGTTGCAGTAGTGGTCTTCATAGTGAAGTCGGCAGCAAAATCATAGCTCCCTTGTTTGCCCAAACACTCGCAACCTATCTCTCTAAACCTCATCCTAGTTTGAGTGATGAAAACTTTTTTCGTCATGATTGGCTGTGGTACAACGTCAGGCAAGATGTGCTTGCTCATATACGCATACTTGCGCAAAGCATGGATGAAAATCTGATCGCTGCAATCTGTACGTATTTTCTTTGTACTATTGTAGGATGTGTAATCACTCCGCAAAGTACGTGCATTTTTAGCTGCGGAGATGGAGTATTTTATCTCAACGGCGCTTTGCATGTACTTGGACCTTTTCCTGGCAATAAACCTCCTTATCTCTGTTACGGTATCACCGGAAGTGAAATAACTAATACCAATCCTACACTTCTTGATATCCAAAGACATAGTATCTGCCCTACTGATGACGTACAAAGTATATTGATCGGTAGTGATGGGGTGAATGATCTTGTCAATCTTGCAGATCAAACGCTTCCTGGCAGAGAAGAAAATATAGGAGACATAAACCAGTTTTGGATCAATGACATTTACTTCACCAACCCTGAATGGATGCGCAATGTTTTGACCACAATCAACACAGAAAAGCGCAAACCAGTATGGGAAGAAAGGACTATCATGAAATATCAGGGATTATTACGTGATGATACCACATTCATCGTTTTAAGAAACCAACAAAAAACTATCTGATTATGAAAACCGTGTATCTCAAAGGTCAGGCTATCCGACTAACGAAAGAAATCGGTGCTGGCCAAGAAGCAGTAGTGTATGATATGGGTAATGGTCAGGTGGCGAAACTCTATCGTCTCCCCAATGATCCCTATTATGCGCAATCTCCGGAAGAACAAAAAGCGGCGACCGTAAGAATTACTATCAATCAAAAAAAATTGGCAATGTTTCCTGGTGGGCTACCAAGCAACATCATTGTCCCTAACAATCTCTTAACAGATAAACAAGGGGCAATCTTAGGATATACTATGCCATTTATTACTGGCGCTGAAACACTCCTTACCTATGGAGATATGGGATACAGACATTCTATGAACATTAGCAATAATGAAATCAGAGATATCTTTCTTCATCTCCATGATACGCTCAAAGCGCTCCATTCCAAAAGGGTAGTGATAGGTGATTTCAATGATCTCAATATCCTGATCAAAAATAAACAAGTGTATATGATAGATACAGACAGTTATCAATTCGGTAACTTCATCAGTACTATGTATACGGAAAAATTTATTGATCCTTTGATCTGTGATATCATCACCCCAAATACTCCTTCAATCTGGACTATGACACGCAACCAAAACTATAATACTGATTGGTATGCCTTCTCTACATTATTATTCAAATCACTTCTTTTTGTGGATCCTTATGGTGGTATTTACAAACCAAAGGACAGCAATAAACGTATTAAACAGCAGGTACGACCTTATCATCGTATCAATGTGTTTGATCCGGAAGTGATCTACCCCAAACACGCATATCCCTACAAAGCGCTTGATGAAAAACTACTTCGCTATTTCCAGGAGGTATTCCAAAAAGATCTCCGAGGCGAATTTCCTCAAGTGTTACTGAAGAATATGCAGTGGAAAAGCTGTAATGCTTGCGGAATAGAATACGCGACATCGCAGTGTCCTATCTGTAATACAGGTCAGCAGAGTATTATTCCAGTAAGTGTGAGCGGTAATCTCCAGGTAAAGGAAGTTTTTGTGACCAATGGTATCATCCTGTTCGCTGCTATGCAAAATGGCAAACTCGTATATCTCTATCACGAAAACGACCAATACAAACGTGAAACTGGCAGAGTGGTAATTGCAGGACCTTTATCCCGCTCATTGCATATCGCTATCAACGGATCGTCAACCGTACTAAGCGAAACTCATACGATGGCAGTGATTGATCCTTCAGGTCAATCCAGGAAAATGTTTATTGATTGTGTGGGTACGCGTCCTGTATGTGATGCCAATGATCATGAAATATTCTGGGTAGAAAATGGGAACGTCTATAAAAACAATCCTCTGGGGTTAGAATATTCTCCCTTTCACATAGGTCAATGTATCGTAGACAATACGTTACTTTGGACTGGTGATACATTCGGTTTCGGTATGTACAAGGCAGGAAATATTTTGCAGGGATTTGTCTTTGAATCTACAAGTAAGGTAATCAACGACAACGTCAATCTTCCCTTCATCAAAGGACAAATCATTGATGCAAAAACATATATTAGCGACACTATCGCATGGGTGATGATTGCTACCAAAGACCAAAGCAAATACATCAATCATTGCATTGTTATAAATAAACACGGTAAGATACTTGCCCATCTTCACGATGAGACAACAAATCAAACCTGGTTATCTCACATCAAAGGGAAATCAGCTTTTGCCAATTATCTCTTCTGTCCAACCAATGATGGTATCATGCGAGTAAATAATGATCCTAATGGACAACTAGAAACTAAATTGTTTGTAGACACAGAAAACTATGTCAACGAGCAAGCCAGTTTACTGGTAAGTCCTATGGGAATTTATGTCATCAAACGGAATAAAATTCTTCTTGTTTCAATTAAATAAAAATCAGTTATTTATATAAAATAAAAATTTTCAAACCCTCCCCGACCCTCTCCGGTAATTACCGGAGCGGATTAAAGGAAAAATAAAAATATATTTTCCATGTAGCCCCCTGTTAAGGGGGAATGGGGGTTTGCTTATTTAAAATAAAAAAAATCAAATAAACATTCAAAATTAATTATAAACCCTTTAAAATCTTAAAATTATGAAAACATTTGTTATTCCGAAGCATTACGATGCTTCCAAAGCTGATCAAGTGTACAAAATCGGCTATCAGAATTTAGCAGGCGATGCGCTGGTGTACAAAACAAAACATGCCATTAGCAATGCCGCTACAGATAAATTTAAGATCGCGCTCATGCCGATCGATGTGCAAAACACATTCTGCATTCCTGGCTTTGAGCTGTTTGTCGGTGGCGCGCCTGAAGATAATCAGCGACTCGCTGAATTTATCTACGCCAACATGGAACGGATTACCAAAATTTTCCCCACCATGGACACGCACAAAACTATGCAGATATTCCATTCGTTATTCTTCTTGGATGCAAATGGAACTCCAGTCCCTGCCTCGACCATGATCTCTTCGGATGATCTGATCAGTGGTAAATACACCATCAATCCTGGTGTGGCTGCAAGCTTGGGCGTATCTTATACCGCCCTTAAAAAACATGCCATCCATTATACACAGTCTCTTGTAAAAAAAGGTAAGGATAAGCTGATGATATGGCCTTATCATGCAATGCTTGGTGGAATCGGGCATGCTCTCGTAGCAATTATCGAAGAAGCCATTTTCTTCCACACGGTAGCCAGAAACAGTGAATCCGGAACAGAAATCAAAGGAGGTAACCCGCTGACGGAAAATTACTCAGTGCTCAGCCCCGAAGTTTTGGATACGTTTGATGGGACAGCTGTTGCTCAGCGTAACGCTAATTTCATTCAGAAACTTTTGGATTACGACATGCTGATCATCGCTGGACAAGCGAAATCCCATTGTGTTGCCTGGAGTATTGACGATCTATTGACTGACATCCTGACTAAAGATCCAAACCTTGCAAAAAAGGTGTATCTGTTGGAAGACTGTACTTCACCAGTAGTTATCCCTGGTGTTGTGGACTTTACCGACCAGGCAAATCAGGCTTTTGAACGTTTCCGCACTGCAGGAATGCACCTAGTAAAAAGCACCGATCCTATTGATCAATGGCCGGGTGTGGATGTAAACAAATTCGTGTAACCCATAAACATAGGAGGACAAACCAATGTCGAAAAGTAAATTAAATCTCGAACTCTTGCAGAATGCTCATGATGACGGAGATTTGAGTAGTGGTTCTTTGAACGCACTCACAAAAATTCCTGACATCGGAGCGATTATTCAACAGGGGCTTGGTGTACCGATAAATTCGGTGCGATCAAGCGAAGTCATTCTGCTCAATATACTGGTTGATGACTCTGGTTCTATCAGGTTTGCCGGAAATACCCAGCCCATAAGGGATGGACACAATATGCTTATCAAAGCATTGTTGGACAGCAAACAGCAAGATTATATCGAAGTGCTCAACAGGTATCTCAATGGGACAGTGTTATATCCATACACGCCCCTTTCCTTAGTTCCCCAAATGGATGCCAAAAATTATGATGCTAACGGAGGAACTCCCTTGTATGATGAAACCGTTAAGTTGCTGGCAACGGTTATCGCCAAAGCTCAGGATTTCAAAAACAATGGTATCCAGGTAAGGACAATTACCCTGATCATGACCGATGGTGAGGATTGTCATTCCCATACAAGCACTGCCGCTGATGTCAAAAAGATTGTCAGTGATATGCTGAGGAGTGAAGACCACATCATTGCCGCCATGGGATTCGATAATGGATCGTGTGATTTCAAACAAGTATTTAGTGAGATGGGAATACCCGATCACTGGATACTGACTGCAAATTCCAATCCAAGTGAAATCCGGAAAGCATTCCAGATGTTTTCTCAGAGCGCTGTCAGGGCAAGTCAAAGCGCTGCTCATTTTAGCCAAACCAGTCTTGGTGGGTTTGGTGGATAATAGCTAAAAAAGCATTTCTTTTTTAGTGAATAAGAATTAATGTAATTCCCGTGCTGTATTTCAGTGCGGGTTTTTCTTATTGTAAATTATACATTTTCTCTTGCAATTGGATAGAAATTGTTTATACTACAATTAGTAGAGATAAGTAATGGGACATAAAATGTTTTATTCCTTAACCAATATAATTATGATAACTGCAAAAAATGCATCAAAAATGTTGGCTGGTCTTACTCATGCCGATAGGTTGAAATCTATAGAGAAGAAGGTGAGCAAAGAAACAAAAAATGCAATCGAAAAGAAAATACAGGAGACAATAGCAAATTCCCAAAGGAGGATAGAATTTACCTTTGGATGAAACAAAACCTCAGGCGAAGAAGAATATGTCAAAGAATTATTAGAAATCCTTTGATATAAAAATGTAGATGTTCGTCCCAATTATTGTACGTGATTTCGTGATGAATACTATAATGGTATGAATATAAAGTTTTCAATCCCTTAATTATTTTTTTATCCTCTACTTATTGTATATATTACAATTATATGCTGTTTTACATGCTAACACCCATTTCCCATGACTTTTAACGCGACAGAATACAAACAGCAACTCCAGACGTTTCCTGAGATTAGCTATGAAGACTATCAGCAGATCACTAATCTCCAAGTCAAGAAAGATATTGCCAAAAAAAATAAGATCATCCAGACGGATGCATACAATAGGACAATGAATTTTCTCAAATGAGAAAGATGAAAGAAACAAGAGACGTTTACCCTTTCTTTCAGAAGATCGCCAAACAAAAAATATGTGGTTGTCGATGGGATAAGGAGTGCGCTCAAGGATATTTTGTGAATAAAAATTACGCAGAATGAACTTGATTTTGCGCAAGCATTCTACACAGAGCAAAAAACTAAATGAGGAAATGGATATTTCGATCAGCAGATGCGACAAGAAGTGATAGACAATGGAGGCTATCTTCCGCTCAATATTAATGCTGTAGAAGATGGAACCGTACTTAGACCAAAAGAGCCTGTCATGATAGTTTCTTGACCGGGAGAACTTGCAGCAACGTGTGAGCCATTATTTCTCAGAGCGTTTTTCAAAAGCATCGTAGCGACTGATGCGCATTATTTAGAAGAAATCATCGGGCAAGGTAGAGTCGCTGAATTCGGAAAAAGAGCGGCACCCAATGAAGATTTTCATTTAGATGCTGTAGAAGCGAATATTGTCGGAGGCGGTCTGAAATTGACCTCTAATGATACTGCTGCATTAGTCTATCCACAAACAGTATCTTCGGGGACTACTGCTCATAGATATCTCGCTTGTTATCCTACAGAAGACGAGGCATTCCTCAATGCTATAAAAAAATCCGACAAGATAACATTACTCGTAGATTTAGTAGATTCTTACAAGGGCATAGACAAGATTATTGCCCTCAAGAAAAAATATAGGGCGACATGAAAAGTCATCTGAATGAGATTGGATAGTTGAGATTTAGCTGATCAGGCAGTCTATGCGTTGAAAAAACTTCAGAAAGAAAATATGTTGGATCCGAAATTAGACAAAATAGTAGTCGCTGATATCTCTACCGTAGATGATGTAAGACGTGTTGAAGAAGCGGTAACAGCTGCTTGATTTAACTCAATAGATTTTATCCAATACGGACTCGGAGGACTATTAGTCGCTAGAAATAAAACAAGAGATGCTCTTTCAGCGGCGTACAAATTGACAAATACCGAAAACTGACCGACGGGAAAACTTTCCAACGACGTAGACAAAGAACCAACTCCAGGCATTCCAAATATAGAAATCAGAGATAATACGAGATATATTGTACAAGAGGACGAGGAAATTCAAGGCGAAAGATTATTGAAATCAGTCTATGAACATTGAAAATTAACCTACGATGACAATGATATCCAAGCGGTAAGTGATGCAAGAGCGAGATTGCTAGAAACATTTCAGTGGATGGAGTTTGAAACCAAAGAAAGCGATAAAACGAGAGAAATCCACGAAGAAGTGAGGCAGAGATTTAGAGAGCAAAAGTAATTTTTGTTACTTGACTTTTTAGAGTAAATAACTATAAGATACATTGATGGGATATTTAACACTATCTATATCTATGGGTGAAGCTGATACCCTAAAAAAAATGAGGCACAAAAAAACAAAAAAACAATTAAAAAACTATATTATGAACAATAGAAAATTATTAACAGTCTACGCAATACTTAATATTATTGTAGTAGTCGTTCTGGGATATCTTTGGAACGTAACAGGAAAACTGATGGGATATGCTTTGACATCAGTTGAAGCTTGGTTCGTTTTTGTGATAATTTGTTTGCTTATTTTTGGTTTACAAAGACTCGCACACAGAAAAAACGGAGAATTTACCCTTTCGGAATGTTTTATGACTATGGGAGGTGCATTTATACCGTACTTCGCTATATTTATAATATTCATGGGGTCTAGCACTGGATTGACGGATAAATGTATTATCAATACTTGTGTACAGAAAATTGTACACATAAAAAGTTATTATACTGAGCGAACTGAAGAGCATTGTACAGGAAGTGGAAAAGATGAAGTATGTCACACAGAGACCTATTGCGATGTCTATCAT
>Ga0172379_10007804_pt1 | contig 13736 bp, 10 predicted proteins | sample GrowelOW334metaG_FD_119756 | JGI IMG/M metagenome (GOLD analysis project Ga0172379, IMG submission 119756) | Groundwater microbial communities from an aquifer near a municipal landfill in Southern Ontario, Canada - Groundwater well OW334 metaG | ecosystem: Environmental > Aquatic > Deep... | reverse complement strand
ATAGGTTTAGCTTTGTTTCTCATAGTATTTAAAAGAGAAATGCTTCCATGGTATGGTATTTGGGTTTTGCCGTTTGCTGCTTTTGTCCCGAATATCCGTTTTTATATGCCTTTGGTGTACGGATTTTCTCTCGGACTCCTCCTATCATACGTACCATTTCTTTATTTTGGGCATTGGAATGATCCGGTTCCCTTTATGAAGTTTTGGTTAACGCTTCTTCCAATGATCGTTGGCTGTATCGTTATGATCGTGCGATTTCTTATAAAGATTCATTGTAACTCGCGTCATTCTGGTTAGTCCCGATGAAATCGGGACGCATCCAGAATCTATAACGATGGAAGACTCTGGACAAGCCAGAGTGACGAAATATAAGGTATACTCATGTATGATGAAAAAGATATTTCGAAGTCCTTTGTTTTGGATGGTTAGTTTTGGTATTTTTTATTGGATATCAAGACTAATTCATCTTACTACACTTCCTATTTTTACTGATGAGGCTATATACATTCGGTGGGCTCAAATTGGAGGGAGAGACGCTAGCTGGAGGTTTATTTCTCTTACGGATGGGAAACAACCATTGTTTACCTGGATCATGATGGTGTTCGTCAGATATATCCAGGATCCTTTATATGCAGGTCGACTTGCATCAGTTTTTTCAGGATTTTTCGGGATGCTGGGAATGTATATATTAGGGTGCGAGGTTTTCCAAAGGAGAAGGATTGGGATTCTTTCGAGTTTTTTATATCTTATTTCTCCGTTTGCGTTATTTTATGACCGTCTTGCACTCTATGACTCACTCGTTTCTGCATTTTCCGTGTGGAATCTCTATCTCGCAATCCTTTTAGTTCGGAGAGTCCGTCTGGACATTGCCTTAATTTTTGGGTTAACACTTGGCGTTGGAATGCTCAATAAAACATCGGCCTTTTTTAGTCTCTATCTTCTTCCGGTCACCCTCCTCCTTTTTGACTGGAAGGAAAAACAACGAATACGCCGATTTTTTACTTGGATTGGTTTGGTGCTCGTGAGCATAACATTATCCCAATTAGTCTACAGCATCCTCCGTTTGTCGCCGTATTTTTATATCATTGCACAAAAAGATACGATATTTGTTTACCCATTTTCTTTGTGGATACAACACCCGTTTGAATTCTTCTACGGGAATATTCATGGTATGTTTAACTGGCTCATCGGATATATGAGCTGGCCGATTTTTCTTTGTGCCATCGTATCTCTCTTTTTTTCTATCAAGAGCCTTAGAGAAAAACTGGTGTGTATTTTTTGGTGGATTTTTCCTTTTATAGCGCTTGCCTTGTTTGGGAGAGTTCTCTACCCCAGACATATCTTTTTTATGACTATGCCCCTTCTGATATTGAGCGCTTGGACCTTTGATATGCTTCTCACTCGGATCCGGAATCGAGTATTGACCGTTCTTATTCTCGGGCTTCTGTGCATCATAAATCTGTATAGTTCCTGGACGATTATCTATACCATTAAGGCTGCACATATTCCAAAATCTGAAATGGGTCAATACATAGACGATTGGCCGTCTGGTTGGGGAGTGCCTGAGATTGTTTCATTTATGAAAAATGAATCAATAAAAGAAAAGGTAAGCATTTATACAGAAGGCACATTTGGACTTCTCCCTTATGCATTTGAAATATATCTAGGGGATAATCCAAATATCGATATACATGGGATTTGGCCAATTCATTCGGAAATTCCTGAAGAGATACTAGAGAGTGCCGCTCAGCATTCAACCTACTTTGTGATGTATCAGGGGCAGACGCCACCATTTCAATGGCAATCATATTTGAAAAAGCTGGCAGAATATCAAAAGGGATTAAATAAAAACTCCAGTATGCGTTTGTATAAAGTTATACCAAACCAGTAAAGGAATGAAGATAATAAAAAATAAGAATAGTTTCATTATACCCATCAGTTTGCTGATGCTTTTGGTGTGTCTTATTCTCATCCCTCTTTTCAAACCGGGGTTCCCCGTCACAGATGACGGAGATTGGATGATTATACGGCTTACTGCTTTTTATCAGGCATTTGCGGATGGTCAATTTCCCGTTCGATTTCTTATGCGTTTAAATAATAACTACGGGTATCCTGTATCCAATTTTCTTTACCCTGGATATCTTTACATTGGATCACTTCTCCGTTTGTTTCATCTTCCTTATGTAGCTATTGTGAAGTTGATTTTTGGGGGATCAGTCGCTTTTTGTGCACTTTTTTCCTATCTTTGGCTGCGTAGATTTTTTTCATCCATTTCCAGTTTTATTGGTGCATGTTCTCTTCTGGTCTCGCCATATTTTTTGTATGACTTCTATAAAAGAGGATCCGTTGGTGAGCTTCTGGCAACCTCTGTTGTCATTATTCTTTTGTGGAGCATTGAGTCAGGATATGTGTGGCTTATTTCTCCGATTACCGCACTTCTTTTTGTTAGTCACAATACCCTGGCTTTGATTTTTAGTTTTGTTGTTGGTGGATATATTATTGTTCGTAAAAAGTTTGATGCTTTTCTTCCTGTCGTCATCGGAGTTTGGATGAGTTCATTTTTCTGGATTCCTGCAATTTTTGAACGATCTTTTGTTAGGTTCGATTTAGTTCAGGTATCAAATCCATTTGATTATGGTTCAGTGAGTCAAACATTAGTTCTCATAGGTATTCCGCTTCTTCTGCCCCTTTTTCTTTTTCTCAGAAAAAGAAAAGATACGCTCGATAAAGAATTTTTGTATTTTAGCGCTGTTTCAACGTGTGCCGTTATAGGATCATCGATGATAGGTACTGTTTTCTGGAAAACATCATTTTTTATTCATTTTGTTCAATTTCCTTATCGGTTGCTTTCTGTCGTTTTTATTACCGGTCCATGGCTTATTGCATTTTTACTTCATGTGGTAGGAAATGGCAGAAAAAAGGTTTGGATTGGATTTGCTCTTTTGGTAGTATTAAGCGCTCCGAGTGTTCCGCTTTTTATGAAGGTTCACAATGTCGTTCGGGAAGAAGGGTTTTATACGACTAACGAAGGAACGACTACGGTGCAGGATGAATATCTCCCCCGTTGGGTAGAAAAGAATCCATCTGAGAGAACAAACAGTAAGCTGGTTTTGTTTTCCGGAAAAGGAACGATAGAATCTATCGTGGCATCGACGAAAAAAATTGATGCACGTTTAATAATTGAAAGGGAGAGTGTCATTCAGTTTAATACAGTATTCTATCCGGGGTGGGGAGGAACGCTGAATGGAAAACCTATCAATATATCCTATCAAAACACCAACGGCCTTATGCGGGTTTCGGTCCCCAAAGGTGAGCATCATATCTCATTTGAATTTAGAGAAACAGCCTTCAGATATATCGCTGACTTCCTTAGTAGCCTTGGGATTCTTTTTTATGGAGGATATTTATCCTATCTTCTGGTAAAAGGCGCAAAAAGAAAATAAACAGTATGCATAGCAGAAAGATTCTTACGCTTGTGTTTCTCATTGTTCTTACGCTTTTAAGCATTCGGTCTTTTTTTTCTTCCGGATTTTTTCCCATGCATGACGACGCTCAAGTTGCCCGGGTTATCGTCATGGCACATGCCCTGAAAAACGGTCAATTTCCTGTCCGGATGGTTTCAGATCTTGGATATGGATACGGATATCCGATATTTAATTTTTATGGACCACTTCCATATTATGTAGGGGGCGTGCTTCATGTGATTGGCATAGATGCGCTTACCGCAACGAAAATAATGATTGGATTGGGCATGCTCATTGGAAGTTTGTCGATGTATTTCTGTTCATCATTTATTTTTGGTACGTTGGGAGGGATATTTTCAACTATTCTTTTTACTTTTTTTCCCTATCGGGCGGTTCAGGTATATGTACGTGGAGCAATAGGAGAGATGTGGGCGGTATCGCTTTTGCCGCTGGTTCTTTTCGGCCTCGTGCGCCTCATACAAGAAAACAGTAAAACAAAAGGAATGCTGATCAGTATTATGGCTCTTTCAGCTGTTATCCTTTCCCATACGGTATTAGGGTATGTAGCTACAGGAAGCATAATGGTCGTTGCATGTGTCCTCTTTGTTTTTTCGACTATTGGAAAAAGAAATGACCTGCGACACATGAGCCTGTCTTTTTTTTCAGTTGGACTTCTGTCTCTTGGGGTAACAGCATTTTTTTGGTTACCGGCGATTGTTGATATGCCATATACCAATGTGTATAAAGTTATAGGGAAAACAGCAGAGTATACCGATCATTATATTTGTATATCGCAATTATGGGATTCCCTTTGGGGATTTGGAGGTTCAGCTCCCGGTTGTTTAGACGGCATGTCATTTAAATTGGGTAAATTGCATATCCTTTCTGTCATCGTATCCCTTGGTTTATGGCTTAGTACAAAAATGCATGGGAAACGAATGTATAGTTTTATGGGGGTATTATTTATTTCGTTGGTTACATTGGTTTTTTTAACCCTTCAGATATCTCAACCTGTCTGGGATCGTATTCCGTTTTCTTCTTTTATCCAGTATCCTTGGCGTTTACTCGGTCCAATAGGAGTTTGTATCGCTTTGATCGGTGGATATCTTTTTTATAAAAAAAATTCAATGCTTGCCTATATTCTTCTCTTTGTATTTGGAGGAAGTATCATATTTTTCAATCTAAAATTGTTTTCCCCCCAATATCTTTACAGTAAACCAGCGGAATCATTTGAAAATTTTGAGGAATTGCGCTTTCGTGCTTCACAAGTCTCTGACGAGTATCTGCCAAAAGATATAAAAATTCCAGAGAATCCTAATCAGGTTATATCAGAACGGGTAACAGGGTCTGAGTTTATACATGTCAAAAAAATTCGAGAGACTGAAATTTACGGAATATATGAGATAACTTCAATTGGAACCCAATCTTTGAAGCTAAATATGGCATATTACCCAGGCTGGACCTATAGGATAAATAATCAAAAGATGGAGCCTGAAGTTGTCCAAGGAGAGCCTTCCGTGATACTATCATCTGGTGCCAATCTTCTGGAAATGCGGTTTTCAGATACGATTGAAATGAAAATCGGCAATGGAATTTCGTTCATTGCCCTATGGGTAATCATCATACTGATGATCTATGGAAAAAAAATTATCCGTTACTATCGTCATACCCGTCTATAACGAAGAGATTGAGCTTGCTGAACGCATAGAAACGCTTCTGGGATATTGTAAAACTCATCTTGATTCCTTTGATTGGGAAATTGTTATTGCGGATAATGCCTCTACGGATAAAACATTAGACATTGCCAATAAGCTAACAAAAAAATTCAGTTCTGTTCATGTGTTGCATCTGGATAAAAAGGGAAGAGGAAGAGCGGTAAAATTAGCCTGGTCTCAAAGCAAAGCTGATTTTTTAGCGTATATGGATGTGGATTTATCTACAGATTTACGGCATTTCCCTCCACTTCTTCAGGCCCTTACTAGGGGGTATGATATCGCTATCGGAACCCGAAATGCGTTTGGATCCAGAGTCTATGGAAGGAATTTTCTCCGGACGCTCACCTCAAAAGGATATATTGCCCTTATTAAATTGTTTTTTTGGGTTCGTTTTACCGATGCACAGTGCGGATTTAAAGCAGTAACGCAAGATGTCGTTAAAAATATTATTCCACACATCCAAGATAACGCCTGGTTTTTTGATACGGAACTTCTTATTTTTGCAGAAAAATCTCATGTGCGTATATACGAAGAGCCGGTTACCTGGGTAGATAATCCCGGTTCAACCGTTCGCGTTCTCAAAACCGCTCAAGGGGATTTAGAAGGTCTCAAAAGGCTTTTTATAACCAGACCTTGGAAAAAACAATAGGTATTTTGATTCTCCTTTATGCAGGACATTGATATAGCCACGATTAAAGAGAAAGCAGTGAAAGGAATCATTGCACTAACCGGAAGAACATTTTTTATACAAATTATCGCGTTTAGCGCGACGTTTCTTCTCACGATATTTTTAAGTCCTGCTGTATTTGGTGTGTTTTATGTAGTTTCGGCGTGTATATCATTTCTTTCCTATTTTTCTGACATAGGGCTGGCTGCAGCGCTTATCCAAAAAAAAGAAACACTGACGGATGAAGACCTACGTACGACATTTACTATTCAGCAGGGATTAGTTCTGTCTCTCTGTCTTATTATGTTATTGTTGTCCGGAAATATTGGGTCTTTCTATAAACTAGATAGTAGTGGCGTATGGCTTTTTAGAAGCCTTGTTTTATCTTTTTTTCTTTCATCACTGAAAACTATCCCCTCAGTCTTGTTAGAGCGGAAATTGGAATTTAAAAAACTTGTTTTTCCACAGATTATCGAAACAATAGGATTTTATGGCGTATCTGTGGTTTTAGCATGGCAGGGATTCGGTATAGCAAGTTTTTCGTATGCGGTATTGGTTCGCGCCATTGTCGGTCTTTTCATTTTATATACTATTGCGCCGTGGAAAATATCTATCGGACTTTCTTTTCCTGTTGCCCGGAAACTGCTCCGTTTTGGTATCCCATTCCAAATGAATTCAATCCTTGCTCTTGCTAAAGATGATCTTATGACCATATTTCTAGGGAGAATTTTAAGTTTTACGGAAATTGGGTATATCGGTTGGGCAAAAAAATGGGCAGAAGTGCCGCTCCGCCTGATTATGGATAGTGTTATACGGGTAACATTCCCCACGTTTTCGCGTCTTCAGCATGATAAAGAAGTGTTGGGTAAAGCTATTGAAAAGACATTATTTGGACTTGCTGTCACTATTATTCCCATATCCATAGGGCTTTTGTTTTTCATTGAACCGGCAGTATCACTCATTCCAAAATATGGTAAATGGTATCCAGCGCTTTTGTCATTTTATCTGTTTGTCATAACATCGCTTGTCGCTGCTTTTTCCACTCCTCTGACCAACGCATTGAATGCCGTTGGTAAAATAAAAATAACCCTTTTCCTCATGGTGTTCTGGACGATTGCAACATGGGTTTTAACCCTTACCTGTATTCCGCTTGTTGGATTTAATGGAGTTGCACTTGCTCAAACTATTCTTTCGTTATCCGTTTTTATCGTTGTTGCTCTTGTTAAAAAAGTTAGCCCCTTTTCTTTTATACAGAGTACCCGCATACCTGTCTTTGCAGCGTGTGTCCAGAGTGCTGTATATTATTTGCTACGGGGGTCAAGACCGTATGATTTTCTCTCCTTGAGTGTCGTGTCAGCTTTAGGTGTTATACTTTATATAGGAATAGTTTGGTTTTTGGAAAAAAAGAGGATTCTTTCCGTATTTGCTTTATTGAGAAGGAATACTATATGAAAAATACACTTTCCGTTGTTATTTCTGCTTTTAATGAAGAAAAGAAATTGGGATTATGTTTATCTTCTGTTGCTAAACTAGCTGATGAAATGATCGTTATCGATAATACATCAACGGATAAAACAGCTAAAATTGCTAAGTCATTTAAAGCATCAGTTTATAAAAGAGAAAATAATCTGATGCTGAATATTAATAAGAATGTTGGATTTGAAAAAGCAAAAGGGAATTGGATCCTCAACTTGGACGCAGATGAGGAAGTAACGGAAGAGCTGAAAGAGGAAATCCGGCATATTGTTGAGTTGGATCTGACGCAAGCAAAAAAAGGATATTGGATTCCCAGGAAAAATATTATTTTCGGGAAATGGATTCAATACGGTCTCTGGTGGCCCGATAAACAACTGAGGCTTTTTCAAAAAGAGAGCGGAAAATTTCCATGTAAACATATTCATGAATATATAGAGGTAATAGGAGAAATAGGAGAACTAACAGAGCCATATATCCATTATAATTATGATTCTGTTTCTCAATATCTCACAAAACTCGAACGCTGTACGACCAGTGAGGCTATTGCTCTGGAAGAAGCACAGTATCAAGTGTCATGGTTTGACGCTATCAGATTCCCCCTTTCTGATTTTTTAAAGATATTTTTTGCCCAGAGCGGGTATAAAGACGGGCTGCATGGACTCGTGTTATCCCTATTTCAGGGATTTTATTCGTTTATCGTATTCACAAAACTTTGGGAAAAAGAACAGTTTTCTCAAAAATCCGTTACATTCCCTGCCATATCGGAGGAATTCGAGAAGCAGGGTAGGGAATTTTCCTATTGGATGCTGACTGCAAAAATAAAAGAGTCGCATCATGCTCTCCAAACGTTTCTTTTTAAAATAAGAAGACGATTATCTATATGAAGGTTCCTTCAGTGTATGTCGTTATAGTCAATTGGAACGGGAAAGCTGACACGTGCCAGTGTCTTACTTCTTTACAAGTTGTACGAAAGCTCTGTAGTTCTTTGTCGGTTATTGTTGTAGATAACGGGTCAACGGACGGGTCTGTGGGTGAATTTAAAAGTAAATTTCCCTGGGTGCATATCATAAAAACAGGTGAAAACCGGGGGTTTGCCGGGGGAAACAACATTGGCATATCCTATGCTTTGGAAAATAAAGCAGAATATATATGGTTTCTGAATAACGATACAGTTGTCGATTCAGGAGTCCTTACATCATTATCTTCATTTGAAGATCCTTCGGTAGGAGCAGTCGGGTCAAAAATTTATTTTTATAAAGGATGTGAATTTCATAAAAACAGGTATAAAGAAAAAGATCTCGGGTCTGTTTTGTGGTATGCAGGGGGAACGATTGACTGGCAAAATATGTTAGCGTCACACCGTGGGGTCGATGAAGTAGATCATGGTCAGTATGATAAGGAAACAAATACTGATTTTATTACCGGATGTTCCTTTTTTGTCCGGTCTGAAATTCTGAAAAAAATCGGATTTTTTGATGAATCATATTTTATGTATATGGAAGATCTTGATATATCCCTTCGTATACAAAAAGCAGGATTTAAAACGATGTATAATCCCGCTTCCATAGTCTGGCACAAAAATGCTTCCTCGTCAGGCGGATCAGGGAGCAGTCTCCATGAATACTATCAAACACGAAACCGGTTACGAATTGGGATGAAATACGCTCCGCTTCGAACAAAAATTGCACTTTTGAGAGAAGGACTGCGCATCCTTGGCGGTTCGTCTTCTATAAAAAAGAAAGCTGTATTAGACTGGATGAAGGGGACGATGGGACCATATCATGAATAATAAACACGTCACACTCTCTGTAGTTGTCATCACAAAAAACGAGGAACCGAGGATCGCGAAGTGTCTGGAAAGTCTTTCTTTTTGTGATGAAATTATTGTTATCGATAACGGATCTACGGATAAGACCGTGGAAATTGCAGAACGATTCCACGCACACGTGTACTCTGAGGAAAGATTAGATTTTTCATCGCTCCGTACTATTGGAAAAGATAAATCTCATGGGACATGGATACTGTATGTTGACGCAGATGAACTCGTTGGCGAAAAACTTCGTCATGAAATTACATTCCTTGTTCAAAATATGACATTGGCAGAAAGCCAACCGTCAGGGTATTTTATATCCAGAGAGAATTACTACCTTGGAAAAAAGTGGCCGGTACGGGATAGGATGCAACGTCTGTTTTTAGCAAAAAAGCTTATCCGTTGGGAGGGAAAACTGCACGAAACAGCAATTGTCGATGGTTTTCTCGCGGAATTGCATGAACCGCTCATTCACCATACACATAGAAATTTAGAAGAAATGGTGGAAAAAACGAATACCTGGTCAGCGTTTGAGGCAGAATTGCGGTTTCAAGCACATCATCCACCTGTCGTTTGGTGGAGATTTTTTCGGGTAATGATGACGGGTTTTTATCGTTCCTACATTCATGAAGGCGGATGGAAAGCAGGGACGGTTGGATGGATTGAGAGCATCTATCAGGCATTCAGTATGTTTGTCACCTATGCCAAGCTATGGGAGAAACAAAAGGAGAAATAATGGAACATAAAATAAAAAAGTTATGGCCGATTGTGATTATTATCGGATTATGGCTGATCTTCAGTTCCCCCTATGTATTTAAGGGACTGATTCCCTTTCCATCCAAGTATTTGGTGTCATTTTTTTCTCCTTGGAGCGCATCCTATGGAATGGCATTAAAAAATAATGCAATGCCGGATATTATTACCCAGATATATCCTTGGAAAACGTTGACCATTGACGCATGGAAACACGGAGAAATTCCATTATGGAATCCGTTCAGTTTTGCAGGAACCGTCCATGCCGGGAATTACCAGTCAGCAGTATTCAGTCCTTTCAATGTATTATTTTTTATTCTTCCTTTTATCGACGCATGGAGTGTACTTATTTTGTTGCAGCCACTTCTTGCTGGATTATTTATGTATCTCTTTTTAAAAGAAATCGGAAGGAGCAAATCAGCTTCAACTATCGGGTCAGTTGGTTTTATGTTTTCCGGATTTTTAGTGACGTGGATGGCATACGGGACTCTTGGGTATGCTGTCCTTTTCCTTCCCCTCATTTTGTGGAGTATTGCAAAATATTTTAGGATACAGTCATTTATTACCTATAGTATCGGAATAATCGGCATTTTTTGTTCATTTCTGTCCGGTCATTTTCAGATAAGCATATATGTATGGGTAACGGCATTGTGTTATCTCATATATGAATCATATCAAACGAAAAAACTGAAAGAAGGTATCCTGCTTTTTTTCATGTTAAGTATTGGACTTTGTATTGCTGCACCTCAGCTGTTTTTGACGTATGATGCATTCCAGGCATCCGTCCGGTCAGCAAATACCCAGTTTAAGGAGGTTATTCCCTGGCAATATATCATAACCTTTTTTTCTCCGGATTTTTACGGTAATCCGGTGACGCGTAATGATTGGTTTGGACATTATGCAGAATGGGCAGGATATGTGGGTATTATCCCGCTTCTATTGGCGCTATACGCAATTTTTTTTGCAGAACAGAAGAAAAAAATATTTTTTATCGTAGTAGGTATGACCACGCTTTTATTGGCGTATCTATCACCGTTTTCCTTAGCGCTCTTTCAAATGAAAATTCCTGTTCTGTCAACAAGTGCTGCTTCACGGATAATTGTCATAACAAGTTTTTCCCTCTGTGTGTTGGGTGCGTTTGGATGCGAACAGTTATCTTCTGACTGGAAGAAAAATGAATGGAAACAAAGACTGGTGTATTTTTTTGGGATTGGTATGGCCCTTTGTTTTCTATGGGGACTCGTATATCTGATAAAACCATTTTCCCCGGATCAGTTGATGATAGCAAAACGCAATATTCTTTTGCCGTCAGCACTCATTCTTGCATCGCTTGCAGTGATGGGTGGAGGGTATGTGAATAAAAAGTACGGTAGGATTATGGCTTTAGGGTTGTTAATCCTTATCTCAGGATTTGATTTATACCGGTACGCCGAAAAATGGATGCCATTCGAGCCAAGAGACTATGTCTATCCACAGGTAAAAAGCATATCATTTCTTAAAAAAATTATTGGGAATGACAGACTATTTGGAAATATCGGCAATGAGGTTGGTTCCTATTTTCAGCTTCCGCTTATCGAAGGGTATGATGCGATGTATCAGGGAAGATATGGGGAGTTCATAGAAGCAGTTTCAAACGGTATTGTATCTCCCCCAGAACGATCAGTTGTACAGTTTGATAAAAGCGGAAGATTCGCACTCCCGGCATTGCAGCTTCTCGGAGTGAAATATATCCTTCATAGGTTGAGTGACGGCAGAAATGTATGGGCATTCCCATATTGGCAATACGGAGATGAATTCAAGTCTCTCTATCGTGATGAACATTATGAAATATTAGAATATATGAATACATATCCCCGGGTATTCCTTGCATCGTCCTTTGAGCTGAAACAGGATCCTCAAGAGATTATTGATACACTTTTTCAAAAAGATTTAAACAGAAGAGATACGTTGATATTGGAACAAAAACCCATCATTGATCCAGAAGTAGGTGAGGGAAGTGTAGAGGAAATACGTCAATCCCTATCCAGTATGACCGTAAAAGTAATAAGTTCCGTTCCAAAATTATTATTTTGGTCTGAAAGTTTTGATCCGGGGTGGCGCGCAACTATTGATGGGAAACCAACCACAGTGTATCGGGCAGATTATAATTTTCAATCTGTTTTAGTGCCGGAAGGGGAGCATATAGTCAGGTTTTATTATTGGCCAGATTCATTTACATATGGTATTGCGATAATGGTAGGAGGTATAGTATCTCTCATTGGGGTACTTGTGATTTCTAAAAGGAAATAATCATATGAACATAGGTTTCTACAATCCATATTTTGATAGTTTAAGCGGTGGAGAACGATATGTCCTGACGCTTGCCAGTCACTGGAGTAAGGCGCATGACGTTTCCATTTTTTGGAACGATACAATAATTCTGAAAAAATCGCAGGATCGATTTCACATTGATCTTTCTGAAGTCAAGGTTACTCCGAATATTTTTCAGAATGAATCTTTTGTAAAAAAATTGTTTATTACGAGTCGTTATGATCTCATTTTTTTCCTGAGTGACGGGAGTATTCCTACGACGTGTGCCCGAAAGAACATATTGCATTTTCAGGTTCCATTTTCTCGTATTTCTTTTCCATTCTGGAAAAAAATTATGTATCAGAAGATAATCTGCAATTCGTCTTTTACTCAAAGAACCATAGATGAGCGCGTGGGTAGAAATGCTAATGTTATTTATCCGCCTGTTGATGTTGATTGTTTTCGTGTTGGGAAAAAAGAAAAAGTTATTCTTTCTGTTGGAAGGTTTAGTTCATTTTTTCAAACAAAGAAACAGGAAATTCTTATTGATATATTTACTGAAGGAGTGAAACGGGGACTATTAAGAGACTGGAAATTGATATTGGCAGGAGGACTGCTTGAATCGGATCAGGAGTATGTAAAATTATTAAAAAAGAAATCAAATGGATTGGCAATAGAATTTTTGCCAAATATTTCTTTTGACGCACTCCGAGATCTGTATACCAAGGCTACATTTTATTGGCATGCAGCAGGTTTTGGAGAATCAGATCCAACACTCATGGAGCATTTCGGTATTACGACGGTAGAATCTATGGCTTCCGGTTGCATACCGATTGTCTACAATGCCGGTGGTCAGCCGGAGATCGTTGTTCACGGGAAAAACGGGTATGTATGGGATACCAAGGATGAATGCTTGAAATATACTATTGACGTAATCCGTTCGGAAACATTGAGGAACAAACTTCTCTCACAATCGGCAATTACAGCGAATAAATATTCTTCCGAGGTTTTTTGTAGGAGGTTTGACGAAGCGTTGAATAAAATTGTGAAGGGTTATTAATGGTGTGTCATCCCGCACTTGATGCGGGATCATAAGATGCCGGATCTAGTCCGGCATGACAATTATATTGGTATATGAAAAAAAAGCTTATTGAAATTATTCCGTTTTTGTTTATCCTCATTTTTTCCGCTATATTTTTCCGGCAGACGCTTTTAAAAGGAAAGCTTCCTGTACCGTCTGACACCCTTGTTGGGATGTACCACCCGTATCTGGATTATATTGCCAAGGAGTATCCGGCAGGGCTTCCTTTTAAAAATTTTCTTATAACTGATCCTATCCGACAGCAAATTCCATGGAGAAAATTAACTATTGATGCGATAAAAAAGGGAACGTTTGATGCCTGGAATGCATACTCGTTTTCCGGTACGCCTTTATCAACGAATATCCAATCAGGATTTTTTTATCCGCTCAATGTACTTTTTTTGCTTGTTCCGTTTCCTATTGCATGGACCATGCTTATCGTGCTTCAGCACATACTTTCAGGAGTATTTTTCTATCTTTT
>Ga0172379_10007802_pt1 | contig 13743 bp, 12 predicted proteins | sample GrowelOW334metaG_FD_119756 | JGI IMG/M metagenome (GOLD analysis project Ga0172379, IMG submission 119756) | Groundwater microbial communities from an aquifer near a municipal landfill in Southern Ontario, Canada - Groundwater well OW334 metaG | ecosystem: Environmental > Aquatic > Deep... | reverse complement strand
TTTGTTTGCCACTATTGTGTGACATATGCTTTACATTATCAAGCTTCTATTTTCATTAACTGTCGATGGTTTCACTCATCTCACGGACGTATTTCCTGACTCTTTTAACATATTGCCTGTGGTTTTCATTTAACCCCCCCCTGACGGACCCGACCCCTGCATAGTATGCGGACAGTACATAATCCCAGAGGAGTGGATCTTGGTAACCCTGCTTCCTGTAGCAATCCAAAAGGTCACTTAAAATAGCAGCGGAAACCATGATATTCAAGGAAGGATCAAACGCCTTTTTTCTGGACCCCTGAAGATTAAGTTTCTTGGCATAAGCATCCCACGTGATGGGATGAATCTGCATGATCCCCATGGCATTGACTGGTGATCGGGCGGCGACGGAGAAATTGCTTTCTTTCTTCATAATCGCAAGAAAAATGGTCACCGGAATGTTGGTTTTTTCCGACTGTTCAATAACGGCCTTGGCAACTTCCATTGCATCTCCAAGTTCAATGCCACTATTGCGAAGAACCTTATAAATTTCCTCCTTCGTTTTGTAGTGCTCATATTGTTCCATAATCCCAGGTACTGCTATCACTTCCTGCAAATTGATCTTAATATCCGCCACTGCCTGACGGAAGAGAATTCCAATGACAAGAACCGATAAAGCAAGAACCATCAGCGATATCCCAATCCATTTTTTTTTCTCAATGGATTGCTTCCAGAATATAATATGTGACATTTTCGCACCTCCTATATCCATTAATTTCATACAAAATGCATGAAACCGAAAATAAACATCATTAATAAGTGCTTGATATAACTTATTCTTAGCAGTTTTTTTATGCCTCCATGTGCCAGCCGAATCTCAAGGGCATATATTCTCACTCCTGGGAAAAAGAAGATTTGGATTGGATCAGGAAAGAAAGCGGGCGTGCAAAATGGAGAAAAGCGTTTGGATAAAAGGAAAACCCATCTAACGCAACAAGAATATTTTGTTTTTCATGTTCTAAATCTTTGTCCTCCGGACGACATCATGGTTAATACTCTATGCGACTATCAATACTTATTGATGCAAATAACAGTTACTCTATACCCAATAAGAAACCAATAGTCAACCTTAATATTGCGAGTTTGTTCTCACTGCAATTGACACCGCTTAAGGTAAAAGAACTTACATAAAAAAAGCTCCCCCCATTACAGGGGGAGCTTTTAATGTAAAATGAAGCATCGTTCTTACAGCTTGCGAACCTTCTCCGCAGCTGGACCTTTGGGACCGGCAACAACCTCGAAGCTTACCCGATCACCTTCAGCCAATGATTTGAAACCATCTGCCTGGATTGCTGAATGATGCACGAAAACGTCCTTGCCGCCGTCCTGCTCGATAAAACCAAATCCCTTTGAATCATTAAACCACTTAACTGTTCCTTCTGACATCTCTACTTCTCCTTTTTTATGGGGTTCCTCTATGGAACCGTTTTAAATTTTGCCGAACTATTCGGCTGGCAGACTGTTTGTGCAAACAAAAAAACCGCACTTTCCATTTCTGTGGTCTGTGCGGTCGACTTTCCTTGTAACTCAGTAACAACAAACACGTACTGCACATCAACTTGCCAGCATACTAAATCATCCTTTATGAAAATGCAAGCATTATTTTTTTATTTTATTTTGCTTCACATCAATGACAAATGTGAAAGATGTGTTTATAATAAAGTAAGGTAAAAAAACTAAGAAAGAGAGGAGAAAGAAATGAAGGCAAATATTTTCAAGAGAAAACAGGTGTTATATCTCATCGCCCTGATGGTATTCATCATGGCCATACCCTTGGCGGCGGGGGCCAGAGACGTAACGCCCATCGTCTCTACGGAATGGGTGCAGGTGAATTCGGCCAACCCGCGGCTTGTCGTTCTTGATGTAAGAAAAGTGGAGGAATACAAAGCTGGTCATATCCCCGGAGCGGTCAATGTATTCTACGGAACCTGGGCCATCAAAAAGGGAGATCTCCTCAACGAACTACCCGCCGCTGACGATCTCATAGAAGTAGCCGGGAATGCGGGAATTGGGAAAGACTCCATTGTCGTGGTCGTCGGCAAAATGGACGCCCCCACGGATCGCGTCGATCTTACCCGGGTGGCCTGGACTCTCAAGTACCTGGGGGTGGATAATGTCGCCCTCCTTGACGGCGGTCAAAACAAATGGGTTAAGGACGGAAAGTCTCTGAGTACGGACGCAGTCAAGGCTAAGGCCAAAGCCTTCAAAGGAAAATTGAACAAGAATCTGTTTGTAAATAAGGACTACGTAAAGAGTCGCCTCGGCAAGGCGACGCTGGTGGATGTCAGAGAACCGGACTTTTACGCAGGAAGGAAGAAGCTTCCCTTTGTCGAGAGAATGGGCCATCTTCCCGGAGCCGTCAATCTGCCGACATCACAGGCGTATAACGCCGATGGAACCTTCAAGAGTTCTGACGAGCTTGCAGCCCTCATTACCGGAAAGATCGGCAATGACAAAGCTAAGGAAATCATCACCTATTGCGATACAGGGAAATTCTGCACCGCCTGGTCGTTCTTGATGACCGAACTCTTTGGTTACAAGGATGTGAAGGTTTATGATGGTTCATCCCAAGACTGGATGAAGGATCTAAGTCTTCCGGCGGAAATGTAATATTACGGACAAGCTCTAAGGTGGGGAAGCGGGTTTAAGGAATTTCTAAGCCCGCTTCCCCACGCCCTGATCCATCTTTGATTGACTGCAAGAAGGAGGGGTTCCAGAGTATCGACAAAAGTGATGATATCCTTACTTTTTAGGGTTTCAGCTTCCCGCAAGATCGAAGGCGCGCCGGTTCAGTTCCTCGGGAATCAGCGCCTCCCGCATCTGCCGGGTCAGGGCCGGCACGCCCAACCATTGGCCGGAGGCGGAAACCACAGGCTCCAGCATCCCGTCATCTTGAATCGCAGCGGCGCCACCGGAGGCCCAGCACATCATCCGTGACGGTGTTTTCCCCCTCAGCTTACCTCCTCGTCCGAAGAAAAGCAGTCTCTCCCCGACCTGGATATCACGATAGAAGGTGTAATCAATCCGAACTGTCACGCCGCCACTGGCAGATACCATGAAGGCTGCCAAACCCAATGTCTCGTCGATGAGGGCCAGTATCGGCAAAGAATGGAAGATTCCATCCCTCTGGAACCTATTGAAGCTTTGCATATCATCTTCATCAAAACCGGCAATGGAGACAACAATCTTTTCCGCGCCCTCGCCGTCAACGAAATAAAAGCGCCGCCGCAGTCCCGGTTCTTCTCTCTCTACCCCGCAGACGAAGCAGTTGCGGTAATAGGGTAGCGGCAGCAACCGGTTTTCAATATCTTCATAGCGGACGGGGAGGGAAGCCTGAAATTGGGCCTTATTATGGGGGCCTTCCTTTCCATAGTGGATATTGGCTAGTAGATAGGGATTGTCTTCACCCTCCTGCAAGATTCGCCCGGATAAACCGTCTTCGTTGCGAATTACGGCCGCCTCCACGACATCGCCGATACGGAGACTCGCTCCCCCCAGGCGATATTCGACATTGAACGGATACTGGTTAACAGAGTGTAATCCGGCACTTCTCATGTGGAGCGCCAGCTCCATCAGGATGCCCATGCCGATGCCGCCATGGGGGATGCCTATCCATCCCTCTGTGCTGTGGGTCATCTTCAGGCGGGACCTTACCCCCTGATCGTCCTGCGTAATACATGCATTGCCGAACAGGAACGAATGAATAAAATTATCAGGTTTTTGGGTCGCATCACACTGATCAATATGTTTTAATTGCTTAATTACCGTCAATGTATCCATGTCCTTTCCCTTCTTGACCTCAATCTATAATTAGCATATCTTCTCAATAAAAGCATCATCAACAAATAGTGACAGGATAGTTAAATTCATGACCATTCGTACCAAACTGATTCTTGTCTATGGCGCCTTGGCCATTCTTTTCTCGGCAATCTTTTCCGTTATCGGTGTGGTCAGGATAACCGAGAATGCTACGGACAATGCCGATAAAATGAAAACAACGATCCGCCGAGGTCTGGAAAAGTTTCTCGGGGAAAAAGCCCATGACTTGGCGGGACAAGTGGAGATTTACCTTCAGAACCACCCCCTGGATCCTAAAGACCAGAAACTAAGGAAGATTATCGTGCAGAAGATCCAGAGTACGGGATACAGCGGCCTCCATGACGGCGTGGGACAGGGGGACGGCAGGTATCTCTTTCATCCCGATCCCGATATCGAGGGGAAAAGGTTATCTGATTTTCGTTATAAACTTCCTTCCCTCTGGGAGGCGATTCAAAAGAATCTGACCGGCCAATCGGTTGGTCAATATTACCTTTGGGAGGAAAAGGACGGTTCCATCCGAGAAAAATTTTTTGTGGGTGTGCCCGTGAGGGGGGCGGCCTGTATCCTCTTCGCGACGGTTTATGTCGATGAATTCTACCGCCCCCTGATTGATGCCCAGGAAACTATCGGCAGGGAAAGAGATGCGACCATCAGCATTTTTCTATTCTCCTCCCTCCTGGCCACGATCATCATGGTTCTCGTCTCGGTATTGATTGCTCGGGGGATTTCCCGTCCCATCCGCCAGGTCGTCCTTCATGCCCGTCAGATCGGTGCGGGAGACCTCGATGCTAGGCTTCACATTCCCACGGGGGATGAAATGGAAGAACTGGCGGAGGTACTCAACAAGATGTCGGCCGACCTTAAAGCCTTTATCGAAAATCTGCGGGTAACTACCGCGGCCAAGGAACGGATGGAAAGTGAATTGCAGGTGGCCCGGGACATTCAGCAATCTATTATCCCCCATACTTTCCCACCATTTCCCGATGTCAGTGAATTCGACATCTATGGAAAGATGATTCCAGCAAAAGAGGTAGCCGGGGATTTCTATGATTTTTTCTTCATCCGACCGGACAAACTCGGGATCATGATCGGTGACGTTTCGGGTAAAGGCGTCCCTGCTGCCCTGTTCATGTTTATGTCCCGGGCCTTAATCAGGGTTTATGGTATGGAGGGGGGAGGCCCGGCGAAGACCCTTTTCAAAACTAACCAGATGCTGGCCTCAAATAACGATGCCACCATGTTCGTTACCGTCATCTATGCCGAATATGACCTGCGGACGGGAAAAATGGTCATTGCCAATGGAGGCCACAACCCCCCCCTACTCTGCACAGAAGAGGCATCCGGGTTTCTTGATCTTCCCTCCGATCCGATTGTGGGACCCCTGCTCGAAAGCGACTATCATGAATGGCCACTCGCTATGAAAGCGGGAGATATCCTGCTCTTTTATACCGACGGCATTACGGAGGCCCAGACGGCGAACGGAATCCTATATAGCGAAGAGAGGCTCGCAGCCTGGAATGCCGGGCAGGAAGATCGGGATCCGGAGCGGATGTGCCATTGTCTGCTGATAGATGTGGAGACCTTTGCCCAGGGGGCGCCACAATTCGACGATATCACCCTGCTGGCCTTCCGGGTTAACGACATACCGGGAGCATAACATTGTGTATTATTTTATTATTCGTCTTGATGACGGGGCTGTGGGGATTGACTGTATATTAATGAAGGGTTTGTCATGAGGGGTTTGTCTTGACAGAATGGACATTCTCTCTATAATACATCACCATGTCATGACAAAGAGGGGGGGAATCATGACCACCGTGCCAAAAATGAAGTTGCCGGACGTCCTGGCGCAGTTCAGGAAAAAGGATCGTGCTGCCAGCCAGGCGCCATATTTGGGCCAGGCTTCTGGGAAAGATTACGAGCCCATACAGCCCGGCGACGGGAAAAAGACTTATAAACCGGTAAAGCCTAAGGGAGGCGCTTCACGCTCCTGGCCTTTCCTTGTGGTCATTGTTATTATCTCCATCCTCTTTGGCATTAACGACTTTATCAAGGATTCTGAACCATTCAAGATCGCTTCGTCCTTCGTTAAAGAAAATCAGCAGATCAAGGATGATCTCGGGGAAGTCACGGAAACATCGCCCTGGTTTCCATCCTCCCTCAAAACCTCGGGCGGCACGGCCCAGGCCCGGCTTACCCTCCGTGTTGAGGGGAAAAACGGTGCGGGGAAGGCGCATCTAACCCTCGTGTATATGCGGGATCGCTGGCAGATCACGGCCGCTTCCTATGAAAACCGGCAGGGCAAGGTAAGCCCGCTGATCAAAGGGGAGATCCGGGACGCTGCCGTTCCTCCTGCCGCCGGGAAAAGTGCCGGGAACCTGTCGGTGGGGCACCGGTTCTTCAAACAGAACGATTTTAAAAAGGCCATCGCCGCGTATGATCTGGCAATTCAGACCGATCCCAATAACAGCGCCGCTTATTACTGGCGAGGTCGGTCCTACAGTAAGCTGAATCTCCCTGACAAGGCCGTGGCAGATTTCAAGCGAACTGTGGAATTGAACCCGACCCATGCCGAGGCATATAGCTGGCTGGGCTGGCTCGCTGAAAAAGATAATCAATATGACGCCTGTATCGGTTATCTTACGAAGGCAATCGAATTGAAGGCAGACAATAGCTGGAGCTACTACTATCGGGGAAGGTGCAATTACCAGCGGGGTAATAAGAAAGAGGCCGTGCAGGACGCTGACCAGGCCTGCAAGCTCGGCTATCAGCAGGCCTGCAAGGTCTTGAAACAACTGAAAGAAGGGAAGTAACCAAAATAATGGTGAAGACTACCCGATAACCAACAGGAGAGAAACATGAAGTTTATCGTCACTAAAATTATCATCCTTATCGCATCCATAAAGTTCTTGCTGTTTGTACTTTTCAATCCGCCCTGGAAATGCTCTTTGCATATCGGCAATACCACCGTGAGCAAATACTGGGGCTTTCACACAATTATGAAGCCGCCCAATTCCTTTGATTACTTTTACAATCTCGGAGATAAATTTCATCTGCCCCTTATGGAGACCGGCCGCTATGATCCCAGGATATTAAATGCCTTTGAGTTTAATATAGATTATTCTTTAGCGGCCATCTGCATCGCCGGGATTGTCATCATAACGCTGTGGGGATTATGGATCGTAAAATTCATCGAGGAGATCATTGCTAGCAAGCAAGTATAACAGTATTCATCAGATATATCCATTTGAGGGAAGGGGGGGTAAGCAGGTGAGAAAATCGCATTTTTTGATAGCGCTATTAATTATTTGCAGTGTTTTGATATCATTTACCGGATGCGCCGGAAATCGTGATTCCCGCCGGGACGCGACAACTATTGAGGATGATTATAAGAGTGACCGGGACATCGGAATAGAGCAGGATCGGGACAGGTTGGACCGCGGTGGTTATTGATAAGACAGGGTGGACAGGAAAAATATTCTTCGTACTCGGATCAAATATCATGATGTGCGGGCAGGTCGTATGCGGCGGTAATTTCGACGTAGCCTGACTTGCAGCGAGTCCATGTACGTATAGATCACCGGGGTGATGTAGAGCGTCACGATCTGGGAAAAAATGAGCCCCCCAACCACGGCCAGGCCCAGAGGTTGGCGGGACTCTCCGCCTGCACCCAAACCGAGGGAGATGGGCAACGTTGCCATCAGGGCCGACATAGTTGTCATCATGATGGGGCGAAAGCGCGTCAGGGCGCCCTGGTAAATAGCCTCTTCCGGCTTCTTCCCTTCCTTCCTCTCCGCATCCAGGGCGAAATCGATCATCATGATGGCGTTTTTCTTGACAATGCCCACGAGCATGATGATGCCCACCAAGGCGTAAAGGTTGAGGTCGATCCGGAAGATGAGGAGCGTCAGGAGGGCGCCGAGGCCGGCCGAAGGCAAGCCAGATAAAATCGTCAAAGGATGGATGAAACTCTCATAAAGGATGCCCAGAACGATATAAATCACGAGGATTGCGGCCAGGATCAGCATCTCCAGGCCCACCATGGAGGACGCGAATGCCTGGGCGGTTCCCTGGAGAGTACAGGTTATTGTCGCGGGCAGGATGGCCTGGGCCGTTTTTTCCACTGTATCCACGGCGTTGCCCAGGGATGCCCCGGGGGCCAGGTTGAATGATATGGTAACGGCGGGAAGTTGGCCCAGATGGTTCACCGTAAGCGGTCCGACGGTCCAGTCCATAGTTGCTACCGTATTTAGTGGGACCAGGGTTCCGGAAGAGGAGCGGACATAGAGAAGCAAAAGCGCCGCGGGATCCTTTTGGTACTGCGGATCAAGTTCGATGATCACGCGGTACTGGTTGTTGGGTGCATAAATTGTTGATATCTGTCTGGCGGAGTAAGCGCTTTCCAGGGCGGCTTCGATCTGACCAACGCTTAGCCCTAAGGCCGAGGCCTTGTCTCTGTTGATGTTTATGGAGATCTGGGGGCTTTTGATCTCAAGATCGCTGGCCACATCCTGTAATCCCGGCATGTCTTTCAGCTTTGCTTCCAGCAGGGGGGCGTATTTGTAAAGTTCGTTCATGTCCGGACTCTGAAGGGCATACTGGTACTGGCTTTTCGTCTGATAGCCGCCGATCCGGATGGGCGGCGGGTTTTGTAGATAGACCTGGATTCCGGGAATCGTTGCCAACTGTGGCCGAAGCTTCTGAATAATCTCATCGGCGCTCTGGCGCCTTTCCTGGCGAGGTTTAAGGCGGAGAGTCAAGCGTCCCGTGTTCATGGACGAACCGCCCCCCGACCCGACACGCGACATCACCTTCTCAATATTCGGATCCTTCTCGATAATTTGGACGACTTTTTTCTGGTGTTCCACCATGGATTCATAGGATATTCCCTGCGCCGCTTCGGTGAAACCGGTGATTTGACCCGTGTCTTCACTTGGCAGGAATCCCTTGGAGATAAAGGCGTAGAGAACAACGGCGACGACCAAAAAAACAAACGAAAGAATAAGCGTTGTGAGCCGACGCCTTAAGGCCCATTTCAAAGTAGTGTCATAAAAGCGGAGCATACCGTCAAAAAACCGTTCGGACAATTGATAGATGCGACTATGCCGCTGTTTCCCCGCGGGCCGGAGGAACATGCTGCAGAGCATCGGCGTCAGACTGAGGGAAACAAATCCGGAAATAAGGACGGCAACGGTGATGGTGACGGCAAATTCGTGGAGCAAGCGGCCGACAATTCCGCCCATAAATAACACCGGAATGAAAACAGCAACCAGGGAGATGGTCATGGAGAGGATCGTGAAACTGATCTCCGCCGAGCCCTTGAGGGAGGCTTCCAGAGGACTTTCACCCTTTTCCATGTGCCGCACGATATTCTCCAGCATGACAATGGCATCGTCGACAACAAACCCTACACTCAAGGTAAGGGCCATCAGGGAAAGGTTGTCGAGGTTGTATCCGGCTAAATACATCACCGCAAAGGTGCCGACGATGGAGATGGGCAGGGCGAGACTGGGGATGACCGTTGCCGAGAGGTTGCGCAGAAAGAGAAAGATGACGAGGACGACCAGGATCAGGGAGATCAGAAACGTAATCTGCACATCCCGGACGGATTCCTTGATGGATATGGACCGGTCATAAAGGATATCTAACGTCACGGACGCCGGAATTTCGGCCCGATATTGAGGGATAAGATCCTTGATGGCCTTGACAACTTCGACGGTGTTCGTGCCCGGCTGGCGCTGAACTGCCAGCACGATGGCCCGGTCGTTGTTGAGCCAGGAAGCCACCTTGTCATCTTCAACCCCGTCCATAACGGTTGCCACTTCGCTGAGTCGCACGGGCGCATTGTTCCGGTAAGCCACGATCAGCGGCCGGTAGGCTGACGCATCCGTTAGCTGTCCCGAGGCCTGGATGGTAAAAGTACGGTGAGCCCCCGAGAGGTTGCCTGTGGGCAGATTTACGTTCCCCGACTGAATGGCGGCGACGACCTCATCGATGCCGATGGCACGGCTGACCAGCGCCTTCGGATCTAGGCGGACGCGGACGGCATACTTTTGAGACCCATAAACCTGGACCTCGGCCACACCGTTGAGCATGGAGATGCGTTGCGCCAAATGGGTGTCGGCATATTCATCGACCTTGGAAAGGGGCAGGGTGGGCGAACTCATGGCCAGGTAGAGAATAGGTTGCTCGGCCGGATTCAACTTCCGGTAGGCAGGGGCCGTCGTCATGTTTTGGGGCAGGTGGCGGGTCGCTGCCGCGATGGCTGTCTGGACGTCCTGGGCTGCGGCGTCGATGTCCCGGTTCAGATTGAACTGGATGGTAATCTGGGTAACGCCCATGGAGCTTATGGACGTCATGGAATCGATACCGGATATGGTTGCAAACTCCCGTTCGAGAACCGTGGCCACGGCGGAAGCCATCGTCTCCGGGCTCGCACCGGCAAGATTAGCCGAAACACGAATCGTGGGGAAATCCACCGTCGGCAGCTCGCTTACGGGCAGGGATCGGTAGGCGACAAGGCCCACGATGAGGATCGAGATCATGACCAGGGTGGTCATGATGGGACGGAGGATGAAGAGCCTCGAAATGTTCATGCTATTGCTCCGGCGCCATTTCAGGGCTTCTCTTTAATGCTGACCTTGGCGCCTGGAATCAACCGCAACTGTCCGTCTGTCACCACTTTTTCTCCTGCCTGCACACCCTTGAGAATGGCCGTCTCACCCCGGATCACGGCCCCCGTTGTCACGGACCTCATGTCCACGGTATTGTCGGACTTGACGACGAAGACATACTGGTCCGTCTGGCCCTTTTCCACGGCCTGCGAGGGGACCATGATGGTGTTCGGTTCCATGTCCAGCGTTAGCACCACATTGACGAACTGGCCCGGCCAGAGCCGCTTTTCCCGGTTCGCAAAGGTCCCCTTGAGGGTGATCATGCCCGTTGCCCTGTTGACCGCGTTATCGATGAAGGTGAGCTCCCCTTTTTCGGGACGTTCATCCCCGGGGATTACGGCCTCGGCTGGGAGTTGCCGCCGCGCCTGGTAGGTCTTGATTCGCGCCAGTTCCTTCTCGGGAACGGTGAGGGTGACATAGATGGGCTGTATCTGATTGATCACGACTACTTCCACGTCGTTGAGCTTGACGACATTTCCCCTGTTTACTTTCAGCGATCCCGTCCGGCCGTCAATGGGGGAATGGATGGAGCAGTATTGAAGCTGGACGCGATTGCTTTCCACGAGTGCCTTATCGGCGTTCACCGTTGCTTCCAGGGCGGCCAGGTTTGTTTTGATCTGGTCGTACTGCTGCTTTGCCACGTAGCCTTTTTCCACCAGGAAGGCGTAGCGGGTCAACTCTTGCCGGGCGTTTTGCAGGTGGGCCTTGTCCCTGATCAGGTTAGCCTCCGCCTGCTTCACCGTTTCCTCATAGGTGCGGCAGTCTAGTTTGAAGAGGGGGTCACCTTTTTTCACGTCCTGGCCCTCTTTGAAGTAGACTTGGGTAATCTGCCCCGTGAGCTGGGTTTTTACGGAGATGGTCTGATAGGGCTCGACAGCACCGATCGCCTCGATCTGTAAGGGGATGGTCTTCTGGATAGCCGTGGCCACGGCGACCGGAACGGGACGTTTGGCAGGGGGTGATTTTGGCGATGAGCAGGAAAAAAGGAAGATCAACAGGGCGACCGGCAAGATCAGTCCTCTGAGAACAGGATTTCTAAATAGAAGATTCATTATCATTCAGAGACTATTGGAAAGGAAGTCCTCTCAGTATTTTCGAGATCTGATTGTAAGATGGGACTATATGAAGGGGGATCTTGTGTCAAGGGTATTCTGATCACAAGTATTCAAGATCATTTCATGAGGCTGGGCAGATAAAGGGCGATTTCCGGGAAAACGATTAGCAGCACCGCCAGGATGATCATGGCGCTCATCAAGTGAAGCGCCCCTTTGAAGATAATATGGAGAGGCACATCTCTTGCGACCCCGCCCACGATATAAACATTGATGCCCACGGGGGGTGTGATAACACCAATCTCGGCGACGAGGACAATGATGACCCCGAACCAGATAGGGTCGTAACCCAAGGTAGTGACTACGGGATAGAAAATGGGGATGGTCAGCATGATCATGGCCAGGGAGTCCATCAGACAGCCGAGAAAGAGATAAACGAGAATGATTATGCCAATGATCACTGCCGGCGACACCGGAAGTTGTGAGACCCAGATGCCGATTTCAGTGGGAATGGTGGTCATGGCAAGAAAATGACCGAAGACGGTCGCCCCGGCGACAATGGCCATGATCATGCATGAGATACGGGTAGTTTCGTTAAGTGCTTTTAGAAAGGAATGCCAAGTCAGATTAAGGCCCATGAGGGCGATTGCCAGCGTTCCTAGGGCACCTACGCCCGCTGCTTCCGTCGGAGTGAAAAACCCCATGAAAAGCCCTCCCATAACCAGAACAAACAGCAAAAATGTTTCCACGACCCCGCGCAGGGAGGCGATTTTTTCACGTAAGGAAGCCTTGGGGGCCGGGGTGCACAAGCCCGGCTGCAGGCGGGTCCAGACAAGGATTACAGCAATGAATAGGGCTGCCAGGATTATCCCCGGCAAGACCCCCGCCATGAAGAGCTTGCCGACAGACTGTTCAGTCATGATACCGTAGATAATGAAGATCGTGCTGGGAGGGATGAGGATCCCCAGGCTGCCTCCGGCGGCCACGACGCCCGTAGCTAAGGCGGGATTGTAATTATATTTCTTCATTTGGGGTAAAGCTACCGTAGCCATGGTGGCGGCGGTGGCGCTGGTCGAGCCGCAGATGGCGGCGAATCCGGCGCAGGCGCCTATGGTGGCAATAGCCAAGCCGCCGGGAAGATGTCCCATCCATTTATGGGCGGCATTGAAGAGGCGGCCGCTGATTCCTGAGTAGTGGGCTAATTGACCCATGAAAATGAAAAGGGGAATGACGGTTAGATTGTAAGAACTGAAGATCGAAAAAAAATCCCTTGCCAGGAGATTGAGGGACGCTGGCCAGGAGACGAGGTATCCGAATCCGAGGAAACCCACGATGGCCATCACAAAACCCACGGGGATGCGCATGAACATCAGGATGATTAGAACCAGGAAACCGGTTACGCCTGTCATAATCGCCGTCATGCTTTGATCCTCCGCAGACTGCGGGCAAACTCGACTATCAGGACGATGCAAAGGAGGGCGCAACCGGTCGCGATCCCGGCGACGAATGGATACACGGGCATCCCGAGGGTGGCGGAGACCTCGCCGCTCTGCCTGAGATCCAAGGCGTACAAGGCGCTCTGCCAGGTTATGGCGCCAAAGATGGCCGTTCCCGTGAGGGCGGCAAAGACGTCCATGAGGATCTGCATGCGCGGTGGCAAAAGATTGACGAGGAGATCCACGGCGACATGACCCTTTTCGACGGAGGTCTGGGCCAGGGCGAAGGCGACAGCCAGTGACCCCAGGAAGCCTATGATCTCATAGGTCCCGGGGATGGGACGGTCAACAAGGCGCATTACGACGTCGGCGCTGGTCAGGAGCATCATCGCCATAACGGAGGCGCCGGCAATCGTATTTATATGCCTGCTGGTAGTGTTTACAAATCTATCGACGCGCTGCATAGATCCTCTCCGGCAAGCTACGAGAAACTCCTCTGCCGCTTGTCAATCACTTTAGAAATATATTTACTTGTACACCTTACCGTACTTCTTAATCAACTTTTCTGTTTCTACGACGGCTTTCTGACCGGGAAGGCCTTTGGCCGTGGTCGTTTGGCTGTATTCGATCAACATGGGGCGGACGGCCTTTTTCCAGCGGGCGCTCTCGGCTTTGGTAAGGGGAATAATCTTGTTGCCGAGGCTCAGGGTGTATTTGCGGCCA
>Ga0172379_10007801_pt1 | contig 13743 bp, 14 predicted proteins | sample GrowelOW334metaG_FD_119756 | JGI IMG/M metagenome (GOLD analysis project Ga0172379, IMG submission 119756) | Groundwater microbial communities from an aquifer near a municipal landfill in Southern Ontario, Canada - Groundwater well OW334 metaG | ecosystem: Environmental > Aquatic > Deep... | reverse complement strand
TTATGAATTGTCGCGATGTGGAGATGGTGTTAAGGATACATATACAATTGGATCTTGATGGAGTTTGTCATTTACCTGAGAAGTTTGTGACAATGGTGCGCTCAATGGTATCACAGGATGTAATCTTACCTGTACGAGCACAGATATAGGAAGTGGTGGAAATAACGAAAGATGTGGAGATGAAGTGATTCAAGAAGCAGGAACCTATTACAATGGAACACCACAAACTCCAGAAAATATGAGTTTTGAAACATGTGACGATGGAGATTTAACCTGAGATACTGGTGATGGATGGATCAATAATGATGATCCAAATCAAGCAAAATGTAGCACTCAGTGTTTGCCTCCGGTATACGAAACATTCCCAGAAGTATTTGTGAATCCATAAACAATAAGAACTAAAATCTTTATACTATAAAATATATGTATCATGAAATTCAGTAAAAAAATGTACATTACGGTAATGATAGGAGCTGTCTTTAGCTTGATTTTTGCTGGTGGTGTGCTTGCTGGACCAACAGTAGATGATATTCCGTCTAGTGAAAACGAAGTGAGAATAATTAGTGGTCAGAATACCATCTATGGCGGCATGTGTGATATTCCTCAACAATATCTAGCTTTTTATGAAGGTTCAGATGTGTATTTGCGTGTAGCACAACCACAGACTGTAGTAAATTATGCTTTTGATAAAGCGATAACATATATTAGATTGTATGGAGATAAAGTTTTTACTGGCACGCTTAAATTTCCGTATGTATCAAATTTTGTGCCTTCAGCAACACAAGATCCTACCAATACGCTTATTTTGAGTGTTATTGCAAAAGACGGAAAATTCAATTGATGGACAGGTATTGTGAGAAATAAAGTAGCAGGGCAAATCGTTACAAAAAATATGCTCAGAAATTTAATTCTTTCAAACGCAGGACAAAGCATTAATTATTATTATAGATATTCATCTGACAATTCGCTTCACAATTGAACAATCAAAGCACTTATCAATCCTACAGTGACAGAAAAGACAACATGTACGAGTTATTATGTAGCAAGATGTGGAGATGAGGTTGTAGATACACCTACAGGATCAAGTGATGGTGCTGGAGGAATACAGACTGAAAGTAATGGATTTATAGCATGGTTTCAGACATCATTAAAGCCTACAGAACAATGTGACGATGGAAATACCGTGAGTGGTGATGGATGTAGTAGTACTTGTCAGAACGAATTTTCAACTCCTCCTACATGTAATTCAGTAACGGTAAATCCTACTTCATGAAGTGGCTCTACAGCATTCACCTATACCTGTAACGGAACAAATGCGACAGGATATTCACTTACCCTTACCAATGCATCTGGTACTATCACGACTGGTTTTGTGTGAGCAGGACCTGCAACATGGACATTCACCAATTTGCCAGAAGGGTCAAATGCAGGTGCATGTACTGTATATGGTATGGGTTCATCAGCGGCATGTACAACGCCTGCGACAGCAACCGTATCGACTACCGTTATCCCACCATCAACAACAGCACTTCAGATCACAAAAACATTGCTTACTAGCGCAACAGTTCGTCCAGGTGATCTAGTATCGTTTAGGATAGATTTCAAAAACATAGGATCCGGAATTGCCAACAACGTAAGTATAGAAGATGCCTTTCCAGGTGCTTTGACATATATAGATACAGGAACTGAACTTGTAGGAGTTATGCCTCCATACAACAAAGTGACCTTTATGAGTGGTGGTGTATTTTTTGTAGGATACAAAGGATTCACGTTGACTCCAGGACAAGCAGGATATATGATTATCAAGGGAATTGCGAAGGGACGAGATCGGGTAGCACAAAACGGAAATCAAGGATACAACTTCTCATACATCTTTGGTGACAATGCTCCGCTTGTGCCAGCATCAGCATATTTTACCTATGCAGTTCCCAATGCAAGCATTAGTGTAAGTAAGGTACTTACTACCTACGGAACAATATATCCCGGTGCAGTAGTAGGATTTATGATCACTATCCAAAACAATGGAGACAGCGTAAACAATCTTTCGATACAAGATGTTTGGCCAAATAGTCCATGTATTATCCCAAGTGGAATCTATACAAGCAACGTTCCTTTGACTTTAAATGGTAATTATTCTTGGGCAATCAACGGAGCATTCAATCCAGGACAAGGCATTGTCATCAACATGACAGGACAGATAAAAAATGATCCGGTCTGTGGAGTGGCAGGAACATATACCAATACTGCAAATTATTCTTACACGCTAGGAGGAGTGGTGCATACAGGATCAAGTGTATTGCCATTCACGGTAGTGCCTACACCATATGCAAATATTGATTTCCTCAAGACAGTATTGCAAGCAGGATCTGCAAAAGGCGACATCGTAAGTTACAAAATCACCTATAGAAATAATGGAACGTCTCCGCTACAAGGATTTGTGATCACAGACTTCCGACCAGCAACACTCAATTATGTTTCATCATCACCATTACCGAGCAATCCTCCATACAACAATAGTTGCGCCGCGGGATGTAATCTCAACTATTATATTCCAGGCACATTACAGCCACAACAAGTCGGTGAAATTATTCTTACAGGAACTATCAAATAACAGCAATTCTTTAAACGCTTTACTACACACAGATGAAAAACGTAATCAAAAATCAGTTTGGCAAAATCGCATTCGTGCTTGTGTTAGGTACTTTGTACTTTGTACTCGGTACTACTCACGCATTATGTACCTTGTCGCCTGACAATGCGCAATGTTATGAAGGACAATCGTGCACGCTTCCTGCGGGATGTGATTGTTTTTCCAATGTCATCGCCATCAATGAAACCTGTCTATGATCGCATATTACAGTAGACAATTCATGAGTCCCTGCGACAGCAATTTCTGGTAGTTTGATTACCTTCAATTTCACGGTGACAAGCTATACAGGCGACAAATATTTTGTCCTTCATTTGCCATGGACCACAGATTATGGTATCCAATATATAAATTCTTCTATTGTTCCAGAAAATATTGCAACGCTTTCGACAACGATAGGAGGCGTGGATCCATATTTTATTATTCATCAATGAGAAACCAAAAACATTGTCATTACAGGAAAGGTGATAACAAATAACTATCGATCATTCGCATCTATGCGAGCTACAGGAATGATATATCTTGATCCACTGTTTCAACAAACATCGACATTCACTGGTATGCTATCTTCAGTGATCAATCCGATTGCAGATTTAGTAGTGAGTAAAGTAATCACTGGCACGCTTCCTATTTTTTCAGGAGATAGTATGCATTATATAGTCTATATCAAAAATATCTGATCAGCAACAAGTTTTGGCTACACCTTCTTTGATAAGATGCCATATGTATTGAGATCGCCAGTCGCAAAATTTAATGGTACTATTCATCACAATGGATGATATGTCACTACTTCAAATACATATCTCTGGTCTGGGTCATATCTTGATATCGATCCAGGACAAACAATTGTTGTAGAGATAGAAGGTATTTTGTCGGGAGGTATTTCAGCGGGCGCATCATTAGATAACAACGCAGGAATTACAGATACCTATCCAGGAAATGAATATAGTGTCGAAGGAAATATCGTTACGGTTACATGAAATGTTCCATCATACGTAGATATATATGCATCGACAGTAAGTACAGGATGAACAGATCCTCAGCTTTCAGGAGATGTTGTGACATTCACTTTTGAGTATGGGCAACTAGGAAATATGACCGCTACCGGAGTGACGATGACAGTAGGGATCGACAATACAAATATTTCATGAACAGTGTTCAATCTCCCAGATCTGCCAGCAGGAGCTACAGGAAGCTTGATCGTAACAGGTGTGCTCAATGGTAATTATCCAGCAGGAACATCAATTTGTGGAATTGTAACCATAGCAAGTCCTTCAGAAAATATCGTAATTCACAAAAATAACAGAAAATGAATATGTACTGTAGTAGCTCCGACCGCAGATGTGACCATCACAAAAGCAGTCGCTTCATCTATCAATCTTGAAAGTGTATTGAGCGGATGAGCATTTGCATACGTGATTACGGTGACCAACACAGGAAGTAAAGCAGCCACAGGCATAGTCGTAACAGATACCTTACCAAGCCAGTTTTCTTATGTGTCAAATAACTATGCAACACCTACTATTGTAGCAAATACTTTGATACGAAACATCGCAACACTCAATGCAGGTGCAAGTGTAAACATCATCTTGACCGGTACACTTAACACATATCCAAACTCAGGAATGCTACTTATCAATACGGGTAGCGTGACGACGGCTTCTAGAGAAATATCTGCAAGCAACAATCAGACAGTATTCACCACAGTGCTTTCTGGAATTGCAGACCTCTATATTACCAAGACTTCAAGTGCTATTTCATGATACAAAGCAGGGACGCCGATTATCTATACCATCAATTATGGAAATGCAGGAGGAAGAACAGCGAGTGGTGTAGTCATCACAGATACCTTCCCATCTACACTTTTGAGCACACCGACAACATCTTGGACTATCGGACAAGTTCTTCCAGGACAGACAGGATCGATTACTGTAGTAGGAACAATCATTGCAGATTTGCCTGCAGGACAGGTGATTAGCAACAGTGCATCTATCACTACAGTGACACCACAGCTGTCTACGACAAATGACAGCGCAACGATTACTGGCGTCATACCTACAGTTGCGGGCCTCTCTATCGACATGATTGCCAACAATCTTACAAGACCACAGTTGGACAATCCACCATATGGTACCAATCCAAACACCATGATACAGGCCGTCTCATGAGATGTTATTCAGTTTACTTTCTATTATGGAAGCAATGGTAATGTGTCAGCAAACAATGCATCTATTTCGTTGGGAGGTATAGCAGGAGTAGCGATTATTCAAGGAAGTCACAATGTAGCTTTGGGTACATTGACTCCAGGACAAACAGGAGTAGTGATCATGACAGGAATTGTTTGAGTACAAAATTTCGTCACCTTTTCACCAGTTGCGACCTTAGCATACAATACTGACCAAGCAATCACAGATACGCTCGTAGTCAATGAACCATTCGCCTGTGGTGATGGATTGATCACCAGAACAGAACAATGTGATACCAATGGACAACTAGGAAATATAGCTCCAGGACAAGAATGTGAAAATCAACAAGGTGCATGTACACTAGTGACCAAATTTATCGTCAACAACGCGTGTGTAAGTTTTGATTTCAATAATCCGACATCATGATATGGTACAGGACAGTCATGTAGTAGTGCTGCCTTGTCAGTCACACAGGCTTCATGTGCGGGATTGACCGTAGGTGCATCTACAGCAGCAAGCAATGGAACAACAGACGTAGCACTTACCTGTAATGGAAAATCATCTTCAAATAGTACAAGAATTAGTATCAATTGTGGAAACGGATCATTCCTTTCTGGCTTTGGATCTAGTCTTGCAGGGACATGTAATTACGCCGCAGGATTCAATGGAAACGCTTCATGTCTCGTAGGAGGAGAAGTAAGTCCTGCAGTAGGATGTACACAATCAGTCGGAGTAAATGGCGGACAATGTAGAGTCATGACGCTCGATGGAGATATGATTATCGTAGACGAAAACGGAGATGGAACTATGCCAGTCGTATGTCAGGCAGGAGGAAATGATATGAGTAATCCAGAAGTAAGCTGCGGTGCAGATGGACAATATCGTAATGGTGTATGTATATATGATGGTGTAGATGAAAGCGATTTCTGAGAAACAAGAACAATTACATGTAGATGATCAGCAGGCGTTTCATGTAGCAAAGACCTCATCGTCGATGAAGGATTCTTGGCAGATTGTGGAAATGGACATCGTGAAGGATATGAGGCATGTGATGGAAATGATATGCCACAAAGATATAAAGACAAAGGATATTCGTGTTCTTCTCGCTGTACGATAGAAGAAAATGATTATTATCCGCCTGCATGTTTGACCGTAAACAATGGAAATATTTCGGTACAAGAAGGAGAATGGATGCCTTTCCGATGGAAATTGGATGCTAAAAGATTGACAACAAGAACTAGTGAACCATGTACACCTGGTCAGGTAAATAAAGACACAATGAGTTGTACCTTTGCAATAACAAATGGAAAAGGAAAACACACACTTTCTGACACGTACGATTGTAAGGAAAATAAACGACAATGAATTCTTTTTGATTACTTCAAAACCAATCCAAACTTTTCGTCAGAGAGTAGCGCATTTGGAAAATATGCATTCAAAGTAGATTCAGCATTTACCAATGGTGTATATGGAGAATTCAAACTTAGTCTTGAAAAAGTGTCTTATGAATATTGTGATGCAAATGGTAGCCGAAGAGATAGTAGAGAAGAAGTTGATAGAATCTGTGAAGTAAACTTCGCAGTGACCAGACCATATCTCGCACAGAGATCAACATTTGGATTGACGCCAAAAGCAACTGATATCGATCTCGATGGATTCAAAACAATCAATGGAGTATCACTCATCACTGATACGCAATTGGACAAGATCATGACGGTAGATGCCAACGACTATGAAGGAGGTAGAAAGATTAATACTATGACAGATGCCTTCATCAAAAAACAGGAAAAGCTGGCTATCAAGATCGACAAGAGCAAACTTTCCAATTTAGATGGACTCGACGCAGTGACAACTATCAAGAAAGTTCCAAATCAGAATATCTTTATTTTTGCAGGAACCAAAGGAAGCATTACCTTGACCAAATGATTTGATGCGCCATTCACCTTGATTACCAAGTGACTTGATGTACATATCAAAGGCGACCTCGCTACCAATGGAATGTTCCTAGTAGATGGTGGAGATATATACTTCGACGAACCAGACAATGCATGTCTCAAGACACAAGAAGTGAAAGGTATTTTCGTAGTCAACGATGGAAAATTCACAAGTAAGAAGTTGGCAAATACGTTGACAAGCAATCCACGATGTAATTATGGAGGACTCTATGTGAAGGGAGTATTGATCGGAGACGGCATAGACACGCTCGTCAAGAATAGAAGATCTCAACTCAATTCACGATTCTATCTTTCATCAGAAAACGAAAACGCTCAAAAGACGCAGAGAAGAAATAAAATCTTCAACGGTGCAGCCGTACTCATTGAGTACAGCCCATCATTGTGGACAGCGCTTCCTCCATGAGCAAATGAATTCACCAAGGCGTTGGAAGTCTACAAGAAATAAATAAATTTGTATACCCGTAGAGGCGTTGCATTGCAACGCCTCTACATACCACCCTTCTCTTTAGAGAGGGGTGTTTTTTATTTTTCTTTGTTCTTCCGTTTGCCTGGCTAACAAATCCCTCCCCCAAAGGGTCCCCCTCCCCTCTACGAGGACTTCGCCTTTCTCAAGGGACACATATTGGACGCGTGCCGGTTGTCCTCCTTGACAAAGGAGGAGGGAGCGAAGCGGAAGGTGGATTTGTTAACCAGAGTGGAGAAAACAAAATATAAATCTCCTTCCATAAATCTCCACCGACATCGACAAAGACTAGACAGATACCTGTCTTTACTTAACAACACAAAATCAAAAAAATGCTCTTGACATTTTATTGCGAAAGTGTATAAGGAGAAAAGTAAGGTGTAAATTTTACATAATAATATGTTTCAAGATGATAAAAAATCTTTTGAAAGTAATGTTTGGTGTCTTCGTATTTTCTACGTGATATCTTGCATTCAACGCAACCTATGCTACATGTACAGCATCTCCAGATGGGTATATTTGCGCTGAGACAGAATCTTGTGATCTTGTAGGAGGATGTATGTGTTTTACAACTCCCATAGTTGACGGAGCGACATGTATGTTTCCGCTTCCTCCAGGAGGCGATACATTTGCAGACGGAATTCGTTCAGCAATATCATTTTGAGGTATGTGTGCAGATACAGACGGATGTATATGTAATTGAATATTTGATATTGCGCAGTGAAGTCAGTGTTTATCAGATTCTATTCGTACTCGGCTGCCTAATACTGTCAACAATGTATGTCATGATCGAGATGGTTGTTTATGCTCTGATGCTGGTGGAATACCGCAACCTATTTGATCTGGAGTAAATTGTATTGCTAATGTCACTATTGATACTATCAAACCTATTTTGTCAGCATGATCAATAGGATCTATAAATACACTCACACCTATATTTACATTTACATCTTCAGAAGCGGGAACCATCACATATGTGTGACCATGCGTAAGCGCGACAACGGCCGCAGTAATGGGTTCAAATAGCGTAACATTTGCTCCGCTTGTGAATGGCACAACATATTCCGAATGTAGCATTAGAGTGACAGATGCATCAGCAAATGCAAGTGCATTATTGACCGTTCCTACCTTTACTATCACTGTTTGAGGTGGTGGATGAGGATGAGGCGGATGAGGATGAGGTGGTGGAGACTCTACCGCGCCTACATTGACCGCATGAGCAGTAACTAATACAGGTACAGCATATCCAATATTTGCTTTCACATCAAGTGAAGCAGGTACAATATATTATTCATGAGCATGTTCTAGCACAACAACAGGTGCTACAGCAGGCGCAAATACAGTAACATTCAATGCCTTGGCAAGTGGCACATACAACAATTGTAAGATACAAGTCAAAGATGCATCAAATAATATGAGTGCTCGACTGACAGTTCCTACCTTTACTTTGAGTTATACAGGTGCTACGCCTCCTACATGAGGTACTTCAGGTGGAGGTGGTTGAGGTGGAGTTTCGGCTACCAAAGATAATTGTACATTACCAGGATCTAGCTTAGCATGAGCAAATAGTAGCGGAACAGATTTTTCTCCAAGCTATTATGATGGTACCTGTAGCAAAAAAACCGCTCCATGAACTATCTATTCTAGCGAGTTGACGACTGCATATTTGCGAGCATATCACTACGGCATCACTACGATGTCTACTATCAAAAAAGCGGATATGTGAGGTGCTTTGATTAGAGCTCACATGGCCAAGATGATGGTAGTCTTTGCGACCAAATTATGATGACTCAAGCCAAATACGTCTCTAGCATGTAATTTCGATGATGTTGGAAATCAAAGCGCAGAACTTAGAGGATATATCAAGCAAGCATGTCAGCTCGGATTAATGGGCGTAGATGCCAATGGTAAAGCCAACAAATCGTTCGATCCAGACAGCAAAGTAGACAGAGCGCAATTTGGTACAATTATGTCGAGAGCGATCTGGTGAAAGGCGTATGATGGTGGTAATCCATGGTATGGATTCCATCTCTACGAACTCAAGAAAGCAAAGATCATGACTGATATCTCTCTGCCTTACGCAACAGAAAAAAGAGGATACGTGATGATCATGATGAGAAGAGCATTTGAAAATTGACGGCTTAACAAGTAGGATATCTTACAGTAAATACCATAACCTGACGAGAAAATGGACGCTTCGTGTGTCCATTTTTTTGATGCTTGTAAAGACGGCTTACTACCTAGACTTAGAAAGGAAGTACAACACACAACATTCCGTCAAAATCACTTGACTTTTATAGGTAAAAATGTATAACCTCATCACAGCGAGAAAACTCGTACATCATTGTAATGAGAAAACAAGCTGTAGAAGCTGTCTTTAACAAAATTAATTATTAACTAAAGCAACCCCAAAAGGAGGGGCAACAATTTTATGATTGAAAAGGTTTTAGTTAATGGATGTCCAAAAGCCATTCCCAAAGCATTATACATAAAACGAATTTTGAAGATGATTTACATTTCTTCTTATTTTCGTGACGGATAGTGCAGAAGAATGGGCGATACCCATTAACAAGTTTTTGTTGGTCTTTTGTCTTCAAAAAACCTTCCACAAAGTAGAAACTTTAAAAACAACACTATGAAAAAATTTGTTTTATTTTGTAGCTTGAGCTTACTCTTGCTCGGCACATTAAAAGCTCAGGATTCTATCCTGATAAAGATTGACGATGTTGTGGTCGTCAATGCTAACACAATCGGGACAAACGGTTGGTTAGAAGGCACTGGAGCAACTTCCGTATGCCAACACACTCCTCTCACATTGGTGGTGGAGTTTTCTTCTCCGGTGACGATGATTACTTGGCAGTCCAACAGGTCGTTGATCTTTCGTCCAAACACTCACAATGCTACTGTCACATTGGACAGCATATTGGTGACAACCGACATAACGGTCCAGATCCAAACCGCAACCGGTTATGCAGGATGGGCAAAGTTAACGGTCACAGTCATCCCTATGCTTGGATCCGAAACAATCACGACAGATGGTGATGAGGTAATATTGTTGAATGACACCTTGAGAGGAACATTCTGTCCGATTGCCACAGGCATTCAGGCCATCCTTTCCAATTCCAATCAGAATTATTTCTATCAGTTTTGGGACCGAAATTCAGGACTGGTACTGGAAGAGTTACAGGGAAATGGCGGTACGATACCGTTCAGCCGGCAAATCGAAGGAACATACGGGATTATAAAATGGGATCCTACTAGGACCTGTTTTAAAAATCTCTAAAAAAAACAATTAAAAAAATAAAAAAACAAACTAAAACTCATTATCATGAAAAAATTCTTTTTGACAGCAATTTTGGCAGTGTGTATGTTCAACATAAACGCACAGCCTGACAATGGAACGACTATAGTTTTTACACGAAAAGTTGCTCCAAATGTAACAGTAAATCCAACCAATCCTCCTGCCGTGTGCGAAAGCACAGGTACCGCGATCTTTACGATAACGGCTGTGGGAGACAATCCCGCATATCAATGGCAGGTATCCACCGATGGCGGTGGGACATGGAACAATTTAACAAACGTTGCACCATATTCAGGGGTGTTTACAAATACCCTGACGGTCACCTCCCCAACTGCTTCGATGAATAACTATCAGTATCGTTGCGTGGTTAGCGGTGATTGCACGCCTTCTTCGACCTCGCTTGCCGCCGTATTGACAATCAATATGAATCCTGCAATTACAGCTCAGCCAACAAACACTACCGTATGTTCTGGAAGTGCTGCTTCATTTACTACTGTTGCGACAGGTTTCAATTTGTCATATCAGTGGCAGTTATTGACAGGAGCGATATGGAACGATATAGCTCCGGATGCAACATATCAAAATACAGCAACTGCAACTCTGAACATTACCAACTCACTTGGTTTGAATACCAAACAATACAGATGTAAAATCACAGGAGGATGCTCGACGCCTATCTACACTGCTGCGGTAACATTGACAGTACAAGATCTGCCCGCAGTAACAAGCGACCCAGTAAACCCTCCTGCCATTTGCAGTGGTGTTGGAACAGCAACATTTACCGTTGGCGCAACAGGCACAGGGATAGCATATCAATGGCAGGAAAACGGAATAAATATTGCCAATGGTGCAATGCCTAGCGGTGGTACATGTTCTGGTGCAACTTCTGCAACATTGACCTTAACAAATCCAACTTCTGCACTCAATGGCAATTCATACCAGTGTGTGGTAAGTGGTACATGTGCACCTTCGGCTACCTCATTACCTGCAACGCTTACTGTAAATACTGCACCAGTAGTGACTATGAGTGCAAATGACACCATTTGCGAATACTCAGCTACATCATTTACTGCCACAACAGGCACACCAGGAGCTACATATGTATGGAAAATCAATATTGGTGCTGGTTTTGTGACATTAAATAATGGAACAAACACAGACGGTGTTGTAATTACCAACGCAACTACAAATATGATAGATCTTGATGTTGTACCTCTTACCTACAATGCTTCGACCATTGAAGCGATTGTAACTGATCCAGCAACAACATGCTCAACTACCTCATCGACTGCAAGAATCGTAGTTCGTGCATTACCTACTAAGTATGCCATCAAACTGGATGGAGCATCTATATCAGTAGTAAACGACACTTTACGCGACACATTCTGCCCTGTTGAAGGTGGAATAGTAGCTAGTCTTGTTGGCTCTCAATCGGGTGTATTGTATGAGTTCAGAGATCAAGCAACTCAATCAGTCCTTGATACTCATATTGGCGCACCTGCTGGTGGAGCGTTCAGTTTCATTCAACTCCCAGAAGGCGTGTATGAGATCTGGTCTATCAAGACTTACGGGACTTTAACATGCCAACGCAAACAATAAATTAAGTAACAATAAAATCACTAAAAAAATGAAAAAAATATTAATATCAATTCTGTTCTTATTGTTTGTTGGCACAACATTTGCTCAACAAAACAAGGGAACGACAGTGGTATATGTTAGAGGAGCTGCACCAACAATTACATTGAATTCAGTAAACTCTCCCACAACTCATGGGGGATCTGATGGCTCAATTAATGTGACAGCGGTACCTGGCGTGACATACCATTGGGTCAAATATCCCAATACGGGATGGACCACAAGTACAGCGAGTATATCTGGACTTTCGTCTGGAACGTACATTCTTACGGCATCGAATACTACATGTTCAGTTACTGATACGGTAGTACTCACAGATCCTCCTTTGCCAGTAATTACTACCCAGCCAGCGGGTCAAATCCTCTGTGTTGGCGATGCATTAGATTTATTTATTGGTGCCACTGGCACCAATCTTACCTATCAATGGCGCAGAAATGGCGTTGATATTGTGGGTGCGACGAGTGCAACTTACCATGTTGCTACGGTAGCTACTACTGACGGCGGAAGCTATCAATGTGTAGTATATTCTGCAACTGGCCAAACAAGTAGCAACTTAGCACAGGTAACTGTGAAGTCTGTTCCAGTAGTCAACGTTCCAAATACTGCAGTTGCTTATCCAGCAACAGCTACACTCACCGCAAATGGTGGGGGTTCGTATGTATGGAACACTGGAGCCACAACGGCCGCTATTACCGTAAATCCTACAACCACAACCACTTATGTAGTTACTGTTACAAACAATGACTGTTCAACAACTGACGATGCTATCGTTACCGTTACTGGTGGCCCACTTACCGTAAATTCAGTAAGTGCTACTCCAGCAGGTCCGATCTGCGTTGGCAGAACTGTTCAGTTAAGTACTGTTGTTACCAATGGTGCACCAGCTTATACCTATGTATGGAGCAACGGTGCAACTGGCAACAACATTAGTGTGACGCCTAATGCAACCACCACTTACACGGTGACTGTTACCGATCATTACAATGCTACTGCCACAAACAGTATCACCGTTATGGTAAATCAACCTCCAACTGCTAACGCAGGAGGCGATCAGACAATCGTATTTGGTGATGCAACTACAATTGGAACACCTGCTATCGCAGGATATACCTATGCATGGGGTTCAACTCCTGCTGGTTTGTCTTCGGTATCGGCTGAGCCAATCGTGTCACCTACACATACTACCACCTACACAGTAACTGCTTCCAATGGAGGATGTACAGCCACTGACGATGTGATTGTTCAGGTAACTGGAGGCCCATTCGAATGGGCTGATAGCTTACAACCCATTACATCATCATTAGGTACCACCATCAACTTAGGACAGTCAACAACTTTGACAGTCTTGGTAAGTGGTGGAACACCTCCTTACAATTATGCATGGAGTAACGGAGGCAACACTGCTTCTATTGTTGTTACTCCTAATGTAACCACTACCTATACCGTGACTGTAAATGATGCCAGTAGAGCACAGCTCGTAGCATCAACTACAGTTACTGTTCTGATTCCTAACCCACCAACAGCATCGGTGGGCTTCAATACTCAAAATCAAACTA
>Ga0172379_10007800_pt1 | contig 13745 bp, 6 predicted proteins | sample GrowelOW334metaG_FD_119756 | JGI IMG/M metagenome (GOLD analysis project Ga0172379, IMG submission 119756) | Groundwater microbial communities from an aquifer near a municipal landfill in Southern Ontario, Canada - Groundwater well OW334 metaG | ecosystem: Environmental > Aquatic > Deep... | reverse complement strand
GGGAGGGAAGGCTGCTCAATCATAGCTTCGTCCAGGTGTTCGGCCTCGTCAAGGTCATCCTGCGCGGTCGGAATATCATCCCCGTTTCCGCCGACAGGCCACTCGCTGACCAGGACTTCGCGCGGCTTTGCCCCTTCTCCGGCGCCGATCACGCCCTTTTCCTCGAGGAGGTCCATGATGCGCGCGGCTCGTCCGTAGCCAATTTTCAGGCGTCGCTGCAACAACGACGTTGATGCGCGGCCGGCCTGGATAATCGCTTGGATCGCTTCGTCAAGAAGCGGATCGTCATCTCCCCCATCGTCAAGCACGGTACCGGTTCGCGCCGTTTCCGTAATCGCAAAGTTATAATCCGGCACTCCTTCCTTCTTGAGGAAACTAACGACGCGTTCAATTTCCGCATCCGAGAGGAATGCTCCCTGGAGTCGCTTCGGCTTTGAAAGCTCCGCGCACGTGTACAGCATGTCGCCGCGGCCAAGTAATTTTTCGGCACCGGCGCAGTCGAGAATCGTACGCGAGTCCATCTGTGAGGCAACTGCAAACGCGATGCGCGCCGGGAAGTTTGCCTTGATAAGCCCCGTGATGACGTCCACGGACGGCCGTTGCGTGGCAAGCACCAGATGGATGCCGACCGCGCGCGCCATCTGCGCGATGCGGACGACCGTTCCCTCAACCTCGCGCCCGGCACTGACCATGAGGTCCGCTAGCTCATCAATCACCACCACAATCTTCGGCATTTTCTCTTCCGCGCGCTCGTTGTACGAAGTGATGTCACGCGCGCCAAACTTCGAGAGCACGTCGAGGCGGCGTTCCATTTCGCGGACCGTCCACTTGAGCGCGTTTACCGTGTCATCGGCCTTGGTGATCGGTGGGATGAGAAGATGTGGAATTCCTTCGAACTGCTTCATTTCGACACGCTTCGGGTCGACCATGATGAACTTGAGTTCGTCCGGCCCGTTCTCATAGAGCAGGGAAATGATGATTGTGTTGAGACAAACCGACTTTCCGGACCCGGTTGCACCAGCAACGAGTAGATGCGGCATTTTTTCAAGCGCGGCCGTCCATGTGGCGCCGGAAACGTCCTTTCCAAGCGGAATTGCCGTGTTGTTCGAACGAGCCTTGAATGATTTTGATTCCATGAGCTCTCGCAAGCTCACGGTTGCGATGGTTTGATTCGGCACCTCGATGCCAACGAGCGACTTGCCCGGGATCGGGGCCTCGATGCGAATCGGATGCGCGGCAAGCGCAAGTGCCAAATCGTTTTGCAGTCCGATGATACGCGCAAGCTTTACTCCCTGTGCCGGACGGAATGTGTATTGCGTGACCGTCGGACCGGTCGCGGTGTCCCCCATTTCGACTGGGATGCCGAATTGTTCGAACGTGCGATAGATGATTTCGATATTGCGCTCCATGTCGCCTGAGTTCGCATTGTTCGCGCGATACTCAAGAAGGTCGAGTGGAATCGCGACCTTGCGGATCTTCTTGATCATCAACGCCTTTTCCGGCCGCGCGCGCTCGGCTTCGATAAGCGGCTTCGAACGGAAAACTGACGGTTTTGCCTCAGGCTCGTCCTGCTCCTCGTCCGTTGACAGTTCCACGTCGTCGATGGCCTCCTCGATGACCGGTCGTGTTTCCGCTTCCCCAATCGTTTTGATGGTCGATCCACGGTGCAGGCGTTCGCCGAACCACCCGGTCAGGTGTTGGTGCAGCCCTACCATTCCGCGCAGCGATGTGTTGAACGCCAGCATCACCGCGACCACTAAGAGCGCGCATACCACCACGATCGCTCCCCAAAATCCCATGATGTTCGGCAGGATCGTGCCAAGAAACTGTCCGATATACCCGCCGGCCGACGTGACGTTATCTGCCAACGGATGTCCCAATCCCGTTGAAGGACGCAGCAGCACCAGGTTGATAAGCGCGTTGAACGAAAGAAAGAAAAATAGAATGCCCAGATGGTTCCAGGTCGAAAGCCGCCCGCGGTCCGGGAACATGGCCGAAGCCCCAAGAACGATGCAGATAAACGGCACCAGGAATCGGTCCCAGCCAAACAGCAAGGACGCATACCGGTCGATGAACGATCCAAGCGTTCCGGCAATGTCGAAGAACGAGAGAAACAGCAGCGCCGCAACCGCAAAGAGCAAAACCCCGGCAATTCCGCGCCGAGTTTCCGGATTCAGCTCAATGCGCGGTCGAGCATCAGCCCCTTCGTTTTGCCGCCTGTTCTTGTTTTTGCGGGACATAGCGTTCTCAGAATGCAAATACCAAAAATCAAAACTCAAAATCGACAACATTTTACCACGTTTCCATCATCCCTTCGAAATATGGCCAGCTTTCGCCAAAAAGAGCCCGAATCCATTGACAAAACCCCAATTTTGTGCTAAATTATCACCTTTAGCGAGCCTCACAAGTGTGAGGATTTTGCTGAAGATTCAACGCTGGAGGTGTGCATGACAAGAGGAATCACTACCCCAGTTGAGCGGGAGCTGAAGCACGCCGCCCGTAAGGGTGTGCGTGAGTGGGTCGAGGGCTGGATCCGTGCCAGGCACTGGGTCTGGCTAGCCCTCATCGTTGCCGTCGCCGCGGGATACGTGGAGGTGCCGAACCTCCCCGTGTTTCTCGACGACTGGGTCGTCTCCTTCGCTGGGTTCGTCGCTCTCATGGAGCTGGCGAACCGCGTCTGGGCCCGATTCCCTCGGCTCGCCAGGTGGACCAAGTCCATTCCGGCGGCGTTCAAGGGACGTCTCCGGGGCCGCCGCCGGGAGGTGGTCGATGACGAAGCCATCGTCAGTCCTTCTGTCTGAGCCAGGGTCGCTTGGGCCGGACGAGGGAGGAGACATCGGGGATCTGATAGATCTCGTCTATCAGGAGAATCTCCGAGTACACGAGGGGAACGAGTTGATCGCGTCAGTGGAGACTGCCAAGGCAGTCGATGCGTTCCTCGGAATCTCCTCGGACTCCCCCGAGGCCTAGGCTGCTGCCGTGCCGCGCTCTTCGCGGCACGGCTTCCGATCTTGCCTGTCGACAATGTCGACGAGCGGGATCGGGAAAGTCCTCCCGAGCTTCGTTAGATCATTCAAAACCCCCTCTACCTCCCCCTTGGCAGGGGGAGAAACTCGATTTCGGAGAGAGAACATGAACATGAAAAGTCGTCTCGATTCCTTTCTTCACGGGCTTCGCAGGCAGTGCGTTGAGAACACCCTTTCCCGCGGCCTGTTGGTCGCGTGCTCGCACATCGGATGCAAGTCCGGAAGGATCGGCATCGGCGCGTCCTTCGTTGAAAGTGTTTCCGGTAGGACAATCCCGCTGCTCGTCCATGCGGACGGCGGCGACGGGCCGATCTGCTGGTTCTGTTATCAGCAGATCGGTGGGCCGGTCGTGGCCTACGCGGACTGGCTCGTGCGGGAGCACGGGTTCGTTCGCGGGAAGGATATTCCCGAGTTCGGCGATCTGCCAGCCGTCGCGGCGAAGGTCGTCGAGCAGCGTCCCGCGCCGGCGGTCAAGCCGGTCGAGGCGCCGAAGGCGCCCAGCGTCCCGAGGGTACAAGTGCCGGCGGTTCGTCGGGTACAGGCTGCGGTTCCAGCCTCGCCGGTTCCGTGCATTCCCCGAGTTGCGGCCCCCAAGGTCGCGTCGAAGGACGAGGCGAAGGCCCTGGCCCAGAGGACGCTGCCGCTGCGGCGTGCGGTGGCCCAGGCGCCGGTGGTCGGGAAGGTTCTGGCCCCGCCGGTTCCGTGCGTGCCGGCCCCGCCGGTTCGCGTGCCTGAGGTGATGGTTCCGGCTCCGGCCCCGCGCCGGACCGAGAGCGTCGCGTGGCCCGTGGTTCCGGCGCCGAAGGTGCCGGTGAGAATCACCCCGTCGGTTCCGGCTCCCAAGGTCGCGCCGAGGGTCGAGGCGAAGGCCCCGGCGCCGAAGACGATCCCGCCGCGGCGAACTGCCTCCGCGGCCGCCCCGTTGGTCGCGAACCACGTCGTGGCTCCTCCCCTGGCTCCCAAGTTGAGGAGGGAAGCAGGCAAGACGGCGAATGCGCGCCGTTCGGGCGGCCGGACCGACAAGTTTGGTCAGCCGATCGTGGCCGAGTCCATGGCTGAGGCACTCCGAGGGCTCGACCTCTGGCCGCAAGGCCATGCCGAGCAAGCCGCGGCCGACGCCTTCGAGGCCAAGGTTCTTGCGGCTGGCCAATGGAGCGTGAGCCCCACCGCGGTCAAGCCCCTGCCGAAGTGGTCGGACAGGGTTCCGTCCGACCAGCGCCGTGCTCTGTTCCAGCTCAACAGGGCACTCGTCTTCGACGACGAGCTGGCGGGGACCGAGTTTGGCAAGACGCTCAGCAACGCCGTCGTGTCGTCCTCCACGTGGGAGGACCCGTGGGAGGTGGCACGTCGGATTGCAGAATCACGCGTCGCCAGCGCGGCGGCGTAGTCACCCTGGGGTCCTGGTTGCGCACCCGCGCGACCTTGACCCCTCTTTTCTCCAGCCTAAGACGCACGCCGCGTCGTGGTCTGGAGGAGAAGAAGAGATGGAAGCCAGGCAAGTCCTGGTTTTTGTATTTTGGCTTATTTCTGGACGAAATCTGTTATTGGCGGTATGGTTGTAGGAGTTTAAGACCCTCGGAAGCTGCGAGGGATGGCACGATTTTGCCAGGACGATGTCGCGAGCGTTCCCAGGCGCCTACGGGCGTCGGGAAAAATCTCTCTCCTCTCGCTCAAACACAGCGTATTGGCTCTTCGTACATCGTGGCCGTGCCTTGCAGCTTCCGGGGGTCTTTGTGTTTGAGGCGATGATGGCTCGGGGTTACGAATCTATGGCTCGGGGTTACGAATCTATGGCTCGGGGTTACGAATCTACGGCTCGGGGTTACGAATCTACGAATTGGCTACGAATCTACGAATAGGACGAGACGAATGTACGAATCGCTTGCGAATGCTACGAATTCTACGAATGCGAGGGGAATAAGGATAATGCCCGACGAAACCATTCGTAGTATTCGTGTAGATTCGTACATTCGTCCGAGTTTATTCGTAGATTCGTAGCCGATTCGTAGATTCGTAGTCTGTGGATAAGGTGGGTAAATCATCCTTTTGACAGGGATTCAAAAAGCATTCCTTGTGTCAACAAAGCTCATTTTTATAAAATCTTGACAATCCACCTGTTCTCCACTTGACGAAAAGGGCCGAAATTGTTACTATTCGCGCGCAATCAACACCCCGTTTGTTGCTGAATTGTCCAGGGGTGCCGACAGAAAGAAGTTATCTAACTCTCTCCATGTCGCACCGCAGCACAAACCAATAAGGAACTCACCGAGGCGATCGGTGACGTTTTTATTTAATAAAGTGTCACAGATGTACAGATGGTACGGATCTATGGATTAGAAACTCGTGTCTGATCAGTAGATCTGTATCATCCGTAATCCGTGACAAAGACCTATGCCAATCTACCGTCGTCAGTACAAGACGGAGCCTGCCCGGAAGTTTTTCCCGGGTTCCGTGCCGGACGCGATGGAGCTGCCGGACCTCATTGAGGTGCAGCTGCGCTCGTACCGGTGGTTTTTTGAGGAAGGACTCAAGGAGCTGTTCCACGAAATTTCCCCGATCAAGGACTTCATCGGGCGCGACATCGAGCTCACGTTCGAGGATTATTTTCTTGACGAGCCGAAGTTTGACGAGAAAACGTCACGCGAGAAGAACGTCACCTATGAGGCACCGCTTCGCGTGTGCACGAAGCTGTCGAACAAGCGCTTGGGCACGGTCAAGGAACAGGAGATCTATCTTGGCGACCTGCCGATCATGACCCCGCGCGGCACGTTCATCATCAACGGCATCGAGCGCGTGATCGTGGCGCAGCTCGTGCGTTCCGCCGGGGCTTTTTTTACGGCCGAAGTCTACCGTGGCCGCCGTTACTACGGCGCGAAGATCATCCCGAACCGCGGCGCTTGGCTCGAGTTTGAAACCGATCCGAAGAACGTGATTTGGGTGAAGATCGACCGTAAGCGCAAGGTGGCGGTGACATCGCTCATGCGCGCGTTCGGCATTGCTTCCGACGAGGAGATCCTCGCGCTTTTCAAGGACGTGGATACGCATCCGACCAACCACTACATCGAGTCGACCATCGCGAAGGACGCGGCAAAGGACGAGGCGGAGGGTTTGACGGAAGTGTACAAGCGCATCCGACCGGGAGACCTCGCGACCGCGGATAACGCGCGAGGGCTCATCCACTCGATGTTCTTCAACTTCGACCGCTACGATTTGGGCAAGGTTGGTCGTTATAAGTTCAACCTGCGCTTCAACCTCGACGTCACGGACGCCGTCGTGGCGCCGGAGGCGAACCGCATCATCACAAAGGAAGATTTGGTGCACATCGTGAAGGAGATCATCCGGCTCAACATCACGCAGGAAGATCCGGACGACGTGGACCACCTCGGCAACCGACGCGTGCGCGCGGTCGGTGAGCTTATCCAGGGCAGGTTCCGCGTGGGTCTCGCCCGCATGGAGCGCATCATCAAGGATCGCATGTCGACCCTCGACATGGAGACACTCACCCCGGGCCGCCTTATCAACGCACGTCCGGTGATCGGCGCGGTGCGCGAATTCTTCATGTCCTCGCAGCTTTCGCAGTTCATGGATCAGACGAACCCGCTTTCCGAGCTCGAACACAAGCGCCGTCTCTCAGCCATGGGTCCGGGCGGTCTCTCGCGGGAGCGCGCCGGGTTCGAGGTTCGCGACGTGCATCCGACCCACTACGGCCGCATCTGTCCGATCGCAACTCCGGAAGGACCGAACATCGGCCTGGTTGCCCACCTTTCCTCCTACGCAATCATCAACGATTACGGATTCATCGAGACCCCGTACCGCAAGGTCGTAAAGGAACAAAAGAAAGGAAAGACCCTTTCGCGCGTGACTGACGAGATCGAGTACATCAACGCGTTTAAGGAAGAGCGTTCCGTCACGGTTCCGGCCACGGTGAAGCTCGATGAGGATGGCTACATTGCTGAGGAACTGGTCGGAGGCCGCAAGTACGGCGAGCCGAAGGTCGTAAACCGAAGCGAAGTCGATTACATGGACGTGTCGAGCCGCCAGATTGTTTCGGTCGGCACCGCGCTCATCCCCTTCCTCGAGCACGACGACGCCACACGCGCCCTCATGGGTACAAACATGCAGCGCCAGGCTGTCCCGACCATCAAGCCGGACGCGCCGATCGTCGGTACGGGCATCGAGTACCGCGCAGCCAAGGACTCGGGTCACGTTATTGTGGCGGAACAGGATGGCGTCATTTCGAAGGTCGACGGTGGAAAGATTCAGATTACGGACAAGCAGAATAACGTGTTCGACTATGAGCTGAAGAAGTTCCTGCGTTCGAACAACTCCACGTCCATCAACCAGCGCCCGGTGGTGATGCCCGGCGACAAGGTGAAGCGCGGCGATGTGGTCGCGGACTCATCCGCCGTGGACAAGGGCGAGCTTGCGCTCGGCCAGAACGTGCTGGTCGCATTCATGAGCTGGGACGGGTACAACTTTGAGGACGCCGTGATCATGAGCGAACGGCTGGTCCATGACGACCGCTATACGTCGGTGCATATCGAGAATTATCTTATCGACGTGCGCGACACGAAGCTTGGTCCGGAAGTCGTGACCTCGGACATCCCGAACGTCTCAGAAGAAAAGTTTAAAAATCTCGATTCCGAGGGCGTCATTCGCATCGGCGCGGAAGTGAAGTCCGGCGACATCCTGGTCGGAAAGATCACGCCAAAGGGTGAGACTGAGCTGTCGGCCGAGGAAAAGCTGTTGCGCGCGATCTTCGGCGAGAAGGCGCGCGACGTGCGCGATTCATCGCTCTATCTTGAGCACGGCGAACACGGCAAGGTCGTGGATATCAAGGTGTTTTCCCGCGAGGCCGGCGACAAGCTCAATCCTGGCGTCATCAAGCAGATCCAGGTGTCGGTCGCGGACATGCGCAAAATCCAGGTGGGCGACAAGGTCGCCGGACGTCACGGCAACAAGGGTGTCATCTCGAAGATTGTCCCGCTTGAGGATATGCCGTTCCTTCCGGACGGCACCCCGGTGGACGTGATCCTCACCCCGCTCGGCGTCGTGTCCCGTATGAACTTGGGTCAGATCCTTGAGGTCCACCTTGGATTGGCAGCAAACGCGCTCGGATATCGCGCCGCGACCCCGGTCCTGAACGGCGTGAAGGAGTCGCAGATTCACGAGGAGCTGGAGCGCGCCGGGTTCCCGAAGAGCGCGCAGTCCACGCTCTTCGACGGACGCACAGGTGACAAGTTCGGCCATGACATCACGGTCGGCTACATGTACGTGCTCAAGCTCTCGCACATGGTCGAGGATAAGATCCACCAGCGTTCGATCGGGCCATACTCGCTCATTACGCAGCAGCCGCTCGGTGGCCGCGCGCAATTCGGCGGCCAGCGTTTCGGAGAAATGGAAGTCTGGGCGCTCGAGGCATACGGGGCCGCGCACATGCTGCAGGAAATTCTCACCATCAAGTCCGACGACACCACGGGCCGCGCCAAGGCGTATGAGTCTATCATCAAGGGCGAGGTCATTCGCAAGGTGAATATCCCGGAATCGTTCAACGTCTTGATCCGCGAATTGAAGGGTCTCTGCCTCGACGTGGAGCTCCTCAAGGGCGGTAAGAAGGTCGAGTTGAGCGGGGAGAAGAAATCTAAATAGGTCTTAGAAGACCAATACGACCTATGTTTCAAAAGCAAGACACATTGAAGATTACCGACTTTGACGCGATCCGACTTCGCGTCGCCTCCCCGGACACGATCCGCTCGTGGAGCCATGGCGAGGTCGAGAAGCCGGAAACCATCAACTACCGCACGCAGAAGCCGGAAAAGGGCGGGTTGTTCGCCGAGGAAATCTTCGGGCCTTCGAAGGACTGGGAATGCTACTGCGGCAAGTATAAGAAGATCCGCTTCAAGGGAATCGTCTGCGACAAGTGCGGCGTGGAAGTCACGCATTCGAATGTGCGCCGCGAGCGTATGGGCCATATCCAGCTTGCGGCCCCGGTTTCGCACATCTGGTTTTTGCGCGGCGTCCCATCAAAGATTGGCACAGTGCTCGACCTTTCGGTGCAGGCGCTCGAGAAGGTTATCTACTTCGCGTCATTCATCGTCACGGACGTGAACGAGGAGGCGAAGGTGCTGACCCAGGAGCAGGTGAAGCAGGAGTACAAGTCGAAGCAGAAGATGATCGAAGGCGAGTTCAAGCGCGACGTCGACCGCCTTGCTCAAAAGTTTGGCGAGGACCAGAAGAAAATTTCGACCGAGATGCGCCACCTCGAGGAGATCAAGGCGCACAAGCTTGAGGAACTCGAGGAGGACTTTGTCGCGGTCGACAAGGAACTGAAGGAGCTCAAGCCGCTCAAGATCATTTCCGAGGAAACGTTCCACGATTGGTCGCTCAAGTACGGCCACATCTTTGAGGCCGGAATCGGCGCCGAGGCCGTGCAGGAAATGCTACGCCGAACGAATCTCGAGGCAACCATGGCGCAGATCGAGGAAGACATGGAGGATGCCCCGGCGGCCAAGCGCGACCGGCTCATGCGCCGTCTCAAGCTTCTCAAGTCGCTCTTCATCAACAAGTTGGAACCCTGGTGGATGATGCTTGAGGCGATCCCGGTCACCCCGCCGGACCTGCGCCCGATGGTGGCGCTCGATGGCGGTCGCTTCGCGACGTCGGACCTCAACGATCTGTACCGCCGCGTCATCAACCGCAATAACCGCCTGAAGCGCCTCAAGGAGCTGAATGCGCCGGAAGTTATTTCCCGCAACGAGAAGCGCATGCTTCAGGAAGCCGTGGACGCGCTCATCGACAACTCCGCGCGTTCGTCAAAGACGGTCATTGCCGCCACAGGAAAGAAGCGCCAGCTGAAGTCACTCGCGGACCAGCTCAAGGGCAAGCAGGGCCGATTCCGTCAAAACTTGCTTGGAAAGCGCATCGACTATTCCGGCCGTTCCGTGATCGTCGTCGGCCCGCACCTCAGGCTCGACCAGTGCGGTATTCCGAAAAAGATGGCGCTCGAGCTGTTCCGTCCGTTCGTGATCGCGAAGCTCATTGAGCGCGAGTTCGTCCACAACATTCGTTCGGCCAACCGGTTTATCGAAACCGACCGCGCGGAGGTATGGGACATCCTGGAAGAGATCACAAAGGACGCATTCGTGCTTTTGAACCGCGCCCCGACCCTGCACCGCCTCGGCATCCAGGCCTTCCGCCCGATTCTCATTGAGGGCAAGGCCATTCAGATTCATCCGCTCGTGTGCGAGGCCTACAACGCCGACTTTGACGGCGACCAGATGGCCGTGCACGTGCCGTTGACCGAAGAGGCCAAGCGCGAGGCCGCGGAAATCATGCTTGCGACCAAGAACCTGCTGAAGCCTGCCCACGGCGGCCCGGTGGCCACGCCTGGAAAGGATATCGCGTGGGGTATCTTCTCTATCACTCTCACGTCCAGCGAGCCGGATGAGAAGGCGATGAAGTTGTTTTCGAATGAGACTGATGCCTTGTATGCGCAGCAGACCGATGCGATCGGCATGCGCGAGTGGATTCGCGTGCGATTGAACGACGGGACGCTCGTGAACACCACGGCTGGGCGGCTCATTGCCAATCAGCTGTTCCCGGAGGAAGTTCCGTTCATGAACCAGACCATGGGCAAGAAGGAGCTTTCGAATATCGTGAAGTTCACGCTTGAAAAGCACGGCTCGGAATTCACAGCCGGACTTCTTGATCGCCTCAAGGTCGCTGGATTCAAGTACTCGACGGAGACTGGTTATTCGTGGGGTATGTCCAACCTTCCGGAAATTCCGCAGAAGGAAGCTCTCCTCCAGGAGGGTAGCCAGCGCGTGCTCGAGGTTGAAAATTATTTTGGTCAAGGTCTCCTTACTGCGTCGGAACGTCACGAAGCCATCATCAAGATTTGGAACGAGATCAAGGACCGCGTTGCTGAGCATGCGAAGAAGTCGCTGCCCAAGGACAACCCGGCCTACACCATGATTGAGTCTGGTGCCCGCGGAAGCTGGGGTCAGATGACACAGATGATCGGTATGAAAGGCCTTGTGGCCAACCCGTCCGGAGAAATCATTGAGCTGCCGGTCAAGTCGTCCTTCAAGGACGGGTACGACGTGCTCGAGTTCTTCATCTCCTCGCACGGCACCCGCAAGGGTCTTACGGATACGGCCCTGCGTACCGCAAACGCCGGGTACCTTACCCGCCGTCTCGTGGACGTTTCCCAGGACGTGGTCGTGCGCGAGGAAGACTGCGGCGACGACAAGGGCGTGCTGCTCACCAAGGCCGAATCTGACGAAATCGGGGAGCCGCTCCTCATCCGCATCCTCGGTCGCGTTACGCTCTCCGACATTAAGAAGCCGGGTGGCCGCAAGGTGATCATCCCAGCTGGAGAACTCATTACCGAGGAACACATTCGCGAGCTCGAAGCCGCGGGTGAAGACCTCCAGGAGGCTCAGGTGCGTTCGGTTATGACCTGTCGCCTTTTCCGTGGCGTGTGCCAGAAGTGCTATGGCTACGACCTGGCCTACAACAAGCTCGTCAAAACGGGAACATCGGTCGGCATCATGGCGGCCCAGTCCATCGGCGAGCCTGGCACCCAGCTCACGATGCGTACCTTCCACACGGGCGGCGTGGCCGGCAAGGACATCACGCAGGGTCTCCCGCGCGTGGAAGAATTGTTCGAGGCCCGTCCTCCGAAGCAGAAGGCCATCATGGCTGAGGTGTCCGGCAAGGTGAAGGTGGAAACCGCGGCGCGCGAGATCGTGCAGGCCGTCACAGGCAAGCAAATCATGGACATGCGCCCCGGCCAAAAGACCGTCAAGATCGAGCACGAATCCACCGATGAGCAAAATTATGTCGTCGGCAAGGAAGCGACGCTCAAGGTCAAGGACGGCGGCAAGGTGAAGATGGGACAGATTCTTGCCACCAAGAAGAACGGCGACGAGGTGGTGAGCGAGTACGACGGCGTCGTGTCCGCGAAAAAGGCGGGTGTGGTGACCGTGGTGTACGCCACGCCGAAGATCCGCGAGTACATCATTCCGCCGGGCTACACGCTTTACGTGAAGGACGGCGACGAAGTGGTCGCGGGCGACGCGCTTACGGATGGCAACATGGATTTGCAGCTTCTGTACAAGCACAAGGGAAAGGGTGCCGTGCAAAAGTACCTGTCAAAGGAAATTCAGTTCATCTACGCCTCACAGGGCCAGAAGGTGAACAACAAGCACATCGAAATCATTATCAAGCAGATGTTCTCCCGCGTGCGCGTGATCGATCCGGGCGACACGGACTTGCTCCCGGGAGAGATCGTGGAAAAGGCCACGTGGATGGAGGCCAACGAGGATCCGGAAGCCGTGAATAAGGCGACGGCCGAGGAGCTGTTCCTCGGGATCACCAAGATCTCGCTTTCGACCGACTCTTGGCTCTCGGCCGCGTCCTTCCAGGAAACGGCGCGCGTGCTCATCAACGCCGCGTGCACGGGCAAGGTCGACCACCTGATCGGCCTCAAGGAAAACGTCATCATCGGCCGCCTCATTCCGGCCGGAACCGGCTTCGGCGTCAAACATTTCGCCGAACCCGAACCGGTGGCGCAAGAGGAATAGGAAATTCAAAAGCGGGGCCGCAAGGCCCCGCTTTTGCGTTTGATCCCTGACGTGTCAAAGTGATCGATCGCGCATATTCGAAGATAGATGCAAGACCTCTATTTCGATTGACCATCGACCGATTTGCTGCTAAGTTTCGCTCTCTCGCAACGATGGAGTCGAGATGTTCCTTGGACGATTGTTTGCTCTTTTGGCCGCGCTGGCGTCGAGCGGCACGCCTGTGTTCGCGCAGACGCTGCGTGATGCCGGGTGGAGCCCGTGGCAAGTGAACGCGGCGCGTTCGGCGCTCGGGTTTGTCCTGATCGCGCTCTGGCTGCGCTCGGATCTATGGCTCGCGAGGAAGAACCCCGTCGGGATCGCGGCCATGATGCTTGTGTATCTGGTCGGCTCGAGCTCGTACCTGTATGCGGTGATGCATGCCTCGATGGGCACAGCCGTATCCGTCCTGTACTTGTCCACGGGTTGGGTGACCCTCATCCAGCGCCTGCGCGGCGATCCGGAGCGGTACGACGTGCCAGCCAGCGTCATGCTTGTGGTGGGCGTTGCATGCGTGGTCGGGTTCGGCGGCCCGGAGGATACCTGGCAGGGAATCGCCGCCGCGTTCGTCGGCAGCGGCATGCAGTGCGCCTTCACCCTGCTTGGCATAAAGCTCACGAAGACCATTCCCGCGACGGTCGTGGCAGCGTGGGGCTTGCTTGGCGGAACCGTTGCGTTCGGGTGGCTGATGGTCGCCGCTCCTTGGAGCGCTCCGGGCGCGCTTGTGGCGGTCATCGGCATTGGCACGGTGAGCGGGCTGGCCTACCTCACGCTGAGCACACTTGCGTTCTCGCGCATCGGGCATGAGGCGCGCATGTGGTTTCCCTTCGACCTGGTCTTCATCTGGATCGCGCAGATCCTCTGGCAGGGATGCCTGCCATCGCCCGCGTCGATCGCCGGCGTTCTCCTGATTCTTTTCGCCGCGCTCCTGCTTGCCTGGGGCAAGCGTCATCCCCCGGTCCCCTAGCGGCCGGGATTTTTGTGTCGTAAAAAGCACCCAACACCGGGTGTTGGGTAACGCTAGATCGGGTCCTTGAGGATGATGTCGAAGCCGCGCAGGAGCGAGACGGCCTCCGGGAGCGAGAATTTCGCCTTT
>Ga0172379_10007799_pt1 | contig 13747 bp, 12 predicted proteins | sample GrowelOW334metaG_FD_119756 | JGI IMG/M metagenome (GOLD analysis project Ga0172379, IMG submission 119756) | Groundwater microbial communities from an aquifer near a municipal landfill in Southern Ontario, Canada - Groundwater well OW334 metaG | ecosystem: Environmental > Aquatic > Deep... | reverse complement strand
GCAAAATTCATACGGCCTTCTATTTCAGGTTTTTGTCAATAGCAGGGTCAAGCTTGGATATGCATACGATCTCACCACCTTTCGTCCCTCTCAGTTCAATGCAGGTACCCACGAATTCATGCTTAGCTATGATTTTCCTGTCAAACGGAAACGGTTTTGCCGGTTCACTCCAAGATATTTTTAATCGTTGATTTTGATGAGCAAGTATGAAAAAACCAATATCAATAGGACATATAGCTACGGCAATAATTTTTTTGTTGGTTTTTGCTTACAACTGCAAGAAAAGCCAGGATAGTGAGGTGCCTGTCCTTGTTTCATTGGCAGTAAAAAACATATCGGCCACGACTGTTGATGCCGGAGGTAACATCTCTTCAGAAGGTAGTTCTTTAGTTATTTCCCGGGGTGTTTGCTGGAGTGTAATACAAAATCCCACCATTAAATATAAGGACAGTACTACTGTTGAAGGGACTGGAGTAGGGATTTTTAACAGCACAATTCCCGGATTGAAACCTGGTTTAACCTATTACATCAGGGCATATGCCACGAATAGTGCGGGTACAGCTTATGGAAACCAGGTTTCGGCGGTGATGTTGGCGACTATTCCTGTTGTTTCGACCCTGGTTGTTTCTGCAACCAGTGAAACTGACATTAGCTCAGGTGGTACCGTTTCGAGCGATGGCGGTTCAGCCGTTTATGCCAGGGGAGTTTGCTGGAGTACTTCCAAAAACCCAACGATTGGGGATTCTTTCACATCGGATGGTACAGGAGGAGGAAGTTACTCAAGTGTGGTAGCAAACCTGACTCCGGATGCTGTTTATTACCTAAGGGCTTATGCTAGTAATATGATTGGTACTGCTTATGGCGCCGAACGTACATTTTCAACAGGAAAGTTATTGGTGAAAGACAGAGAGGGAAATTTTTATCATTTTGCCACCATTGGATCACAAGTTTGGATGACTGAAAATCTGAGATCTACAAGATTTAGAGACAGTACAGCCATTGTATTGGTTGATAACAGTACAACATGGAGCAATCAAATTAATCCCGGATACTGCTGGTACAACAACGATGAGGATGCAAACAAGAACATATATGGTGCATTGTACAACTGGTATGCCGCAAGTTCAGGCAAACTCTGCCCAACCGGTTGGCATGTGCCTTCAGATGCAGAATGGACAACCCTATCGACCTTCCTTGGTGGCGAGTCGGTTGCTGGTGGAAAACTGAAGGAGATTGGCGTGCTTAACTGGAAGGTCCCAAATGCACAGGCAACTAATTTATCCGGTTTCACAGCATTACCCGGCGGTTATCGAACCAATTCCGGAATATACAGTAATATTGGGAATTATGGTAACTGGTGGAGCACAACCCCTGCATTAACCAATGTTGCATATTATCGCTATATGTATTATGGCAATGGAACCGTGACCAAAAGTTTTGTCAACCTTAAATATGGCCTATCTGTCAGGTGCCTTAAAAATTAACGGGAACAAAAAGGTCTATAATTTGTTATTAACTTGTACTTTATTTTGTAAAAAAAAACTACCTTTATTTTTAAATCTATCTTAAAACGACGATTATGAAAAAGAACGTAATTCTGGTGTTATTTGCACTTTTGCTCATCTCGGGCTCTGTTTTCTCACAAAATGATGATTCAAAATCGAAACGAAATTTTTGGTTTGGTCCTAAAATTGGTTTGGATCTGGCTACTCCGACCATTGACCAAAATTCCATCAAGACCCAATTTGATTCCAACTCACAGTACGGTATCTTCTTCCAGTTTGGCAAGGTATTGTACCTGCAACCCGAATTCTATTATGCCACTCATAAGGAATCCTATACATCCGGTTCGGCAGCAGCAGTCGAGACGAAAGTCAATACCTTGAAGGTCCCTGTGATGGTTGGATTAAGACTACTGAACCTGGGTATTATCAGTGCACATGTGATGGCTGGACCTCAAGGCTCTTTTTTCCTTAATGAGTCCAACCCATTACCTAACTTTACCAGACAGACAAGTAATTTCGATTTGCAATTTGGGGGTGGTGTTGATGTGTTAGGTTTTGTAACGCTTGATGTTCGCTATTCTGCTAACCTCAATAACTCGGTGGATGAAAATATGCAGCAATTAAACTGGAAGAATGCGGTCAATGTTACCCTAGGAGTAAAATTCAGGTAAGCCGTTTTAAAGGATAAAGTAAAAAGGATAAAGTAAAAAGGATAAAGGATAAAGTGAGATTTGTGAGTAGATTATCTTTGGTGATACGCTCTCAAAGATCAGTGAGATAACACTCAATTCTGTTCAAATGCCACTTTATCCTTTTTACTTTACCCTTTATCCTTCTTTTCCCCACTTTATCCTTTATCCTTTATCCTTTAAAATGGAAGCTTTGTCAAATCTACATTTCCTCCCGAGAGGATGATGCCTGTTTTTTGGCCGGCAAATTTCTCTTTGTTCTCCATGATGACTGCCAAGGGGACTGCGCTGGAGGGTTCAATGATGATCTTCATCCTTTCCCAAATCATTCTCATTGCAGCAACAATCGACTCTTCGGAAGCGGTGAGGATTTCGTCGACATTCTTCTGAACGATTGAAAAGTTGAGCTCCCCAAGGGAGGTTAACAATCCGTCGGCTATTGTTTTTGGATTGATTGAAGGATGAATGAATCCATCCCTGAAAGAACGAAAAGCATCGTCTGCATTTTTTGGTTCGGCAGCTATAACCTTGCAGGAAGGAAGAGTGGTTTTGGTTGAGATAGCTGTACCCGATAAAAGACCTCCTCCGCCTACCGGGCACATAACAATATCGAGTAGTTTTACCTGCTCCAGCAATTCCAGTGCAGCAGTACCCTGACCGCAAATGACATTGAAATTGTTGTAGGGATGAACAACGGTCAAGCCGATCTCATCGGTTAGCCTTTTTAATGTTTCCTCTCTGGCTTGAAGGGTTGGCTCGCAATAAGTAATGATGCCACCATAACCCGCTACCGCGATCTTTTTAACCTCAGGAGCGTTCGATGGCATGACGATATGAGCCTTAATACCCCTGATTTTTGCAGCCAGTGCCAAAGCTGCAGCATGATTCCCCGAGGAATGGGTTCCTACGCCTGAGGCTGCCTCTTCCTCACTAAGGGAGAAAACCGCATTCGTTGCACCCCGAAACTTGAAGGCGCCAACTTTTTGGAAATTCTCACATTTGAAAAAGAGTTCGCAGCCCATCAAAGCATTAATACTTTTGCTGGTCAACACCGGAGTCCGGTGGATGTACGGCTTGATAAGCTCATGCGCCGCAAGGATATCAGAAAATGTTGGAATTTGCATAGCAAGTTGGTTATGAAATATGAGTTATGAGATATGAGTTATGAGATATGAGTTATGAGAGAATCTGAAATGAAAGCGTAAGTACTTTAGTCACTTTAGTTCACTCTAGCGCACTTTAGTCACTTGATATTCAGGGAGTCTTTCTTTTCCCCCTTAATCGCCTGCTTCACTTTGTACTCGGCAAAAACCTCCTTCACCCTTTTTTCAACTTCGTAAGTGGTGGCGCTAAAGAGAAGATTGCTGTATGCATTGAAATAGACCATGAAATTATCGAGGTCATCCCCCTGCAAACCAGTCAGTCTTTCAGCAATCTCTTTGTTGTAAACCAGCGAAAACAGCTGCCATTCCCTTTCAGTCCGGATGGCCATCAATGTATTGCGTTTAGATTTTTCTTCCTTATTGTATTTGTAATACAGGAAGGAAGTAGGATGGAAAATGGCGGTTAATACCTTAGGTTTTGTTGCAAATTCGCCCCTAAGTTCAACCGGTATTTTACTCATGTTCTTCGCATGATCGAGTAATCCGGACATATTTACCTTCTGGCTCTGTCCCGTTATTTCAACTCCTTCCAGTTGGTATCTGACCGGAGCCATGGTTATTGTAGTATTTTCTTTGTTAACTATCTCACTCACAGGAACCTTTTTGTCGATATACCCGATCGATCTGAAGGCGATGGTATCCGTTGGATCGGCTTGCAAGGTAAATTTACCCTCTTTGTCTGTCATGGTACCACCCCTGACCCGCTGGTTAATCACATTCACATAAGGAATTACCAAACCAGTCAGGTCGTCCCGCACCTGAGCGGCAACCTTCACCATATCCTCAGGAAAGTATAACTGAGAAAATCCGCTCGCGGAAAGGCCGCAAGATAATACAGCAAGAAATAACCATTTTTTAAATGCCATATTTCAGAAAGTACCTAAAGTGAACTAGAGTGAACTAAAGTGACTAAAGTACTTAACTTCTGATCGTGATTTTCCGACTTTTAATAAAATTGACTGAAAAAAATGTTAAAAATCCGAAAGACTCCAATTCGGCTTCTCTACTTCCATCGGTACTGAGCGAAGCCGGAGGGTCACATTTTCCAATTTTCACATTTTCACATTTTCCCAAGCCGCTCCATCGCTTTCAGAACATTTGCCCTTTCTGCGAAAGCAGAGAAGCGGAAATATCCTTCACCGGAAGGTCCGAAGCCCGATCCCGGCGTTCCAACCACATTCGCCTCGTTGAGCAAAATGTCGAAAAACTCCCAGGAGGTAAGCCCGTTTTTGGTTTTCACCCAAACATAGGGCGCATTAATTCCTCCAAAGACAGTAAAGCCTTGTGACTTCAGGCTTTCAATCATGATGCGGGCGTTTTCGAGGTAATACCCGATCACTGCTTTGACCTCTTTGGCTCCTTCCTTCGTATAGATGGCTGCTGCCGCTTTTTGGACGGGGTATGAGACACCGTTGAATTTCGTCGTATGCCTCCGCATCCACAAGGGTTTTACCTGATGTGGCTGACCAGCCTCATCGTAGGCCATCAACTCGTCCGGAATAACAGTAAAAGCGCAACGCGTTCCTGTAAAACCAGCAGTTTTGGAGAAACTTCTGAATTCTATGGCTACAGACTTGGCTCCTTCAATCTCATATATGGAGTGGGGAATCGCAGGGTCTGTTATAAATGCCTCATAGGCAGCATCATATAAAATAACGCATTTGTTCTTAATGGCATAATCCACCCATTTTCTCAGAACTTCTTTGGAGGCGACAGTCCCGGTAGGATTGTTGGGAAAACATAGGAAGATGAGATCAGGCCGTTCTGATGGGAGTTCGGGGAGAAATCCATTCTCTTCGTTGCAAGGCATATAGATAATCCCGTCAAAACATCCGTTCGACCGGCAGAGTCCTGTCTTGCCGGACATAACGGTAGTATCGGCATAGACCGGATATACCGGATCGCAAATCGCTATTTTGTTTTCATTTCCAAATACTTCCTGAATATTTCCGGTGTCGCACTTCGATCCGTCGGAGACAAATATCTCATCCGGAGAGATTTTAACGCCCCGGGCATGATAATCATGTTTAGCGATAGCATCGCGCAGGAAATCATAACCTTGTTCCGGACCGTAGCCTTTGAAGGTGGCCGTATTGGCCATCTCTTCTACTCCTTCATGAAAAGCTTTGATAACCGTTGGTGTAAGGGGTTGCGTAACATCTCCAATACCCATTCTGATGATCTCTTTATCGGGATTTGCCTGTGCAAATTCGCGTACGCGACGTCCAATTTCGGGGAACAGATAACCTGCTTTCAGTTTCAGGTAATTTTCGTTGATTCTTGCCATTATCTTGATGAAAAATTAAATATTATATCAAATGTTCACGCAAAGTTCGCAAAGGTTATAGCAAAGAACGCAAAGAAAATTTTCGCTTGCATTTTGCGTTCTTCGCGTCTTACTTAGCGTTCTTTGCGTGATATTTTTAATGATAGTCCGCCTCTGCTGGCTATAACTTTTAATGTTAACAATATTGATATGCAAAGATACAAAATAAATTTTTGGGTACTTTTACGGCAAACCCTACAATCCGCCAGTTATGGAGACGAATTTTTTTGTTAAATCGCATGGACTTGGAAACGAATACATTGTATTTGATCAGACAGCGATCAATTTTGAACTTACCAAAGAGCGCATTATCCAGTTGTGCAACATCCATGTCGGTATTGGTTCTGATGGAATTTTACTCAAAGCACCTACCGTGAAAGCCGATTTTGGACTTCGCATCCTCAATCCGGATGGTTCTGAAGCCGAAAAAAGTGGAAACGGACTCAGGATTTTTGCCAAATACCTCTTCGACTACGGATTTACAGGAAAGCATCAATTTACAATCGATACCCTTGGGGGAGTTGTAACAGCGCATATCCTTGAATTGATCGACGGAAAAGCCTTTATGATTAGGGTGGACATTGGCAAAGCCAATTTCAGATCCGCCGAAATACCGGTCACTTTTTCAATGGAGGAGTGTTTCAACGAACCCGTTTCAATTGCCGGGAACGAATACTATTTCCATTGCGTTTCAGTTGGTAATCCGCACTGTGTAGTTTTAAGGGAAGAGCTTGATGAAGAAGAAATTAGACAGGTAGGTACGCTGATCGAGAACCATCCCATGTTCCCCAACCGGATCAACGTACAGTTCGTCAAAGTTATTTCCAGAGATGTAGTGGAGGCGCTGATTTGGGAGCGGGGAGCCGGTTTTACGCAGGCCTCCGGTAGCTCTTCGAGCGCTATTGCTGCTGTATTGGTAAAAAAAGGATTGACCAACCGGACGATTGCTGTCAGAATGCCGGGTGGCGCCCTGAAACTCGAAGTCGACGAGTTATGGAACATTCGCCTGACCGGCGAGGTAAGGGAGATCGCAAGCGGGGTGTTGAGCAAAGAGTTGTTTAGGACAACATGACGTAACGATCGAAGCCGTTACCCATAGTATTCAAGTCGTTATTTTAATCGATTATAAATAACATAATATTTCAACATTTGTCAGAAAAATGAGGTAACCTTTTGATTCGAAAAGGAATTAATATAGGAGAGTATTCATATAACCTAAAAATCATTTTCGTATGAAATGTTTTACTAAGATCAGTTTTTATTTGTCACTAAACAGGGTACAGTTCTCCTTGTTAGTTTTATTCACAGGGCTTTTATTTGTAGGCACATTTATCTTGCAATCGTGTGAGAAAAACACATTTACCCATTCATCAGAAAATGGAACGGTAATTGTATCCAAAAATTCTGACAATGAATATTTTGCAGATATGGACTTCGGCGATTCTAAATTTATCTACTTTACACAAACGAACACCCTGAAAAGCAGTTGCGGATCAAGTAGTGCCATACAGTCAAATTTTCAGGTAAAAAGAGGCAACGCTGTCATTTATAACACGACATTTGAATTGGACACGACCATAAGAGATTATCGACTATTGCAACATAAAAAGATTGAGCAGATTGCAAAATCGCTGAACAATAATCTCACGGAAGACGACTATGCGTATGTGGCAGCAAACATTGAAACGTTCATCACTGAGATTGTCAAAACCAAGTCGTTTAATAAGGCCAGTCTGCAATCTTTATTCTTCCACAAATCCATTGCTAACGCTAAACTGAGGGAAAAACAAACCGGTGTTCTGGAGTGTGTTCCCAGTCCATTTTATATTGTTGGCAGATCGTTTTACTCTGATGTTAAAGATATTAACCTCCCAAAGCAAACCGTGCAATCAGTTCTAAAATCACACCCAGAGATAAAAGATAGCAAAGGGGTACCCGAACTTAATGCTTTTTTAAACAATTTAAAAAGTGATAATATTTCATTTGATCAGATATATTTTTTATTTGTTGATAAACAACGATATATCCAATTTTTAGATAATACTCCAAACAAAACCGGGCTAAATCTTAAGCAAAAATCAAGTCGTATAATCCAAAACAAGCAAGGAGTACAAAAAAGCGAAGGCGTATGTGATTGTTCATGGTGGTGTCCATTAGGTTGTGGATGTGATTGGGGATGTTGTGGCAATTATGAAGGTTGTTGCCTTTTTGCAGACCCAATTTGTCTTGTACATGATGCGATATGTACATGTTGTGAACCTGCGTGGTTTTGTTTTAGTGGGTGTGTAAAGGATCCAGGTTGTCCCTGATCCGGTTTAATCTGTCCATGCTATCATGGGTGGGGCAGGCCGTACAAATAAAGAAAAGCTCATGGTTCTACGGGATGAATGGGCTAAAAGGTACGGGGATGAAAACTTATACCACCTAAAAAATATTTATGGTATCGTCGGCGTTAGTATTTTGTTGCCATTCATTGTAAAAACACTCTTAACTTGAAAAAATGAACAAATTAATAACTAATAGAAATTTAACAATAATAAATTTTGTAATTGTAACGTACTTCGTTCTGATTTATTTAATTAATTTCTATAAAATAGATTTTGTTTTAATTGGTGTATTTGGAGAATTATTGACAATTCCATTTCTTATTGCCCAAATTGTATTTTTGGTGCTCGGAATAAAACATTTAATTAAATATAAAACACATTTTTTGACAATCATTAGTATTATTGGATTGGCTATCTGTACAATTTATACAATTGGATCGTTCTTTTAAAAATAGAATTGAATAGGAAAACATGGAATAAAAACTCTTAAAGATAGCGGTTATCGCGCTGCTTGCGGTTGCGTTCATAATTAATTTTATAAATTTACTTTCTTTGATGTGAGCTGGATGCAAGTGCCTTTTAAACGATTATCGCGGTCACGAAATTCGTTAATCAATAGCTTACCGGGAATTCTAATTCTCGTGATCTTAAGTTTTTTGTATTACATTTTTCATACCTCGTATGTTTTTTCATTCAATTTTTCGTACACCGTTACCCCTCACTACTATATTTTTGCGTCTGCTCTTCTTGTTTTCACGCTGGCGGAGATTGTGTTCATCATAAAACAAAAGACAGTTAATATCAATTACCTGGATATTTTTGTTTTGCTGGTTCTTCTTGTTTTTTTCTCGCTTTTGTTCGCTGTTAATCCTCTATTCAATATCCATAAGGAGACTTTTTGTATGGGGGGAGTCTTTCTGTTGGTATATCTGTTTTTCCGCTTTCTGCCAATCAATTTAATCAAAACATATTTTGTCCAAGTTTTGCTTTTAATGTTCTTTGCTCAATTGTTTATTGGGCTTGGACAGCTATACAAATTCCACAATACCGATTCAATTCATTTGCACATAAAAGGCTCATTGCAAAATTCGGGGGTGTACTCAATTTATCTTGCTATTCATATTCCTTTATTCGTTTATTATGCAAAAAAAATTGGGTTAATCGTATTACGCAGTCTGGTACTTATTTTTATTATTGCAGCAGTTTCGACATTGATATACTTCACAGAATCAAGAACCGCCATTCTTGTTTTGGCATGTATTACTATAATTTATTTATCTCGTAAAACATCAAGTTATCTACATAAATATAGATTACACCTGTTTTTTGCTTGTTCCTTCCTTTTAATACTTGGTTCATATTTTCTATTTTCGTTGAAACCACTTTCTGCGCTTGGAAGATTATTAATTTGGAAGATATCGTTGGTTCACAGTAACGAATACTTCTTTACCGGTATTGGATACGGTGAATTTCACAGAAATTATCCACTTTGGCAGATTCAATACTTTCAAAATATTTCAAATGGAAATATAAAGGAAATCTTGGTTGCTGATGAATCATTTATCGCATTCAATGAGCCATTGCAATGGTTTGTAGAAACAGGAATATTGGGATTTTTAGCTGTTGCAATCATTTTGTTTTTTATTTTCAGGAAAACCTTTCACTCAGACGAGTTTTGTAAAACATTGCAGATGACAGTTGCTTTGATTATCATTTCCAGCTTGTTTTCTTATACATTGCATGTTAATTCAATCACTTTTTTATTTATCGTGTGTGTTGCTGTTCTATCGCCAAATGTATTTCTAAACAAAATAAATGTACCAACAAAGTATTTTTTGCCATTTTTTGCCCTGAATTGTTTCTTGATCATACAAATGTCCTATCAATTAAAAGATGTTTTACTGTGGGATAAATTGAGTAATGATGTTTTACTTTCTGAGAAGCAACTCTCGGACAAGTATCAAAAAATTTTGCCTTCGCTAAAACAGAGCGGAAAATTCATGTTAGATTTTTCGCAGGTATTATTTTTATCTGATGATAAACAGGCCATGACAACTATTGAGAAAGCGACTCTGAATTTCCCCTCCGTGGCGGCATTCTCTCTCGAATCTCAAATCTTTGAGAAGCAAAATGATTATAAACGTACGATTGAAAGTTACAAGCAATTATGTGGTATTCAACCATACAAATTCTCTCATAGAGAAAAATTAATGAAACTTTATCTAATGATAAATGATACGTCAAATGCAATTAGAGAGGCAGAACTTATACTTTCTATGCCAATAAAAATTCCATCCTCACAAGTAGATAGCATTAGGGGAAGGGTTCGTGAATATTTGACAAGGATAAGTAGGACCAACTGAGAAATGTAAATACAGAATTTTTCATAATCTTCATATTGGATTATTTTATGGACAAAACAGGTTTTCCTCCAAATTATTCAAATCCTATGATTTTCAATTAAGGTAACAGTTGCATAGCTACAGTCGAAATGGGTTTGTAAGTACTTCTTCTTGTTTTTATTACGTCTTCTTCTCATAAGTAATTGACAATTGTCCATTTTCAATTATCAATTATCAATCACTTAATTCACATCATGTTCTTTTTTAGACAGATTTTAAATAGCTTCGCTTTTCATTTTTTCATAAATTTGTGCTCAAATATTTTGAAGTACAATGACTGAGAAGAAACTCCCGTTTACCAAAGATGAGTTAGGGCAAATATCGAACAAATTTCCTACTCCGTTTCATATTTACGATGAAAAAGGGATGCGTGAATATGCCAGAAAATTTGTTCAGGCATTCTCCTGGAATCCCGGTTTTAAAGAGTTTTACGCGATAAAATCGGCTCCGAACCCATTTCTAATGAAGATTTTGCGCCATGAAGGATTTGGCATCGACTGCAGCTCGTTGGCAGAATTGGTTCTTGCCGAGAAGGTAGGGATGCGCGGAGAAGAGATCATGTTTACTTCGAATGACACTCCGGCCAACGAATACAAGAAAGCCATTGAACTTGGTGCAATTGTCAACCTCGATGATTTTGGTCACATCAAATACCTCGAAGAGCAGGTTGGTTTGCCTGAGTTGGTCTGTTTCAGATACAATCCCGGGGCTCTTAAAGAGGGAAACGCCATCATCGGTCATCCCGAAGAGGCAAAATATGGTTTTACCCGTGAACAGATTTTCGAAGGATACAGAATTTTACGCGACAAGGGGATTACGCGATTTGGCATTCATACCATGGTCGCATCCAATGAACTGAACCCGGATTATTTCGTCGAAACTGCCACCATCTTGTTTGAATTGATCGTCGAATTAAATCAATCTTTGGGTATCCGTTTCGAGTTCGCCAATTTGGGCGGAGGAATTGGCATCCCATACAAGCCGGATCAGCAAGCCGTTGATCTCGAAAGAATGAGCATCGGAATCAAAAAAGGATATGAAAAGTACATTGTTGCCAACGGCCTTGATCCGTTGAAAATTTATTTTGAATCGGGCAGGGCCATCACTGGTCCATTTGGATTTCTGGTTTCCAGGGTACTTCACATCAAAAATACCTTCAAGAAATATGCTGGATTGGATGCCTCTATGGCCAATCTTATGCGGCCTGCACTCTATGGATCCTACCATCACATTACCGTTCTTTCAAACGATGGGAATCCCTCTAAGTTCATGTACGACGTGACAGGTTCCCTTTGCGAAAACAACGATAAATTTGCCATTAACAGGGTTTTACCCAAAATGATGCCCGGCGATTTGGTGGTGATTCACGATACTGGCGCACACGGTCATGCAATGGGTTTCAACTACAACGGCAAATTGCGCTCAGCTGAGTTGCTGCGGCGCACAAACGGAGAGGTCGTCGAAATCAGGAGGGCTGAGACATTGGATGACTATTTCGCTACCATAGATTTTGGCCAATTACCCAAATTCACCATCTAAGGCCAAAAGCTAATAGCTAACAGCCAACAGCTTTTTTATTTAACTCTAAGCAAAATATTCTACCTTGAAAGTCTGCGGATTTAGTTTTGTGAAAAATGGAGTGAAGTTCGACTATCCGGTTGTGGAAGCCATTACCTCGATTCTGCCGCTTTGCGATCATTTTGTGGTGGCGGTAGGCGACTGCGAAGACGGTACGCTGGAATTGATCCAATCTATAGCATCCGAAAAGATTCAGATCATCAACACGGTTTGGGATCCCACGCTTAAGGAGAAGGGAAGGGTGCTGGCCTCTGAGACCAACAAGGCTTTTGATGCTATTCCGGACGAATACGACTGGTGTTTTTACATTCAGGGCGATGAGGTGGTACACGAAAAATACCTGCCTGTCATCCGTTCGGCCATGGAAGGGAACCTTTCAAACACAGCTGTCGATGGTCTGATTTTCCACTATAGCCATTTCTACGGGACCTATGATTATCTGGCCGATTCGCGCAGGTGGTACCGAAGTGAGATTCGTATCATCCGTAACGACAAAAACATACGTTCGTGGAACGACGCCCAGGGATTCCGCTGGAAAGATGCCCGCAAGCTGACCGGTAAGTTCGTTGATGCCTCCATGTACCATTACGGATGGGTCCGTCCGCCAAATAAGATGAAAGAGAAGCTGGAGGGGAGTAAGCAATATTGGTCGGCCGACTCCAAACACATCAAAACGATCGACCAGACATCGGCCGAATACGACTATGCCCAATCGATCGACAGTCTGACCCGTTTCAAAGAGACACATCCCGCCGTGATGAAAAAAAGACTGGAGCAACTCAACTGGCACCCTGAACTCTCTGAGAAAAAGAAGAAATTTACCGTCAGGTATTTTGTTCTCTATTGGTTCGAAAAGATCTTCCATTACAGACCATTCGAGAATAAGCATTTTATTGAGATATAAGTACTTTAGCCTTGTATTGCATAGACTTAAAGAAGGAGGGGGCGAAGGGGTGAGGGGGAGAGTGGGTGATCGCTACCTTTTATTTTGAACCGTACCAGATTAAATGCACTCGCCCACTCTCCCCCTCACCCCTTCGCCTAGTCCAATAGTAATTTATTATAAAACGAAAATAATGCAAGCATTCTCACACGATGATCTAAAAAAGGCAGTCGAGGTATTGCGTCAGGGAGGAGTGATCCTCTATCCGACCGATACGGTTTGGGGCTTGGGATGTGACGCTACCAATCCGGAAGCTGTGAAACGGATTTTCGGCATCAAGCAACGCGAAGATGTCAAGAGCATGCTGGTATTGATTGAAAATCCAAATATGCTTAACTCATACGTCAGGGAAGTTCCTGAGGTTGCCTGGCAATTGATTGAAGTGACTGATAAACCATTGACCATCATCTATCCCGGAGCTAAAAATTTGGCCCCCAATCTGATCGCCTCCGATGGATCGATAGGTATCAGGGTGACCACCGAGACCTTTACCGAACATTTGATTCAGCGGTTTCGCAGACCCATCGTCTCCACATCGGCCAACATTTCAGGTAAACCTACTCCTCAATGTTTTGACGAGATCGGAGAGGAAATTCAGTCTGCTGTTGATTATGTCGTGCAATACCGCCAGGACGACCGGGGTAAAAATTCACCATCCGCTATCCTGAAACTGGGAGTTGGCGGAGAGATACAGATCATCCGGTCTTAGTGGTTCAGTTATTTTGCCTCCTTCACTGTTCCTGAACCAACAATTGTGCTTTCGATGGCCGGATTCCCCAGATAGGTGACACCCCCCGATCCTGCGATCTTGCAG
>Ga0172379_10007797_pt1 | contig 13750 bp, 15 predicted proteins | sample GrowelOW334metaG_FD_119756 | JGI IMG/M metagenome (GOLD analysis project Ga0172379, IMG submission 119756) | Groundwater microbial communities from an aquifer near a municipal landfill in Southern Ontario, Canada - Groundwater well OW334 metaG | ecosystem: Environmental > Aquatic > Deep... | reverse complement strand
GGATAAATTTCTCCCGCGACATTTCCAGGATTAAGTATTTTGCAATTGCCAATCATTTCCTCCCAGGGCTTGTGCGTGTGGCCATGAAAAACAAAATTATACTTCCCGGTTTGGGCTAGTTTTTTGGCTTCTCGGGGAAAATGGACAAAGGCAATTTTTCTTTTTTCAATTTCAATCTCACCGAAATCTTTAAATAAAAAAGTGTTGCGATATTTTTTCACAGAATCAAGTTCGCGCAGTTCAGTATAATCGGCGTTGCCGAAAGTGTAGTAAATAACGCCTGCAAAATTATCATTCATAAGATCCAAGACTTCTTTTGATGCAAGGTCGCCACAACAAATGAGCGTTTCAATTTTTTGCTCAGCGCAATGGCGCAAAACTTTTTCCAAATTTATTTCATTATTATGGACATCGGAGATGATGGCGATTTGCATAAACTTTATTTTTTATTATTAGCTAACATTTTCCAGTTGAGTTCAAAGATGGTTTTGAGGGTGGTGTAGATTTTTTCGCTTTCGATGATGAGGCCTAAATTTTCCTTGAAAGACATGATGCCGATCCTTCTTTTGCCATAGAGATTAATCTCAACTTCGAGATTTAGTTCGGGGGAGTCATAAAGTCGAGTTTCTCGCAAGTATTTTTTATCTTCCGCCTGAATCTGTTGAACAACTCCCAAGTTTTGTCCGATAGCGCGCATCCAGATTTTCTTTTCAATCCTTTTCTTGAGGTAATAATTCCACATATAATCCTCATCGAAATAGGTGAAAACGTCCGTCGTGCCCCACATTAGGATTTCTTGATCTGGGTAATTCAGCGTATCTTGATAGACATTTTTGATACCCTCGCTACCTTCAAAGTACTTCACGTCTGGCTTTTTGTCGATACAACTGGCCATCAAGAGAAGCTGAGGGAGGATACCTTCAAGCACCACTTTCTTTTCCTCTAATTGATTTTCCAGAATTCTTGGATCTTCAGCATAATAGAGTGTACGTTTTTTTCTTTTGGTTGTTCCGATGAGACCTCTGGCCTTTAGCGCCTCGATCACATCATAGACCGAGGTGCGTTTGATTTTGGATTTTCGGGAAATCTGCTCGACAGTCGTTTCGCCCAGCTCCAAAAGCTCAACATAGACTTCGGCTTCACGATGAGTTAGATTTAGTTTTTCTAATTGTTTTTTCAAAATTGCCATAGAATTCAATTAATTGTCGACAAAAAGGTCGTTTCAAATAGTCTAGCACAAAGTCTGATTTTTGTCTATATCTAGGTAAAAATAGCTACTAAAATTACACCCGCCTTCTTTTTTATGTAAAAATGACCAAAAAACTTGAAAATAATCTAGACTATGCTTTCCCAAAAGGTGGGATGTTGTTTGACAATTTAATCAACTAAAATGCGCCTTGATGCGCGAAAGAGAGGTTGTGATGGAAAAAAAAGATATCATTTTCTGGAGCGTGGCAATTGTTGCTTCTGTTTTTCTTAATCTTCTTTTGGCTATGCTAAATAAGGATTTAAAGAAAGAAGAGGATGCCGCAGAATGGGGGTGTGTTGTATCAGTGACTATGGTATTTGTTGCAATAATTTTCATTATTGGCTCGTTTATTGCGCCTGTTTTTTCCATGTTGCCTAATCCACTGGATGAATATGTTTTGAGTGTTTTGTTGGTTGCAGTGGCTAATATCTTTTTAAGTGTATTTCTGGGACGAATAGGTGCTAGAGATAAACTTGAAATTGTCGGCTGGTACTTAATTGGCAAACCAGCTAAAAAAATTTCAAAAGCATTGTTTGATTATTTAGAGTTTTTATTGGAGAGATCCTGCGGGAAAATGGTTTTGATGTCATTGGCGATTTGGTTTGTGGTATATATTGTGATGAGGTTAAGTAAGACTGAGGTTTTCAGCAAAAATGGGACGCTTATTTTATTAATAGGTGCCCTCGCTGTGATTAATTTTTATTTTTCCCAAAAAAATTCTAAAAAATAAAAGCACAAAAGCGCGAAGGAGGTGGATTATGAAAGATATAACACGTACAGAAAAAGTGGGATTCGCTGCTCTTTTTATAGCAGTGGTCATAATGATTTCTTTTCCTGTTGTATTTGAATGGCGAAAATATCAGGAGGGTAGAAAAAATCGTGATTACGAAGAAAGAAGTACACAGTCAGAACTGGAATACATAGAAACAACACTAACAAAGATAAAAGAATTGGAGGCTGGGACGTTCTCACTGGAAAAGCAAGTAGCCATATTTCAACTATCGAGAGAGCTAGAACGGCTTAGCAAAAACGCTTTCGAAAAAAACAAGGAAGAGCTTGCTAACAGGGGGCACGATCCCAAGATGAGCCATGAAAAAATGAAAAAAAACGGGCTACTGCTAGCCCAAAAAATCTGGGAAAATCCAGACGATATTTATCTCTTGGCAGGTGTGGAAATATATGGGCTACAAGTTCGCATCTGGTTTGAGTCGCCAATTTCAACGATGGAGTTTGTTGCAAAACTTTTGTCGTTAATCGATGCTAACCCCGAAGAAATGGGACTTTCGTGGAGAATTATAAAACAAGCTACCTTTGAAAGAACTGTCAATAAAATCCAAGAATGGCGTGGCTCAGATTTTAAAAACAAGGGCTTAGAAAGTGAAAAAAATCTCCTTGAACTCCAAAAGGCAGCTCTTTGGTATTACGATCCTGTTTCTCTTGGTCTCAGCCAAGAAGAACTGCTACGTATTTCAGTGAGCTTGCAGGTTGATAAATCAGATGATTTTGCAAATATCAGAGAATATATAAAAACAGAGTTTAGGCTTCACGGAAATAAGTAATGAACAAAACAGGGAAGTTTTCGATAAAGCTTTCCTGTTTTTTATTTTCTAAAACTTTTCAAAAGTTCAATATCTTTTTCCACTTTATCATGCTCTGTTTCTAAAATCAGATCAGTATTATTTTCTTTGGCAAATGCGACGATATTCTGAAAAGCCATTTTGCCGATTTTGCCTTCACTAATATGGGCGTGGCGGTCGCGCTTGGAATCGAAATCGGTCAAGCTGTCATTGATATGGAAGAGTTTTATATTTTTTATGCCCAATTCTTGGTCAATTCCGGTGATAGTTTTCTCGAAATCGCGCCAGTCATAACCGGAAGCAAAAGAGTGTTGAGTATCAAGGCAAATTCCGGCGATTGATTTATTTTTCACTCCATCAATGATTATTTTCAAATCAGAGAGTGAACTGCCGATAATTTCTCCCGCGCCGGCGCTGTTTTCCAGGAGCAGTTTTGTTTTGCCGGAATAATTTTCTAGGGTTTTTTTCAGCATTTCAATCACTTTTTGAATCGACTCATCATGGGTCATACCTTTGGCCGATCCAAGATGCGTCATCACATATTTTGCGCCGATAAGACTTCCGCGCTCCAGTTCATCGCGGACAACCGAAACAGAAGCATAGCGAATACGATCTTCCAGAGATGCGAAATTGATATAGTATGGCGTGTGGATGTAGGTATTTAGTATCTGGTACCTGGTATTTAGTATTTTAAATTCCTCAATGATTTCCCTTGTCAGTTCTGGGGCTTTTCCTCCGCGTGGAGAGCGGGTGAAAATTTGCATCACTTCGCAGCCTAAATTAGCTGCTCTTTCGGGAGCATTAATTATTCCTCCGGCGATGGAGATGTGAGCACCGATGTTCATTGTTGCATTGCTTAATGGCTAAACTGTTTCATTGTTAAATTGTTATTTTTGCTAGAAAAGTGTTTTAACAGTTTAGCAATGGAGCAATTTATTAATTTAACAATAGAACAATTTGGCAATTTATTCAATCTTCCACCCATTTTCCGTTTCGACAATCTTGCCTTTAATTTCAAAACCGGATGCCAGTTCATGTCCGCCTCCGCCAAATTGGGCGGCGAGCGTGGAGACATTGACACCTTTATATTTTTCACTGCGAAGACTACCCTTGACGATTCCGCTATCGCGCTCAGAGAGGACGAGGGAAAATTTTGTGCCAGGAACGGTGTTTAGAATAGTGGCGACTTGAGCGATGTCATCCGTGGTCGCGCCAAATTCCTCAATGTCCTTTTTGGTGATAACGGAAGTAATCATGCCATTTTCTTCGTTGATACGTGCCCGTTCGAAAGCGCGACCCCAGAGTTTCAGAGTGGAAATTTTTTTGCTATTAAAGGTGGCGTTGATTATTTTTCCCACCGGCGCGCCTTTTTTCATCAGCTCGGCAATGATGTCAAGAACGTGTGAGGTGGTGTTGGAATGTTGAAGAACTCCCGTATCGGCAATGATGCCGAGTGTCAGGAAAGTGGAAATTTCTCGAGATATTTTCAATTCATTGGAAACAAAAAAATCATAAACCATCTCACAGACCGATGAATAAGCCGGATCAATGATGACGATGTCGCAGTTGATTGTGATGTCAGGATGGTGGTCGATAATGGCGGTGACTTGATTAGGTGTTATTTTCGGAAGTATTTTTTCAAAACCGCGTTCAACACTGTCCGTGGCAATGATTAATTTGTATTTTTTCAAATCTAAGCTATCAGGATGAAGGAAAGAGGCGGAAGAGAAAATCGTTAGATAATCGGGCAAGGGATCAAAACAAGCAATGTCAACATTCTTTCCCAAAGACTCAATATATTCTTTCAAAGCCAGTGCTGACCCGACAGTGTCTCCGTCAGGCCGGGTGTGCGCAAAAAGCAGGATGTTTTGTGATCCGCGAATAGCGTAATTGAGGGTATTAAATTCTTGGGAAAATTTGGGCATAAAGTAAAAATAGCCTCCTCGCCCTTCGGGAGAGGATGTCCCGACGTAACGTCGGGACAGGTGAGGGCAAGGGTTATGTATCAAGAATAATCTTTGCAAAGATAGCTTTTTCCTAGCAAAACACCCTTGCCCTCATCCCCGCCGCGGCGGGGCCACCTTCTCCCGGAGGGCGAAGGGGATATAAACAAAGTTTGGTAATTTCTTATAGTTCTTTCAGCAGTTTTTCGATTTTGTCTGCCTCTTTTTCCGTGAAATCGCCACGGAATTCGATGCGGGGAAGAGGTTTTATGCGCAGCTTTTTATTGAGCTGCAGTTGGATATTATGACGTTCTTTATCCAAAGTTTTGAGAGCATAGGGAAATTCGTTTTCCGGAAAAACACTGACGAACACTCGAGTATAGCGGACATCGGGAGAAGTGTCAACTTTCGCGATTGTCAAAAGAACTCCGCTTTTCAGGGAGAGATCTTTGAGGATTATGTCATTGACATATTTCCGGACTAGTTCGTTAATTTTGGGGAGGCGAGTAGATGGCATAGGTTTAAGTTCCTCCCTTTAGAAAAGGGAGGTTAGGAGGGATTTGAAAGTTAATGATACTCGGTTGTTTTTCAAATCCCCCTCAGTCCCCCTTTTCCAAAGGGGGAGAAAATTAAAATATAGCAGATTCAGTTTTGGTTACAAAACTTTTTTCTTCAGCTCTTCTTTGAAAGAAATCAAGATATCATCAACCTTGATTTTAGTTTCGCCATTGAAAGTAATTCCACACTCATTGGGAGCCTTGCAATCGTTGACATCAATTTTATTAGCTTGAAGATTGCCCATAGTTCCTTTGCCGATAATGACGTCGTTTCTTTCCACCTCCAAAGAAGAATTTTTTTCAATGCGTCCTGATGTGACACGTCCGCCGATAATCATATCCTTTTTACCGGTTTTGAAAATAGCGAGTACTTTCATCTTTCCATAATCGATTCGTTCGAATTCATCAGGAAGCATGGCGATGAGGCGCGATTTGATGTCATCAATCAATTCATAGATGATTTTGTAGTTTTTCACTTCAACATTAGACGCTTCGGCCATCCTTTTGGCAACCGGGGTAAACTCAACATTAAAACCGAAAATGATTGATTTGGAACTTCCGGCAAAGCGGACATCGGATTCAGTGATATTGCCAACGCCGGTGCCGACATAATCAATGGCGACTTTGTCGTTTTTGATTTCTCCCAAAATTTGCTGAATCGCTTCCAGAGAACCGTGAACATCAGACTTAATGATGATATTAAGTTTGGCGATATTTCCACTAGCAATGGTGGAATAAATTTTTTCCGTGTTGAGGTTCGTGCCACTTTCTGCGTGGGAAAAAATCTTGGCTTCATTAATTTTTGCCTGACCGATCGATTTTGAGGCGACCACTTGTAAAATATCATTAGAATTGGGCGTGGCTTGGAGGCCAATGAGACTGACTGGTGTTCCGGGTAGCGCTTGGGCGATTCTTTTTCCCGTGAAATCTTCCAAACGACGCACGCGGCCAAAAGTATTTCCGGCGATGACATCTTGGCCTTCTTTGAGCGTGCCGGTCTTGACTAAAACAGTCGAAACGGGACCCTTGTGTGGGTCAAGATGAGCTTCAAGCACGATTCCCAATGCCGTTCGCGCGTGGTTAGCTTTGAAATCTTCCACTTCAGCAATAAGCAAAATATTATCCAAAAGATCATCAATGCCAATATTTTGTTTAGCGCTAATTTTGGAAGAGAGGACTTGTCCACCCCATTCTTCGAGCAAAATGCCGTTTTCTGCCAATTCCTGCTTGACTCTCTGGATATTTACGCCCGGCTTGTCGATTTTATTAATAGCCACAACAACCGGAATTTTTTTGGTCAAAAGATATTCGATTACTTCCTTGGTTTGTGGACGTACGCCGTCGTCCGCTGCCACAACAAGAACCGCGATATCAGCCAGGCTCACTCCGCGTTCGCGCATAGCAGAAAAAGCGGCATGTCCCGGCGTGTCGACAAAAGTGATTAATTGGCCTTTTTTCTTGACTTGATAGGCGTTAATATGCTGGGTGATTCCACCCGATTCCTTCATGGCAACGCTGGTTTTTCTGATTGTGTCCAAAAGAGTGGTTTTTCCATGATCGACGTGTCCCAAGATGGTCACGACTGGTGGACGAGGTTTCAAATTCTCGCCAGAATTTAGCTCTTCTTTGCAAATTTCCAATAATTTTTCCAAAGTCATGGCATTTCCGGTGTCAAGAGTTTCTTCTGAGGCGTAAAAACCCAAATCACTGGCAATGATCGCGGCTGTTTCAAAGTCAATTTTTTCGTTGATTGTGGCAAAAATGCCATTTTTGATCAATTCCGTGATGATGATATTCACCGGTAAGGCTAAAAGTTCACTGAATTTTTTGACAGTGACTGATGGCGGGAGAACAACATTTTTTCTTGTAACGACTGGTTCTGGCATGATTTTTTGTAATTATAAAATTATTTCTTTTTTTCCCGCGGAAAGAGCGGTCTCAATTGCCTTTTTTTCTTCTTCTGTCAGCGGAAAGGTGGGTGATTCTCCTTCTGTTATGGCTTTCGCATAAACCCGGGTGCCTTCTTTGGTGTAGAGCGCGGTGATGGTAATTCCGGTGTTTTTTCCGTTGAGAAGCGCGATGGAAAAGCTCTGATTTCCGCCAACATCTTTAAAGGGATTAAAGCGAATAGCAGAAACTTTGTGAATACTTCGCAAGGCTAAATTGTTAATTTTGTTGGAAATGGCATAGAGCTCTTGGATATCTTTGTCGAGCATTTTCAAGTTTTTGGCTTGATCCAAAAGCACTTCTTCCAGATTTTTGACCTTTTCACCTTTCCAAAATTCGCGATTAGTGGCTTGGATTTTTCGCAGAGCTAATTGCAAAAAAATGTTCCAAATCAAAATCGCAAGCAATAAAAGCGAAAAAATGCCTAAAAAAAGCACTAAATTTGTTTCGATCAGACTTTGAATACCTAGCATATTTTGATACGACGCAGTGAATGTGTCGTTAATTTGCCTTTAAATTAGGTTTTCTTCTTATTCAGATTAGCATTAAAAATGAGTTATGTAAAGGATGAAACCAGGAGTGGATCTTCTGGGAAAAAGGTAAATTGACCCAGGACCGATTTTATGCTAAAATTAAGGAAGTAAATCATAAAAAGTAAAAAATATGGATCGTAAAGTAAAATTGGTGGAATTTATTGGCTTGAGTGCGCTTAGTGATGAAGATAAGACTAATTGGATGGAGATGTTGGCGAATTCGCCAGAGAACTTTATTGAGAGTCTCTCGGAGATTTTAGAACAGTTTCCTTCGGAGCTTTCTTGGTTTAATGATATCTATAAAAGAAAAAGAGCGGCTTTTGCACTGTTTGAGCGTAATAGGGCGGAAGGTCAGGCAAAACTGAAAGAGATATATGAAGAAGAAAAAGCGAAGATTGAAGAGATATTAAATAGATAATTTTTTGATAAATGTATGAAAGAAGCTATAAAGACAACAGAGGAGACGAACATTGATATTGTTGATGGTGAAAAGCGAGAGCCCCAATTGACGAAAACTGAAGAGGCGGAAAAGAGAATTTTTGCTTTTGCAGATGATCAAATGCGAAATGAGGCTAATCATCTGGATGGAGTTGCTATTGGTGATAATGACGATAAAAGAAGGGGGGATAAATCATGGTCAGAAAAATTGAAAAAATCAGCCACAGTAGTAGCTCTGGGTCTTTCATTTTGGGGAGCGGTAGCAACGCTTCCCGCAGAAGCCCATGGTCAGAGTAAGGAGGTGAGAAAATTTAATAAACAAATGAGTGATAATATTGCGCGATTTTTTAATAAGGGGAAAACATATGAGCAGAGCGAGCAGATTGAGCGAGAGAATGAGCGAACATTAGGAATTGAGAAAAGAAACGTTCAACAAATATTGAATGCTATAGATAAAATGCCTATTGATCCAGTGGTTAAGGTCGATATGAAGAGACCCTATCTTGATCAATTGCACAACCTAGAGAATCACATCCGGATGTACAAAAGATGAGTATAAATTAGTTCTGAAATAACGCCCGCACAGTTTTTGTTGGGCGTTTTTTTATTTCCCCTTGTTGCTTTTTGAATTTCATTGTAAAATAGAAGAGTAAAAAAAATCTATGGAAAAACAAATAAAAAATATTCAAGGAGATGGCATCAGCGGGGTGAATGATTTATCTTTCGGTGTGAAATTTATTAATCCGCAGGCAATCATTGAAACACTGGAAATTACCGAGGGAATGGCAGTGGGAGATTTTGGTGCGGGTACTGGTTATTTCACTTTTCCGCTGGCGCAGAAATTAGGGCAGAGCGGAGTGGTCTACGCTATCGATATCTTGAAGGAAAAGATTGAAACGATTGAATCGCAGGCGAAGCTTTTGAGATTTGATAATATCGTCGCCAAGAGAGCTAATCTGGAGTTGGCAAATGGCTCAAAATTGACAGAGGCTAGTTTGGACTGGGTATTTTTGGTGACGATGCTTTTTCAAAATAAAGATAAAAAAACGGTGATGCTGGAAGCGGCGCGAGTCCTCAAAAAGGGCGGAAAAATTTTGGTTATTGAATGGGTCATGGGAGATTTTTCTTTTGGTCCGGCGAGGGAGCTGCGTGTCTCCAAGGAAGAAATTTTTGAACTGGCGCAAGGCGCGGATCTTTCTGTCGGGGAAGAGATTGAAATCAGTGATTTTCATTTCGGTCTAATTTTGGAAAAATAATATACTACGAATTACGAATTTATACGAATGTACGAATGGGTGCAAAGCACTGTGATATTATTAAAATTTTATGAAACAAAATAAAATGAGAATTTTTTTAGCACTCTGTTTGGTTTTTGGAGTCATGACTGTTTCTGGGTGTGGTTGCTCGCCAAAAGTCAACAAATATAAAGTTGACCTGGAAGTGTGGGGTGTTTCGGACGATAGCGATGCGTATACGGAAATTTTCAAAGATTACAAACAGCTGAATCCGAATGTGGCAAATATCATATACAAAAAACAACGGATTGAGACTTATCAAAAAGATTTGATTGATGCGCTTGCCTCGGGCAAGGGTCCGGATATTTTCCTCATCAGCAATACCTGGGTTCCGACTTTTTCCAACAAGATCGCTCCGGCACCAAAAACAATTCTGACAGAACAAAAGTTTCGCAGTGATTTTGTGGATGTTTGCGCGAATGATTTTATCTCCGACGGCAAGATTTATGCCGTTCCGCTTTCGGTAAATTCGCTCGCGCTTTACTATAATCGTGATTTGTTCAACGCGGCGGGAATCGCCAGTCCGCCAAAAACTTGGGATGAGTTCACCGCGGACGTGGAAAAAATAGCCAGAATTAACGCGCTGGGTGAGATTAGTCCCGCCGGTGCGGCAATCGGAACAACCAGTAATATTAATCGTTCTACTGATGTTTTGGCGATGCTAATGTTGCAAAACGGAACGCAAATGAGAGATGACAGTGGGAGAGTGGATTTTAGTGGAAGCGAAGCAGCCAAAAAAGCATTGGAATTTTATACCGGTTTTGCTAAAAATTCAGCGCCAAATTATACTTGGAATTCTCAATTGCATTATTCTATCGACGCTTTCTCAGAAGGGACACTGGCGATGATGTTTAATTATTCTTGGCAGATTCCCGTAATCAAAAGCAAATCGCCTAAATTAAATTTTGCTGTGGCGGAAATTCCACAAAGGACGCTTGGCACCCCGGTCAATTACGCGAACTATTGGGGTTATGCAGTTGCCGGAAGCAAACTTGTCGTGGCGGATGCAAAAAGCAAGCTTGCCCCAGTGACGAATGATTTGCGTATAGCGGAGGCGTGGAAATTTTTAACCTATCTTACCACCAAGGCAGACACGCAAATGACAGCGCCGACTTCGGCTACGACAGTGACAAAAAAACCAGCCAGCGGGCTTGATCCGGCAGAAAAATATTTGGAAAAGACTCAACAGCCGTCAGCCAGAAGAGATTTGATTGAAGCGCAAAAGAGTGACGTGGAGTTGGGTGTTTTTGCGAAAGGCAATTTGATTGCCAAAAGCTGGATGCAAGTTGACCCGGTCGCCACAGAAGCAATTTTTGCCGAGATGATTGATAGCGTGAACCGCGGTGCGGCGAGTGTGGCAGACGCACTTTCTATTGCGGAGGAACGGATAAAAAAGTTGGAGGTGAAGTAAAAAATTAATTTTAATAAAATGCAAAAGAAAAAATGTTTACTTAAAATTGTTTTCGCAGGTTTTATCGCTAGTTTCAGTTTATTGGCTATAGGCGTGCATGCTGCAACAGTCGGTTGTATGACATATGATGGTCAAAATAGAGTTTGCGTAAATCGTGACAACGCAACCCAAAAATGCAATGATTCCGATAATGATGAATCGTGGTGTACGAATAGCCAGTTATGCAAGGCGGATGGGCTAAGCTGTAATACGAGCACAGGAACTCCATCGGTTGGTTGCTATGACTCCACATCTTGTGTTGATTATGTAAGTAAAGACAAGTGTCCTTCCGGTACGACTCCTTGTGCGAATGATGCGAAATGTGCTAGTGCAACTTCTTGCAGTAGTGGTGGTGGATCGGGTGGTGGTGGAACAGGTGGTGGTGGAACAGGTGGTGGTGGAACAAGTAGCAGCACCAATACGACAACTTTTTCCAATCCGATCACATCCAATTCGATTGATGAAGTTTTGACTTCACTCCTCACCGCACTTTCGGGATTGGTTGTGACGCTGGCGATTATTTTTATTGTTCTCGGCGGAATCCTCTATATGATGTCAGCGGGAGATCCCGGGATGATTAAACGGGCGAAAGATTGTTGGCTGTTTTCCGTGATTGGCTTGGCGATTGTAGTGGCGGCGCCGACATTCCTAAAACAAGTACAAGAAATTTTAGGTGGAGAGCTCACTGGTGGTGGAGTTGAAGAAGCTTTGACTGTTTCTCAAATTGCAACAAATATTTTGAATTTTCTCTTGTCGATTGTGGGAATTATTGCTATAATCAGCTTGGTGATTGCTGGGGGAATGTATATGACGGCTTATGGCGATGACACAAGAATTGGAACGGCGAAAAAAATGGGAACTTATGCGATTATAGGAATTGCCGTGGCGCTTGTTTCGCTTATCGCGGTGCAACAGGTTTCGAAGTTGATCACGGGGTAGCCTTTACGAATTACGAATTGATTACGAATATACTAATTCATAGCGGTAAGTCGATAAAAATTAAGGGAGCTTTTTGAAAGTTTATTTGTATATTTGTAAAAAATTCGTAATTCGTAAAGAATAACAAAAAATAAAACCCCGTAAATCCGCTTTAGGCGGACACGGGGCGAGCTAGAAGGAGGTGCGTAAATGAAAAATAAAATTAAACAAACAGTTTATGGGATGTCAGTAATGGCTTTGACTTTGCCGGCGGTAGTGGGCGCTTATGGAACTTTTGATCCGAATGTAAATGGTACAACTGGCCTTCCGAACAGTACTCTGATGGAAATTATCACCAATATCATGAAATGGTTGCTCACCGCGATCGGAATTGCCGGAGTAATCGGTTTCGCGATTGCCGGAATTCTCTATTTGACCGCGGCGGGAGATGAAAAGAGAATCGAAACTGCCAAAAAAGCGATGGTGGCTGCGATTATCGGTGTGATTGTGGCTTTGGTTGGCGTGGTGGCATTGAACGCCGCAAGCGCGATGCTTGGTGGCGATCAGTTCTAACAAACCTCAGGCTAACTCAATTTTTCAGTCTAAGCGAAAGAGCGAGAACTTTGTTGAGATAAGGAATTCTAGTCTTAACAAGGATGGACTTGGAGCAGGAAATAGAACAGATAAATTTTTGTTAGCTAAAAACAACCCTGGCAGTTTGCGGGGTTGTTTTTTTATTTTAATTTTTGTGCTATAATTTTAGCAAGAATATTTTTTGGGATTTTAGTTTTTCTTAAATTTTTAATTAATAAAATCTGACTTTCAAATCGCGAAGGCGCATGAAAAGAAGATTAAAGAAAAAATGCAAAAAATAAAAACAATGGGTGGAAAAATTTTTTCTGCCGCGGGATTGGGTTTAGCGTTTTTGTTCACACGCAGTCAAACAGCACTGAGTGCGTGGGATCCGAGTGAAGCGAGCGCCAGTGGTCTGCCTGACGCTAGCATCTATGAAATTATCACCAATATTCTTGACTGGTTGCTCACGATCGTGGGGGTGGTTGGCGTGATTGGTTTTGTGATTGCAGGACTGATGTATCTTACTGCCGCGGGAGAAGATAAAAAAATTGAAACTGCCAAAAAAGCGATGACCAATTCTATTATCGGAGTGATTGTGGCAATTTGCGGAGTGGTAGTACTTCGTGCCGTCGACACGATGCTCAATGCCGGATACTTGTTTTAAGTTTTCAATGAATTTCAAATCAATAAACTTTTAAATTAAAATTCGAAAAAAGAGTATGCGAAATAAGGCGAGACTATTTTTAATTCCAGTCGCAATTTTTATTTTTAGTTTGTTTGTTGTCGGAAGCGCGCGAGCCGATCAATGTATTCGAGGAGATTGCAAGGCGAATTGCGGATCAGACGAAGAACAGTCGACTAGTCCGGGCGATATGTGCACGGATTCCTACAACATCTGTTGTGTTCCAAAAGCTTGTCCCAGCAGTAGTCTTTTAGGGTGCATTCCAAGTAGTACTTGTTCAAAACCAACACCGGGCGGATCTTGTTCTACGAGTGGACAAACTTGTTGTGATGTGAAAAAAAGTTCAACTGGCAGCTCTTGTGCGGATTTGGTGAATGGAGCAACTTGCACCACCTCTGATGGAAAAATAGGCACTTGTAAGAGTGGGCTTTGTAGCACCGGAACAACTGCAACATCTTGCGCTGATTTGGTGAACGGGGCAGCTTGCACCACCTCTGATGGAAAAATAGGCACTTGTAAGAGTGGGCTTTGTAGCACCGGAACAACTGCAACATCTTGCGCTGATTTGGTGAACGGGGCAGCTTG
>Ga0172379_10007796_pt1 | contig 13751 bp, 17 predicted proteins | sample GrowelOW334metaG_FD_119756 | JGI IMG/M metagenome (GOLD analysis project Ga0172379, IMG submission 119756) | Groundwater microbial communities from an aquifer near a municipal landfill in Southern Ontario, Canada - Groundwater well OW334 metaG | ecosystem: Environmental > Aquatic > Deep... | reverse complement strand
TTCCTTCCATGGTCTTGACTGATTCTAGGTTTTCAACGTCATCAATGACGATGAGATCTGGTCTGTATTGATAGTGGCGAATTCCACGGACGCCTTCGCTTTGTGAGATAGCGGAGATTCTAGTATTGAACTGAGGAATGACAAAGGAATTGGATCGCCATTCTTCAGCTACTTCGGTAAATGGCCCAAAATCGCGGATAAGTAATTCATTGGACGAGAGCTCCTGTTTAATGTTGGTCAAAATCTGTTTTGAAAGATCTTGGGTCTGACTGACAACAAGGGTAAACTTTTTCGAAGGTCTGCCTACCATGGCCCAGATGGGATACGCTAGGGTAGCAATAGTCGATTTAGCTGAGCCACGAAAGGCCGTAATCGCAACTTTTAAAAGTCCATCATTCTGAAGTAAATTAAATATTTCTTTTTGAAACGGAGCTGTAGGACAGGTTATGTAATGAGTGAAATAGGTAACGAAAAACCATGAAAAACTTTCCCGAGTTAACGCCCGTCTAAAATTGGGATCTATTTGGATTAATCTAATTATTTCCTGATGATCACTCATGTTCCTCCTTTTCTGGTGGGGCTAGTGCTACCATTTCTAATGCTTTGTTTAATAATTCTTTTTGTTCATCGGTTAACTCAATATCCTGATTTTTATTTGTGGCAGTGATTTCTATTTTAGTTGCATAGGCTGGGTGATGGTGCTTGAGCCAAAATATGATGGCCGTCATATTCTTGTCTTTAATAGCACTCATCATTTGAGACTCAGCCATGTCATTAACAAGTAGGTTGCCATCTAGTAATGCCTGGTCACTGATTTTGGCAAATTCGGGGTCGTCCTTGCGCCAGCGATAGTATGTTGCCCTACCAATATTTGTTTTCTCACATGCAATCTGCACGATCGGAGTTTTCTTTAATATTTCCAAAAGCTGTTTTTTATTTTTTAATTGGCGTTTTACGATTGAGTTACCCATATATTTTCTTGGCTTTTAATCCAGTTAGTTTTTCCCAACGCTTAATAATGACTTCGGTATACACAGGCGATTTTTCCATTCCATAACATCTGCGTTTCATCTTTGTGCTGGCTATCAAAGTACTTCCACTGCCCGAGAAGGGCTCGACTATTAGGTCTCCTCGTTTTGTCAGAACTTTGATGTATGGAATGAGAATCTCGACAGGCTTCGTGCCGAAAATAACACCCTGCCCAGAATGTTTTTCATCAGAGGCTACGTAATCAATATGGTCTGTAGGTTGATTTTTCTTGCCTTTTTGATAACCCTCCCAGTGGGGTTTACCTGAAATGGCAAACAAGGCTGTTTCATATTCTTCTTGCAATCCATCGATTTCATCTTCTAAATTAAACGGAATATCTTTATCAGGCGATGCGCCAACCATAGCAATATCATGTTTGGAGAAGAATTTGTACTTTGTCGAAAACCCTTGATGGCGATTTGGCAAATGCCACACAATCATATTTTTGACTTTCCAATACTTTTCCATCTCACCCCAAATCGTTCTCAGGTTCTTCCAGTTCTCATAGACAATGATGCTGAAGTGATCGTTTTGAACTTTAGATATATTTGCCATCCATTTTTCGGTGAAATCTGTAGGAAGAACGTCTGTTTCGAGATAGCGTCTGTCTCGCTTGGCTCCAAAACCAGTAACAGCTTTTCCATGTTTTTTCTTACCATTAAGGTAATCTAAAATATACGGAGGATCTGTAAAACACATATCCGCTTTTTCACCATTCATGAGCTTTAGAACATCATGTCCAATTGTGGAGTCGCCACACATCAGGCGACTTTCACTTAGAGAGTAAACATCACCCTTTTGGGTATTAATCTTCTGGATGTTTAGTTTTTGGAGTTCTTTTTCTAAATTGAATTCTTCTGGGATATCAACATCGAAAATACTGTCAAGTTCTCCGCTGGAAAAACCAATATCTTCGAGAAAGGATTCATCAAACTTAGCAAGCAGATTCCAATCGAATTCGCCAGTATTTTTGTTTAAGCGTAAGTTAAGTTCTTTTTCCTTTTCCAGATCGGGAATATCAACATAAACAACGGGGACGGTTTGATAGCCCAATTCTTTTGCAATTTCCCACCTGAAGTGTCCACCAACGATAGTCCCTTTACGATTTTGGGCAGAGTTCACGATAATCGGATCTACAAGACCGAAACGGAGAATGCTTTGTTTGAGTTGCTCAGTGGCAACCTCGTCATGTTTTCGAGGATTGTACTCGGCAGGGATTAATTCGTTAATAGGAACTTCGACTGTTTGAATCTTGAGTGATTGCTTGTCCATGTTTCTAGACTACATGAACAAACAATTTTTGTTTAAGACATCAATTAAGCTTGATTAATGTCAACTTTCTTCTTGTATCTCTCAATCATTTTAGCGACATCTTCCTCACCAATAGCCTTTTTATTTTTAGAAAAAGCTTCTGCTATCTCTCGATATTTTTTACCCGCTAGATGTAATTCGTATGCTATTTTATTTCTGTCAAACTTGCGAAGAGGTTGAAATTTCTTTTGCTTAGAATGCGGAAGTCTTGCTTGCATTTCTTTTATCTCTGGCCAGATCGCTTTTACATCTTCGAGGGTCGTATTCGCCTCAATCCCCAAATAAATCGTCTCGGTTTTAAACTCCGAATCAAATTTTGTACTAATGACTGGTCCAACAAACATTCCCATATTATCTGGGTTATTAAAAAGTAGAAATCGTTTGATTCCTTCAATCCATCGGGGTGAAAGTTTTTGTTCGTGAGTTAACTTTTTTACATCAATTAGAAAAGCATTTCGAGGTGCTTTGTTATTAAACTCGTCTAGAGCTTTTTTATGTTCTGCAAAGTTACTCTTGCTTTTTAATTCAACTAATTCCTGTCTTTTTGACGGCCAAAACTGGTTAAAGTATTCCTCGGTATTCTCATTAATCTTTTGATACCACTTATCTAGATTTGTTTGTGATTTGAATCCTTCATTTGGGATTTCCCATTTCTTTCGGAGAATCAAAACCGCATTAAGAAAACTGGGTTTACTAACAAGCACCTTTATTGCTTGCCTTAATCTTAAACTGGCTTTTTGGATATATTCATTTTTCATAATTATGCGAATCTAAATTCACTTCGTATTATAGTTCTTTCCATCCTCAATTTTTATAAGTCTTGCTAAAAATGGAATAATTCTCAAGGTCGGAAGTCGATAATTGCGAACAATCGAATAATACCAAAGAGTATAAATCCGTTTACGCTCAACTAATTTCTTTTCAAATAGGGAGTCACTTTGTATATTGGAAACTGAATCGCCAGCTACTCGCTCTATCGCAGGGGCAAGTAATGCATTTTCGTATTCATCTGGAACATAACTTTCTTTTTCACCCTTATCTTGAATTAGTATTGTTAATTGTTTCTCTATTTCGAGGTAAATTTTGATCTTTTCTTTGTCAGATTCGATGTTTTTGATAATCCTGTCCACATCCGATTTAGAAAATTTAGGAGACAAATAGAAGCCGAGAATATACTCGTCAAATAGAAGAGTTTTTGCTAGTTTCCTCACCAGAGAGTTTGGATCATTTGAGACTTTAACTTGCTGCGTAAAGTAATAACCAGCATATGATCTGGCGAATAAGGCAAATCGTACTGATTTAAATCCTCGTTTTCTTATATACATTGTAATTTCGATTTAAATTTAGTAAGGTAATGGTAGCAAATAGTAAGTTACCAAACAAATGAAAACTGACAATAAAATACCAGAATTGTTAACTATGAAGGAGACTTGCGGTCTTCTTAAAGTTCACGCCAACACCCTTCGGCAGTGGGATAAAAAAGGAATTCTCAAAGCAGTACGTTTTGGTGCAAGAAGAGACAGAAGGTATAAAAAAAGTGATGTTCAAAAATTAATTGAAACAAAAATTTAATTATGAAAAGAAAAGACGATAAATATCACGGCGGAGAAAATAACAATATTGGGATCGAATATGAAATAAGATTCGCTATTAAGAAATTAGTCGAGATGCTTCTCCCAACTAATTCTGGAGTCAGAATCGTCAAACTTACTAGGCAGAAAAAAGAATACGTTGACGATGTTATCGAAGAAAAGAGTAATAAAACAAAGGTTTTTCATCAATGTAAACACTTCAAAAAATGGATAAAGAAAACAACCGGCAATATTGATGAAAATAACCTATGGTTAGACTTTCTATCACAACACAAAGAAAGCTCGTATTCAGAACTTGTGCTGGTTACTCAGAATAAAGATTCTGGATTTGATGATCTAGCGAACTTATCAAGAAATTGTTCTGACTTAACAGTTTTAAAACAAGAATTAGAAAATGATGCTTATCACAAAGCGGCATCTGAAAAGTTTTTGTATCTGGTATCAATACTTAAAGAAACAAATAATGAAATATTCATATTTTCCTTTTTGCAAAAGTTTAGGATTGCTTCTTACGATGATTATTTCACCAAGGAAGACTCTCTGAAAGAATTAAAGATGTTTTTCTCAGAAACCGAAGCAGAGAACATCTTCAATTTATTTCATAGCAAATTAAACAGCGATTGGCTTGGAAAGGAAATTAATAGGGATTTGCTGATCACAGAACTTAAGCGAATGAATATAAATATTACAAATATTGAGTTACAAGATAAGCTTGTAGATTCTTCCACTGTCCCTAAATCGTCATTAGTTCATTTTCTTGCAGACCCCTCTGCCGCGTTTTCAGAGAAACTAGATTATTTGTTTAAACTAATAAATCTTGATAAGAGTTTGTCGAAGGACGAAACATCTAAAGCAATTACCTTAATCGCATCCGATAACACTCTTGCTTGGCATTTTCTAAAGAATCTGAAAGATCCAGCTTGGTTTCCAAAAATCAAAGACAGTATTATAAAGACGATATCCGAAGACACAACTGATTCTGCAACAAAATATCAACTACTAAGCTTTTTCGAGAAGTGCTCTGATAAACATTCCGACGAAATTCTTCCCTTCATACTTGCGCTAGAGAAGAATACTCAAAGCTACCAGATCCTTTCTAATTTGGTAAAAACTACTGGTTTATTGAAACCAAAATCTGCTGGATCAATAGCACTTCTCTGGCGATTTTTTGATGATCTCGTAGAGCATCAACACCCATGGGTTAGGCGCGAAATTCCCAAAGCATTACTTCCTTTCATCAATATTGATGAGGATAAAGTCTTCGAATTATTTAGAAGATTATTTACGTATTCGCCTCCTCCACAAGATGTTACTCAAGGAAGTCCAACGTTAGCTTTGACATTCCAAGGCAACGACAATGAAAATTGGGTTTTTGAAGAGGCCATACAGGCACTCAGTGAGCTCTTGTCAAATCCAAAACACGCCGAAAAGGCCCACGCACTTGCTAGAGAAGTTGAAAAAACAGCTTTGGCTGAAGACGAAAAGTTACACGATACAGAGGAAGGTATTACCCTAGACTATTCAAGCATTTGGCTATCAAATAAATCGTTTGACGGTTCAAGGTTGGAATACAATCATGATCGGAAAGAGAGAGTAATTCTGGAGATAGAAAAATCAGCTAATGCATTGATTCCCGAGAATCAAGAAATGGTTAAAAAACTGTTGATAAAAATGCTTGAGGAAAAATATGAAGTCTTCTATCTAACGGTAATAAAAATATTAATAAAACATTTTGATAAATTCGCCACCTTGAGCAAATCTCTAATTTTTGATCCAAGCCTATGGAATGTACATAACATCAAAAATTATTTTCTTCAAACATTGGCGACTACCTATCTCAAAACAGTTAACGACAAAGAATTGGCTGATTTTGTAACCATAATAGATCAGCAAAAACTAGGAGACGATAGGAAAACATTCTATTTAAAACAAAGCATGCTAGTTTCGATACCTGAGGATCATCGAACAAAGGACATAAAAGAAAAGTTAAATGAGGTTTCGGAGGCTCTAAAGGTAAAACCTGGAATAGCCAAGCCATTTACGGTTACTACTTGGTCTGGAATTAGACCCGATATTACCGTTGAGGAGTTGAAGAAAAAGAATGAAGATGGGTTAATTCAAATAATGGTAGATTCCTCTAATGGGAAAAGGGCGGCTTCATACGATACAGCTCCCGTATTCGCGCAATTAATCGATCAAAGGGTTGATTTATTGCCTAATTTATTAATGAAGATGAAAGGTAAAAAGATAGCAGCCGATTTCGCTGGGGAAATGGTTGAGTCATATAAGAATAAAAAGCCCTTAGATATTGTTGGTATTGCCAATCTAATTTCGCTATTAGACGAGGACGATTCGTGGGCTCGCATAGAAGTTGCAAGATACTTCAATGAACTTTGTCGAAAGAAGGAAATTCAAGACTATACAAAGGAAGTAACCGACAAAATTAGGGAGGCTTTGCTAACTCTAACGCATGATAAAAATCCCGAGGCTGATGACAACATTAAATCTAGCAACCCCAGGCCGGATGATGCTATTACAAGAGGAATAAATTCAGTTAGAGGAATTGCGACCGAAGCGCTCGTTGCATTTTGTCATTATTTTCCCACTGATCTAATAGCTTCTAAACGATTGAAAGAGTTGGCAGATGATAATACTACAGCAGTTAAAGCGACTTTAATCTATTATCTTCGATACCTAATCGGGAAAAATTTTAGTCTTTGCGAAGAAATTATTAATAAATTCAGAAATAGAAGAGACTCTGAGATTGATTTTGCGTTAATTTACTTTTTCTCACAACTTGATTGTGAGAAATTCCTTCAATATCAAGATTTTGTTAAGTTACTTTTTAACAGTACGAACGAGCAAATCAGTGAAGATATGGGTGAATTAGTTGGTTACCGATATATAAATGGATGTGACGTGCAGGCTCTACTTGATGAAATAATCGGTAATCGTAAAGGCACAAAACATACTCTGCGATCACTAGCATTTGTATTTGAATCCCAAATGGGGAATCTTATTGGCCACCCAAGTGACGTTAAGATAGCGGGTTATCTTAAAAAGTTAATGAACCCACAAAACGAACCTCAAGTAATAGAACGAGCCGCATTTGTGTTCCAACGAGATGAGATTAAACCAGGGCATTTTGAATTCATGGATAAAAATGGTTTAACCACGGAATTGATTCTTAATAAATTTAATTTACCCGCCCAATCACATCTTGTAGATTATCTACAAAAATGCGTTGAAGCCAATATATCGATAGAAAGATGTGTAGAGTTACTGCATTCTCAGGTTATATCGGCAGATGCAATTCTAAGTGACCACCTTATTACTGGAAAAATTGCCAGTATAGTTACAAAACTTTTACAAACTAAACTGTCTGATAAAACAAATAAGCTACTAGAAGATATTTTTAATGCAGGACTCGAAAGAGGTTGGGACGAATTCTATACAATTTACCACGATTCAAAGTCAAATAAACCATGATTTATTTATTGGGAATCGATCATCAGGTTCAACATCAAAAACAAACTCAGGTTTCGATGGTCTTTGCCTTTTATTTGAGCAAGAAAGTTAAAGAATTGAATATTAATTTTATTGGTGAAGAATGGTTTGAGGATTTGTTAAGAGAAAATGGCGTCACAACAACTGTAACTCAAGATATTGCCCATAAACACAAAATTGAACATAGATTTTGTGATCCAAATAGAGATGAAAGGCGTGACATTGGATGGTTATCAAAAAGCGATGATCACTTAAGAGAGGACTTTTGGTTAAAAAAGATTAAGGATAAAACAGGTGAAAATATGATCTTTGTTTGTGGGGCTGACCACTTAAATAGTTTTAACACATTATTAGAAAATTCAGAACTCAATTGTGAAGTACTCCCAAAAAGATTTGATATTGTTACATATCTTAAAAGCGGGAATAAAGACTTATGACAAAAGTTTCTAAAAAGTTTGCAATTCCGCATGGTAAAGTCTGGCTCAGACCAGATCAGGCCTATTTTGAATATCAAAAACAGGCCACGGGAATAGATCATGATGAGATTGAGTACAACGGGAAGTACAAAAGGATTCGAGAAATACGCGATCTCGCAATCTTCGGTTTAGCCTTCTATACAATGCAAGAACACCCCTGTTTTGTTCAGATGAACGCTATTGATGACTCACCGGATGCATTTCTTATGAGACCAGTCTCAACCGAAACGCAAGAAATAGCCCCTATCGAAATAACATTTTACGGCAGAAATAGACTTGGCGTACCTGAAAAGTCATTAGTAGAAAAATTAAGTGAACGTGGTGGCAAGTTTCAGCTACCAAGTGATTACTGGATTCTTATTCATATCGGCAAAGGCTTAAGGGTTGATCATCAAGCCATAACTAATAAGCTATTGGCTTTAGATACTGAATTAAAGGCATTTTCAGTCCAAGAAATCTCCAATCATCCCGATACTATCGCTCGAGTTGTTTCATATAGTCCGAAATTAGAGGGATTTGACGTAAATATTGGAGCAATTTGCCACAAGTTATCAAAAACGAAAATTCCAGGGACTCTTACAGCAGAAAAAGGACGTCCACCTAAGGGGTAGGGATTTCTAACCATCCTTCTTTTCCTTGAGTAAATTCTCGTCCGTCAGGGGCGACACACCTTCTAATTCCTGTTCTTTGGGCATATTGTTCTGAGGAAAGTTGACCTCCGTCATGACCAATCGCTTTAGTACAATCTTCGTAGGTTTTAACCCAAGAGTACTTTTCTTTCAAAGTAGGTGCTAAATCACCACCAGGAAGAAGCTCTGGATCAAAATTACTATCAGGACAGCCGTGGCTACAGTCAATTGGCGTACCATTATTCAAAAGGATGTTTGCAATCTGCCAGACATTCATTGATTGGGATATTTCATAAATCGAGCTTCTTTGAATTTCCTTCCTGCTTGTTTTACTTCCAATTAGTAATGCAAGTTTCAAGGCTGATTCATGCTTGATAAAGTCATAATACTTCAAATCACCTACAACAGCTCTTTGTAGAGATGTTTGGGATACTCTATATTTAACCAAGGGAGCGTCTTTTCTTGGAGCTGCAAACAAACTTTTAGTAATGAAGAAGCTTGCAACAAGAAGAATAAATATAAGTCCAACAAATAACCATAAATGTTTTTTCATAATTCTTCCTCGGATATGAGAGGATAAATGTCAAAAGCAACTTCTTCGTATGGATGAACTTCCCTCATTGCTGCAATTACTGCTTTTGCTTTGGCTTTGTCGCAAACACACTCAATTCTTTCTTCTTCAACTTCTTCAAACTTCCCAACTGAGCCTATGAATGGCTTAGCTCCTTCAGTAGGTTTGTATCTTCCAATTCCATCAACTGAATAGCTACAATAGGAGTAATTACCAATCTTGCCAGCTCCAGCATCTCCCATGGCTTGCCTGACAATATCAGTATGGGTTTTAGGAACAAAGACTACAATTTTTACCTGGTTCATATGAATTTTTCGTAAGCAATAAAATCTTCATGGAAATTGTGATTCTTTAAGATTCCTGCCTGTTCATAGTCTAAGGCCTGATAAAATTTCTCTGCCTCCCAACCTTTTCCAGTAACCAAATATATTTTATGTGCACCAAGTTTCCTGGCCTCTTCTTCTGCTTTCAAAGTCAGGGCTTTCCCTATACCTAATCCTCTTTTATCATGAGCAGTTATTAAATAATTGATAGTTAGAACTCCTGCCTCATGCGAAAACTTAATTGACCCGACGATTTTTCTGTTCTCTGTAGCCTTAAAGATAAAATCTTTTTGCTGGTAGTCGAGATTCTTTCCATAATGTTCGACATTTACGAAAGCCCACTCCTTTTCTCCAAATTCCTTTAGTTCTTTGTTTGTGGAAACAGAAACTTTAATCATTTTAATAATAAATCGTATAAGTTCTATGGTATGGCCTGACATTTGTCTGGTCTTGGCTGATGTACCAGAGAGTGCTGTCAATAACAGCAGCAGTATATTCTGGTATTCTTTGTCGAATTAATTCAATTCCTTGAACTGTTGCTGCACGAATTTCAACTTCTTCCTTGCTTCCAACTTTAATTAAAACCATATTATCAACCCGTTTGGCAAGTTTGGGTGTATATTCGATTATTCCAGCCTCCCTAAGCATTTGTGGAAGTTTATAATCAGCAAAGGCGGTAAGTTTTCCTAAATTGGTTAATTTATGGGGTAGTCCTGTCAAAAAACTGATATCGTCTGCACAAATTTGCGCTCTTTTTAGGAAATAAATTTCTTTACCGTCATATTTGGCTATGTCTCGGAAAGAACTAAAATTTTCGTATATTAGTTTAACCAGTTTTACAGCGTCATATCCAGATTCTTCAATGACATTTGTGAATTTTCCTTTAAATTTGCTGACTAAAACTTTACCTGCTTCACTAAGGCTAGCGTGGCGTTCTTTGAGTAATGGCATATCAACACCGTTGCTACTCCTAAACAAGTCGGCAGTTTGTACTTGTGTTAGCCCAGAGAGATAATTTGCGTCTAATATGGGAGTGTGCTCGACTACTGCCCTCCTGAAACTTCCTGCCATAGCGTAAGCACCACCTTTAATAATTGTCCCTTTGGGAAATTCTATTTCCCATTTTGGTTTGTCCTTTTCTGCCCAGTAGCAAAAATTAACAGCGTCTTGAAGGAATATTTGTTGTGCGTCTTGTTCAAATGTTTCTTTTGTGCCTGGATTTACAACAATATCGTGCTGGTTCTTAGCCACATACTCCAATATCTTAGGTACAATGGCATCAACTTTATCTTCATGTAAAGAAACACTTTTTGCATGTTTAATCACATATTCTGTAGTTTCCAGAACATTCACACTATCTGTTTTCATATTATCTTTATTTCTTTCGACCATTGTAGCCATGTTGTTTCAAGTCCTGGGTTATTTTGCCACTCTTCTTCGGAAATTTCACCTGCAAGGTATTTTTCTGTTCTCTGAGCCAACATTTCTATTTGTTCTTTTGAATACCAACCAACTTGTTTTGTTTCGTCAAGGCTTCGATTCAAATCACCATCTGTTTCAGCTTCGTATAATTTCCAGTCATGCCAAGTTCCGCCTTTGCGACGACAATAATTTTCTCTTCTTCCTTCATAAACTAATTGAAGTTTCGTCACTTCTAGACCCACCTCTTCTTTTACTTCGTCCTTAGCAGCCTGTTCAAATGATCCGTGATCGTCAACATGACCAGCTGGAGGAGCGAATCCAAAAGGCGGTTTACCTCTTTCAATTAGAAGTACTTTGTCTTCTTTTCTGATTATTATTCCAACACTGGTGTTATCACAAACCTTCTCGGATTTTTCCTGAACTTCTTTTAGTCTTTCTTTTATCTCGTCTTCTTTATTCATTTCAACTTTTTCAATAGTTCCTTTGGTGTTTTAACAATTTCTCTGAAAAGAATCTTTCGTGCATACTCTTCATCCTTGTCTGAAAGAGCATAAACTGGTTTGTCGAGTGCTACTGCGTACCCAATTTCTTGAGTTGTACTGTTTCCACAATATCCGTCTTTGTTAAAAACATAAACTACATCAGCGTTTTTTATCTTTTGAAAGTGGTCAAAAGTTAGACCTGCAACCACCTTTTCCTTGTACGTTTCTGATAGACCTTGGAATTCCTTGATTAATTTTGGTTCACGAAGCGGAAATGGTGGTTCAAACACAACAACACCGAGCTTTTTAAGTTCTGATGCAAATTTTATGACTTCTGTTTTGAATCTTCCGCTTCCGCAAATAACAACGCTTTTCATAATTTTATTTTAGTCTTTTTACTAATTCCTTCGGAGTTTTAATAATTTCATCAAAAAGAACATTTCTACAAGGTTCGTCTTTATCTTCATTAAATACATATATTGGTTTTCCTAAGGCCTCAGCAAATCCCAACTCCATTGTTCCACTATTGCCCATATAACCATTTTTGTTAAAAATATAAACCACTTCTGACTTTCTAATAAAACTAAAGTGGTGGTGAGTTAGCCCCAAGAACGAATATCTTTTCAAGTTTGATGGAAGATCATCTATTCTTCTGTCTTGGTTCAATATTGGTTCATACACGGTCACTCCAAGTGTCCTAAGGTCTTTGCCAAATTTTCTGATTTCCTTTTCAAACCTTCTTGAACCACAAATTACAACACTTTTCATTGGGCAAATTGTACCACAATTTTACGATAAAAATTATTAAGATATTTGATGGTTTGGTATACTTCAGTTGTGCTAAATAATAAAAGTCAAAACTTTAAACTTAAGGATGGAAGAAAACTTGGCTATATAGAATATGGAGATCCCAAAGGTAAACCAGTATTTTTTTTCCATGGTTGGCCAGGATCTCGTTTTGCAGGGAAAGAAGCAGACAATGCTAGTAAAAAGCTGAATGTAAGAATAATCTCAACAGATAGACCAGGAATTGGATTGTCGGATTTCAAAAAAGACAGGAAACTCCTTGATTGGCCAGATGATATTATTCAGTTGGCTGACTATTTAAAAATAAAGAAGTTCTCTTTAATGGGGGTTTCTGGTGGTGGGCCATATGTTGCTGTATGTGCATACAAAATTCCTGAAAGAATAATAAAAGCAGGGATAGTTGTTGGTCTAGCCCCCATAACTAAAAAGAATTTAGAGGGAATGTCGTCTCAAGGAAACCTTGGTTGGGCAAACTACCATAGATTTCCACTTCTAAGAACACTTTCAGCCTTGAATTCGGCAATTCTTTTTAAATACATTCCTTTCCTTGGCAATTTTCTTGCGTTTCCAACCAAGCAAGACCATTTAGCATATGTAGAAGCTGTCAAGAATAAAGCAGGAGAAGAATCCAGTGTTAAAGAAGCATTCAATCAGGGGATAAAAGGCCCGAGCGAAGAATTGAGGGTTTATACTGACGACTGGGGTTTTAAAGTGAAAGATATTAAAGCAAAAGTATATCTTTGGTATGGAGCAAAAGATAAATGTGTTTCTTTGAATATGGCAAGGTATTACAAATCTAATATTCCGAATAGTAAGTTGTTTATTGATAAAGATGGAGGCCATCTTGCAAGGTACAACTTCGAAGAGAAAATATTAAAGACGCTAACACTATAAATGATTGAAGAACATCCATTTGGGAACTTTGTTCCTAAGAACCCAAAATATTTAATGTTGGGCAGTTTTGTAACCAAGCCATCAAACCCATATGAATGGTTTTATGCCAACGGCCGAAACCAGTTCTGGCCAATAATGGAGGAGGTTTATACTTCTAACTTCAGCACCAAAGAAAAACAACAAAAGCTTTTTATAGAGCTAGAAATGGCTCTTGCGGACATAATTTTGTCTTGCGAAAGAAAGAAAAATAGTAATTTAGACATAAATCTGTTTAACATTGTCTATAATACGAAAGCGATAACGACCATTATTAACAAATACAACATAAAGAAGATATTTTTCACTAGTCGGTATGTAGAAAACCTATTTAGAAAACAATTTAAAGGTCTCATCGAGCAACATCCTAAAGTAGAATTGGTTACATTACCCTCACCTTCACCTCGTTACGCCATGGTTACTAAGTTGGGAAAGGTGGCTAAATATAAGGAGTTGCTGCCAAGACTCTAGCCAATATATCAAACTATATCAATTAGGAATTGAGACATCCCTTTTTATAGTGTCTCATTTGTCTCATTTAGCCTTGATATGATACACTACGAAAGTTACTGGTTATGGGACTAAAGGGTTCCAGACCCGTATGGCTCACCAGGCATTTTGAATGAAGCTTTAAAGCCTATAGAAAGATTGTGTTATAATTCAGGTATGGGA
>Ga0172379_10007795_pt1 | contig 13753 bp, 6 predicted proteins | sample GrowelOW334metaG_FD_119756 | JGI IMG/M metagenome (GOLD analysis project Ga0172379, IMG submission 119756) | Groundwater microbial communities from an aquifer near a municipal landfill in Southern Ontario, Canada - Groundwater well OW334 metaG | ecosystem: Environmental > Aquatic > Deep... | reverse complement strand
TGTGACCAGACGGCAACATGGATTGAACCCACTGCACTGGACAATTGTACGAATGCGGCAAGCCTGATATGGACCAAATCTAATTTACCGGGAAGTACTTTCCCGGTAGGGAACACAGTTGTTACCTATACCGTGAAAGATCTGTTGAACAATAGCTCGACCTGTAGTTTCAATGTGAAAGTCATCGACAATACTAAACCTGTTTTTACAGTTCCAAATGATATAAACATTTTCAATGATCCTGTAGGCAACATTAATGTTTCAACTGGAGTTACCGGGAATGTGGTTATTCTCTCTGATAACTGCACTGCCACATCCAATTTGATAACAACCTATTCGGATGGTGCTCCCGTTCCGATCGGGGGCGGCTGCAATTTGCCCTATACGATTACCCGTACCTGGAGGGTTACTGATACTGCCGGAAATTTTGAAGTTAAAACGCAACTGATAACGGTAAAGGATAACATTAATCCAATTCTGACCACTCCCCCTGATCTGACACTTAGTTGTGAACAGAGCATTTTGCCCGCTTCCACTGGTACTGCAACAGCCACAGATAACTGTAGCCCAACGAATATAACCTTTGTCGATAATGTAACAAACGGAGCTTGTAGTGGCGATAATACCATTGCGCGCACATGGACAGCCACCGATTGCAGTGGAAATACCACATCCGGAATCCAGACAATTATTGTAACAGATAATACAAAACCAGTTGCAACCGTACCAAATATAACGGTTGGTTGTCCGGCAGATATTCCAGTCCCCTATGCAACTTTGGCTCAATTCATTACAGCAGGAGGAACAGCAACTGACAATTGTGGTGCATTGTCCTTAATTCTTTTCAATGAAATAGCCAACGGACTGGCAGGGAAGCCCGGTTATTGTCCGACAAGCGTTACCCGTATTTACCGAATTTCAGATCCTTGCGGAAACTATGCCGACGTTGTCCAAACCATCTCAGTCCTCGGGGAATGTGGTTGTTCCAAGTGTGTTACGGGCACGAATTTCCATCTTGTGGATTTATTGGGAAATCCAACAGGTTCAATAGAATTTGAAGATCAACAGAGAAATGGAGCCTGTTGTGTTGAATCGAATTGTATCTCGTTTAATGTCAGGCTGGATCCGAATGCAATTGGTGTCGAAATTCTTATCGATGGAGCAACGCCATCTCCACAGGATTGGAGGATAGATTGTTCAAATGTTACAATAAGTGGAAATACAATATGTATGCCGACAGGTTCTTTTCACCTTTTCACCTATTGCAAACCGGGAGCAAACAAAAATGATTTTACTTTTCGTTCGGTACCCGGCGTAATTGCGCCGGGAAATATAACAACCAGGGTTGAATGTAACAGTCAGATAACTGCAACAGGGATAACAAGTAACCCTGTTTGGAACAGTATCTCACCCGGTTTTAGGGGGCAATACAACTCTTATCTTTCAAGTACAACTGTCTCTAATCCCTTTTTTGTCGCCGACGTTAATTCTCCGCCAGTTATTGAATATGAGATATGTGGAAACGTTGGCACAACCGTTTGTAATGCCCTTGGCACAGATTGCGCAATTGCCACAGTTTATGTCAAGCAAAAAATAGGGTTGGTCTGGAATACTGATCCCACCCTTGTATGTCTTGGTAATATGCCCACTCTTACTGCAAACATATCCCCTGCCGGAGGATATAGTTACGACTGGTACAACGGGCATGGGGCGACAGGTACTGTCATTTACAGCGGTTCGGCAAGTTATAAGCCAACAGTCGTAGGCCCATACTCCCTAAAAGTCACTGATATTCTAAGTGGAGTAGCCTGTAATACGGCCATATTTGATTTTGATGTAGCAGTCGACAATGTGGGCCCCTCATTTCTTGCTATACCACCACGCTTATCGATTCAATGTGGTGATCCTACAGCGAATCAGCAAATTACAAATTGGCTGGCCAGTGCTTCTGCATCTTATACGAAACCCGATGGGACAGTGGTAAATGTAGTTCCAACCAATAATTTTACAGGCCTTACCATGGCATGTAACACTAGTGTAGATGTAACTTTTTCTGCAACAGATCAGTGCGGGAATGTTACCAGTGTAAACTCTAACATTAGTGTCATTGATACTCAACCACCTACCATAGCAAAGCAAGCATCCGATGGAAATGCTTCTTGTGAGGGAGCTGATCCAAAACTAAATATCGGATATATTGCATGGCTGGCAACCAATGGAGGTGCAGTCGCTACCGATTTGTGCGATAACAACCTGGTTTGGAGTGACAACCATTTAACCCAGACCTGGACTACAACCTCTTGCAGCTCTTCAATTGTTGTAACTTTCACATCAACAGACGCATGCGGGAACAAAAGTACCTCAACGGCTACCTTTACAATTACAGACGCTCAACCCCCTGTATTTACCTTATGTCCCGCCAACCTCACAGTCAATGTGGATGCCGGCAATTGCTACGCTACGGGTGTCAATCTTGGAATAGCATCTGCGACAGATGTTTGTTCAAGTGTGACCATCACAAACAATGCACCTGCTCAATTTCCTTCAGGAGTTAATCTGGTTACCTGGACAGCCACTGATGTTTGTGGGAATAAATCGACCTGCACACAAACCGTAACAGTAAAAGACAATATAAGTCCGGTTATCGCCTGTCCGGCCAATGTAACCCAGACTGCCCTACCGGGAAACTGTTCTTTGTCAAATGTAATCATTCCTGCTCCGGTTTCTTCAGATAATTGTTCGGTAGTAACCCAGACATGGGTGATGAATGGTGCAACTGTAGGAAATAGTCCGGCAACGGGTATCAACGATGTAAGTGGTCAGACCTTCAATGTGGGAATCACAACAGTTACCTACACAGTCGCGGATGCTGCAGGGAATACAATCACTTGCGCATTCGATGTTTGGATCAAAGATTTGAACAAACCGGTGTTGACCACGGGATGTCCTGCCGATGTCACTCAGCCAGCTGATGCGGGACAGTGTTCTGCTGTGGTTACCATTCCAAAACCTGTCGTGGCCGATCCCTGTAACGAAGGGTTTACGATAAGTAATAGTTTTAACAATACCGATAATGCTTCTGGAACTTACCCGGTGGGTGTGACAACTGTCAACTGGACGATTACGGATGCTTCGGGAAATATCACTGCCTGCGTACAAAAGGTGACGATCAATGACCTACAGAATCCAACCCTTGTCTGCCCGGCCAATGTGGTTCAGACTGCTCTGCCTGGAAATTGTTCGCTGGTCAATGTCATAATTGGGAACCCGGTTGTGACAGATAATTGTGCGGTAGTTAAGCAAACCTGGACGATGAGTGGCGCAACTAACGGGAGCAGTCCGGCTACGGGAATTAACAATGTAAGCGGCCAGACCTTCAACGTGGGGATCACCACAGTAACTTACACGGTAGCTGATGCCGCGGGGAATACAGCCCCTCCCTGTTCATTTGATGTCTGGATCAAGGATTTGGTTAAACCTGTTTTTAGCTCTGGTTGCCCGCCTGACATTACGCAGACAAATGATCCCGGAAATTGTTCAGCCGTAGTTAATAGGCCAAAACCTGTAGTAAATGATCCCTGTAGCGAAGGTTATTCAGTCATCAATAGTTTCAACAACAGTGATAATGCCTCCGGAACCTATCCAGTTAGTGTGACTACGGTTAATTGGACCATCACTGACGCATCAGGGAATGTCACAACCTGTGTGCAAAAAGTGACAGTAAATGATCTCGAGAAACCAGTCCTAACCTGTCCGGCAAATGTGACTCAAACAGCCACTCCGGGCAATTGTTCCCTGATCAACGTAATTATTCCAAACCCCGTTGCTACCGATAATTGTGCTGTTGTTACACAAATCTGGACCATGAGCGGGGCAACAGTGGGAAGTAGTCCTTTGACCGGTATTAACAATGCAAGTGGTCAAACTTTCAATGTTGGAATTACTACATTAACCTATACAGCAACTGATGGAGCCGGTAATTCGGCTACTTGTTCATACAATGTCTGGATAAAAGATCTGGTAAAACCAGTATTATCTGCCGGATGTCCGGCTGATATAACGGCGACAACTGATCCAGGTCAGTGTAATGCATTGGTAACCGTTCCCAAACCTGTTGTAACTGATCCATGTAATGAGGGATACACCATCATCAATAGTTTTAACAATACCGACAATGCCTCCGGAACCTATCCTGTCGGAGTAACTACTGTCAATTGGACCATTACGGATGCATCAGGGAATAGCACTCTCTGCGTACAGAAAATTACTATTAATGACAAAAATCCAAATCTGACATGCCCGGCAAGTATCACGGTGAATGCGGATTTTGAGAAACTTTTTGCTTCAAATGTAGCCATTGCTGCTCCTGTTTATGGAGATGATTGTCCGGGCATATCTCTAACCTGGAACATGACAGGTGCGACAATTGGGAGTTCCCCCGTTACGGGAGTGAATATTTTTCCTTCACCATCAATTTTTAATCTCGGTATAACGACCATTCAATATACCGCAACAGATGCGAACGGTCACACTGCAATTTGCTCGTTCACGGTTACTGTTTTGTCAAAGCCCGACATTAACTGCCAGCCGGACGTAACAAAGAATAACGACCCGGGCTTTTGCTCAGCAGCTATTGATCCGGGGTTTCCTGTTAAGTTGTCCGGAGCTGAGCCAATAACATATACCTGGTCCATGTCCGGAGCAACTCCTTCTTCAGGCACAGCATCAGGAACAGGATCAATCACACCAATTCCCTATACTTTTAATATTGGTACTACCACCATAACCTGGACGGCGACCAATGTATCAGGATCGGATATGTGCAGCCAGATTGTCACGGTGGTTGACAAGGAGCTACCGGTGATCAATGCACCTGGTCCTTTTAATTTTTGTGTGGAGGATATCATCTCCGCTTCCATGGTTTCAAATGCGCTGAAAATTAATCCAGCTCCTGATTACTATCTTTTCAAAAGTGGAAGTCCAGTGCTGGATTTAAATCCAGCCACCTTCACAGACAATTGCACCCCGGCAAATCAACTGGTTCTTCACTGGCAAATCGATTTCTCCGCCTCTACACCTGCTCCTTCCATTTCAGGAACCGGACAGCCTTCAACTCATCCCGGTGACATCCTATTCCCAGGCGATGGAATTACTTTTTTAGATGTAACCCACACAATTACCTATTGGGTCGTTGATCTGAACGGAAATGAGTCTGTTCATAAAGCGGTCCTGATCACCATACATCCCAGACCGGCTGTTTCCGGTATCTGGTTTCCATCTTTCCTTCATTACATTGATACCAAACTAAAAAGCTAAAGTTATGAAACAAACATTACTTAAAGAGTCCGTAATCGGTACGATTTCAAAAATGGGTGTTAACCAAACTTCTAAAAAATGGTCAGTAAGACCAAATTCCATAATTAATTTTTATTCTCCCTTAATTATTATTTTTATGAAACAATTGATTCTTTTGATTTTGGTAACCGGGATGGTTGCCACATCTGCTTTTGCCCAAATTTCTAATGCTGTTACAGTATCTGCTCCACAAGCAGTTTCCTGTACGAATGATCCATTGCACCCAATCGCGGGTAAACCCTACGACTATCAAGCTATTCTTAATCCAACAGGCGGTACCACTTACTGGTATGCGACCAAATCGACAAATTTTGTGACAGCTGGCGTAAAAGATGCCGTTGAAATTGCAGCCGATGGAACTACAATTATGTCAGGTGCTACCAATTACCGTACCTTGGGTTCAGGTGCCGCTTCACCGAATACAACAAATGTTACCTGGACCTCAGCAGGTTTAAAAGGAGTCGATGCCACTGCCAATCCTCTTTTCATGGTTTTGGAGTACAAAGGTCCAACTTGTTCCAACAACATGAAAGTCTATCAGATTTTACCAAAAAATGCCTTCACGGTCGACATTTTGAATCTTAAAAACACCGATAGGTCTGCTTTAGCTTACGGAGCGACAGATGCCCAGTGTTATGCCGATATCGCATCCGCAAAATTTGTATCACCAAACATGGTCTATGATTATGGTGTGAACAAAATGTATTTCGAAGTAGTTGCTGCTAACTTTACAAAAGCCTTTACCCCATCCTTTAAACTATCAGGCTTGAAAACAGGGCAGTCCGCTTTGGTTGAAATAACGGTCGACAAGACTTTTGCTACCGGTTTAACTGCTCTGGGAGCCGCTCAAGCCGCCACGACTGGCACTGCGTTGAACTTCGCAGGACAAGTAGTCAATACTACTGTTGCCAACACTACCCTTGGGGTTTCAGTTTTTGTAAGGGTGACTATTACCAATGGTCTTTATGAAGGTTTGACTGACGATGCAATTACAATGGCTGTAGAAGCTGTGAATGATTCGGCAGAACCGGATATCGACAATGCAACATGTGCTGCACCTGCTACAACATACGAAGACTTTGCTACCCAAACGTTGAATATGCGTCCTACAGTTACCAGTGTTCCTGCAACCGGAGCCTTTGTAGTTCAAACATTGCCCTAGTAATTCATTTCACGCATAGCCCCGGATGTTAATCTACTTCATGTTTTTGAGGTATGGGGAATCTATACTCCATTGTATCCGTTGCGATATGAGGGTTAACCTATTGTCTTTTCTGACGATATAAAATGACATTTATGTTATTGGCTGATAGTGGATTGTTTTTTTGAGAGATCCGCTTTCTTGTTCGGGTTTGTTTTTACAAACAATTAGGAAATAACAACATTTAGTTCAATGATCATAGATCTGAAATCAGGTCATTTTCATTACCATGAAACCCGATGTTCCGGGGTGCTCATGGTGCGCGTTTATTATGCTGGTATGTCAAATAGAAATTTAAATATTATGTAAGTAAAAAATAAAATATCAACTCTTGAATGAGGAGAATCATGCCTTAGAAAAATGAATAACTTGAATGAAGTCAATTATAACTAATTCATAATTAATGCAATATATGCATAGTTGATGAAGTACTTCGCCATGTTTAGACTTTTCGTGCTAGCGCTGCTGCCTGCACTGTTTGTTGCGGTTAATTCCGTGGCCCAGACAGGTATTGCTGTAGTGGAAGGGCAACAAAAGAGCCTTGCAGTGGTTCAGCATACTGGTGAAATATATGCCTGGCGAATTTACAATAAGTCAACGCTGCAGACGGCTGATCTCGCCAATTCAACGGAAGTTGAGTACGACATTGGCAGCACTCAGGCAGTTTTACCGGTATTGTGGAAAAAGGAGGGAGACTTTTTCTACACCGTAACGGTATTTGGTGCCAGTGGTTGCAAAAACATGAAAGTAGGCTACGTAAAGGTTAATTCTCCACCGGTCTATGCAGTTGCAGGCAAGGATACTGTACTGGGTATTTGCAGTAACTTTATTCTCGACGCATCCAACTCGAAAGGGGATGGATTGACCTATCGTTGGGATATGATTGACCCGGGCGGAGTCCTGACGCCGAACAACAGCGTGAAGAGTAACTTGTCTATTTCACCAACCTATTCCGGGCCATTGCCACTTAGCATCCGGATCGTGCTGACTGTTACCAATAAATTTGGCGTATCTGGGAGAGATACGATAGCAGTTAAATTTGGTGCGCCACCGAGTGTTGGCATCATCTATCCGGATAGTCCAAATAAGGATGGATCGATGATGATTGACGGCAATGCTTCAACCGGACTTGGACTGAAATACCATTGGGCATCTACAAAGGGAGAAATTATTGGTGCCACAGACAAACCACAGGTATTGATCAGAGGTGCTGGATTTTATTCATTGGAAGTTACTGATGTCTTCGGGTGCAAATCAGTGAAAATGTTCCAATATCCATTCGAACCAAACGATCTGATCGCCAATGCCGATTATGTCAGAACTTCGTGGGTGGATTCTATTCACATTCATGTACTTAACAATGACTTTGATTCAAGAAATGACATCAACAAGAGAACCCTTTCAATCGTAACGAAACCAATTTTTGGATCGACACAGATCAACCGAGATGGAACAATTGTCTATTCACCAAATACCAGAAAGGCGTTGGTTGACCAATTTATCTATCAGATTTGTGATTCAGTCGGTCTTTGCGATACAGCCCGGGTAACAATTGACATTTTCGACGGTCCTGTTTGGATTCCCGAGGCTATCTCTCCGAATGGAGATGGACACAACGAATATTTTGTTATCAGGGGATTGGAAGACTACAAAAATTCGAGTCTGATGATTTATACGCGCTCCGGACTGTTGATATACAAATCAATGGATTATAAGAACGATTGGTCTGGTCACGCGCTAAATTCTTCGCTTCCTGATGATACTTTGTTACCAACCGGAACCTATTATTATGTCCTTCATTTGGGTGGAACCAACCGGTACCTCAAAGGGTTTGTCTATCTTCTGTATTAGCCGGAAACTTATTCGGCCAGGTAGAAAAACCCTTTGAGGTATCGATTTGTACCCCCAGGATGAAGAAGATAGTAGTAAGTTCCTGAAGGAATTGTCCGGCTATTACCGTTTTGCCTGTATTGCAATCCGTCCCAGTCGTTTTGGTAGTCATCGTTTTTGTATATTGTTAATCCGTCCCTGCTGAATATGGTTAAGGAGGATTTTGGGTATGACTTCAATCCGCCGATTACGAATTTGTCGTTGTGTCCGTCCCCGTTTGGAGAAATTCCATGAGGCAGATAGAGTGGTGGGTCAACTAAATTAATCGTTACCATCGCAGTATCGCGTTGCGAGCATGAATCACTGATCTGATAATAGAATCTGTCGGAACCTACCCGGTTTCGGAGAGGAACATAGGTAATGATCCCCGCTTTGCCGGGAATAACGTCTCCAAATTCGGGCCTTGTCAATATTTTCAAGCTTGAAGGGTCAAGATCGTCGTTCATATCATGATCGTTTCTAAGCAAATCGATGCTGATGCTCTTCATCCAATTGGTCGAAACATAATCGTCATTCGCCAATGGAATATGATTGTCAAATATATTGACCTGAAATATTTTACTGTTTGAACAGCCATTTTGGTTAAAACCGGTTACTTGTATAAAGAATGTACCGGCCTTTCCCCATTTTACATTGATCGAAGCACTGCACTTTGCGGAAAGATAGGTCACCTTGTCTGTCTCTCCTCCTTTTAGATTTCCGATGGTTTCAATTACCCTCCAGCAATAGGAAATGCCTGGTTCAGCTTTAATATCGAATTGACAGGTTTCCCCAACAATAAAATGGTCAGTAATTTGAGAAAAAACTGATCCCTCAAATAGCAGCAAAGGCAACATTGCCAAACCAATGCATTTCAACGGTTTGATTTTTAGCATCAAATGGTTAATCTCATTGACAAGTATTTCTCAGGAAGTCGCAATCATGAATGCAATCTATGGAATGAAGGACTGTGTTGGCGTGCCCGTATTGCTTGTGATGGTTGGGCGCGCTAAAATAATCTGCGTGGCCACATCATTGGTAAAACCATCCGCCAGACAATCCGAATAATGAACATCCTCATCACCATCATCTGTGGTACCATTAAGGGATAAGGTAACAGACGTATCGGTTGTTCCCTCATAGTCATTGTTGTTGATGGAAACCTTCAGATAAACAGCCACTCCGCCTTCGGTTGCATTGTTGGCTGGAGCAGGAACTTTGTTTACAGGAGACCATACATCGGAACTATTTGTAAAAAGATTGGTTCCGACAAATGCTGTTGTCTCCGACCACTCGATTGAGCCAATCGTTTGTGTGACGGACAGTCCGGAAATCTTAACAAAAGGCTTCCAGCCTCCTGAAAAGTTAGTCGCGACAATTTTAAAAATCAGATCATTGACTCCATAATCGTAAATCATCTTCGTTCCGTCAAAGCTTACTGAAGCGATATCTTTAGCGCACATCCTGTTCTCAATCGCCAGATTCGATCCGTTCAGACCAAGATCAGTTGAACCATTTACATTGGTCAAATCCAAGGTAAATGCATTGTAAGGTTCTATTTTATAGGCTCTTAAATTCATTGCCTCACAAGCAGTTCCATTTGTGCCTTTGTAGTGTATAACCAGGAAATAGGGTTTTGTTTTTGAGTTTAACGCAGCTTTACCGGTCCATTTAATCGAAATGGAATTGGTTCCTGTTGAGGTATCGTGGTAACCTGTTCCGGCATCAATAAATTCTTTGGAATTGGGAATGATGCTGCTCGTAATCAGCACTGATCCGGCAATAAATCCCGGATTATCCGTAACATACCAGTCGAAGCTCTGGGGAGTTGTATATGGTGCGGGAATAGTGACAGAATAGTAGTAGACTTTTCCCACTATTGGATGCAGCGGAGATTCAGTGCAAGCGGGAAGTCGGGGAATAGTCTGTGCATGCATAATAAGATTTATTCCAATTAACAGGAATAGCAATATTAAAACGATTAGGTTCAATCTTCTCAAGATTTTTCCAGATAACGGATCTAATTCTTTCATAATAAAAAAATAATGATTAGGTATAAATTATATTGTATATCAATGCGTTGCAAATTCTTTTTTGTTAAGGCAATACAGGGCATCCTAAAAATCACTAACAATTTCGGGTCGCTTGGATACCATCACATTGATCTGGTGCCTTAGTGGTTGAGGAGTCAGATTTCCGGTCTCATCCTCAAGCCAGTAAATAATCCGACAGGCGGCTTCTCCTGTTGGATTGTACCCGATGTCAATTAGCTCATTGTACAGAGCGATTGGTCCAACCATATCTTCAAGCCTTGTTCCTGCTACATCCAGCAAAGCAGTAAGAGGATCTGACAGTGCAAAAATTCCCCAATGGAGAATAAGTATGGCATTTGGTGACAAATTGTCCGAAAAATGAGCTGATGAAAGATCAAACAATGGACTCTGACAAGGGAATCGGCAATAGTCTATCCTGTGTGGTAAGATGTCGGAGAGGGAGTCATTCCATTCAGCCTGTTCCAGATCCTTCTGACAAAGGGTTACATTTTGGGTAACAAGGTTTATGAAGCAGGGTGGAATAGTATCCACAACAGGAGTTACGTAAATCCGTCTTGTGATGGTTGAGGTTTCTGCGCATTGGCTACCATTTACTGTAGGAAATGAAACCCTGATTTTGTAGGTTCCTGAATCTGCTACCGCAATTTTGGTGAAGTTCAACTGTTCACCCTGACTTCCGGTTAGGGTTGCATTGTCTGAAAGATTTCTCCAGTCAGCCGATCCAAATTTTTTGATCCACTGATAGGCCATCGGTGAATTTCCCGAAGTGAGAACTTTAAACCAAAGGTTCTCTCCCTGGTTTAAAGTATAGGTAGCAATTCCCACCGGCGCAATTCCTGAAATCTGATTCACTGTCAGAGAGGCAGTCACCGATGTCACCTGATTGATTTGATCTGAAACCATTACCTGGTATAAGGTTCCATCAGGAGAATCAGTTGCTGAGCCAATATTGTATACCGCAAGTTTCGTCGAATCTTTAGCCCCGAAGGTGCTAAAATCCGCATCTTGCGGTCTTTTCCTTTTCCACTGATAATGAATGGGACCAGTTCCCCCTTCAGCCACAACTGAGAATGTTGCCTTGTTGCCTTTGCAATCGGCCTGGTTTACAGGCTGTGCTTTTATATTAAGTATGTTGTCCATGAAGTGCAATGTTGATTCACGAAAGGTTTCAAATGCTTTTGATGCATTAGAATCTTTTGCTGACGCAGGCTTCAGTAGCAGAAAAATGACATAACTCAATGCGATGAATCTTAACATGACAGCAAAATTTTGGGCATGAGATTTTCTGCTACCTGAAACAGATCGTTTTGGCAGCCAAAATCAATGGCAAGATTTAGTGGAGATTCAGTTCAGATCAGGTGGTAATCCCCAACATCAATTTGATGTGTATGGTCGGTGTGGAAGGTAATTCTATCGGAAATAAGCAAAAGGAACATACCTGTCGAACCAATCTGATTGTTTAAACAAGTTACAATATTTTAAGGAGAAAAAGAAGGGATAGGGGAAAAATCATTTCCTCCGGGCTTCGAAGAATTTTTTTAACAACGCCTCACATTCGGTGGCAAGTAAACCTCCGGATGTTTCTGTTTTTGGATGCAAGGATTCAGGAGCGAATCTTTGGAATCCTCTCTTTGGATCGGGAGCGCCCCAGACAATTCTGTCGATCTGTGTCCATCCTAGCGCTCCGGCACACATCACGCATGGCTCAAGGGTTACATAAAGAGTGCATCCGGTAAGGTATTTCCCTCCCAGCCAGCCGGTTGCAGAGGTAATCGCCAGCATCTCAGCATGAGCTGTCACATCGGAAAGTGTTTCGGTTTGATTGTATGCCCTGGCAATAATTTTGTTCTGACAAACTACGACAGCCCCTACCGGGATTTCGCCTTCCCGAAAAGCTTGCTCTGCCTCTGCCAGTGCCCTTTTCATGAAATATTCGTCATCGAACGGATGAATCATCTTTTTGTTTTGTAATTTAGCGACTTGAAAAATTAATCGCTTACAAATGTACAGAAATCATACTTGCGGCGAAATCCGCATGGAAAATAACGGACAGGAAGTGCTTCTTGCCGGATGGGTTCAAAGAGTCAGAAATTTAGGCGGAATGACATTTATTGATCTGCGGGACAGATACGGATTGACGCAGTTGGTTGTGGATGACCAATCTACTGAAGAAGTCAAAAATGTAGCCTCCGGACTTGGCCGTGAGTATGTGGTTCAGGCCCGGGGAGTCGTCAGGGAAAGATCAAGTAAAAACTTAAAAATAGCCACAGGAGAAGTTGAAGTGCACATTTCAGAATTGAATGTTCTAAACAGTGCTGCCACTCCCCCTTTTACCATCCAGGATGATACCGACGGCGGAGATGAACTTCGGATGAAATACAGGTATCTCGATTTGCGCAGGGAAACCGTTCGTAAAAATCTCGAGTTGAGGGCGAAGATGGCCCATGTGGTACGCAACTACCTCGGAAGTAAAGATTTCATCGAAACTGAAACGCCGGTACTCATCAAATCAACTCCGGAAGGAGCCAGAGACTTTGTGGTGCCTTCGCGGATGAATCCCAATCAGTTTTATGCTTTGCCGCAATCTCCCCAGCTTTTCAAGCAATTGCTGATGGTTGCCGGGTTCGACAGGTACTACCAGATCGTCAAATGTTTCAGGGATGAAGATTTAAGGGCCGACCGACAACCGGAATTTACGCAAATCGACTGTGAAATGTCCTATGTGCATCAGGAAGATGTACTGAATATGTTCGAAGGACTGACCAAGCATATTTTCAAAGAGCTCAAAGGGATAGATATCATCGATTTTCCAAGGATGACTTTTGCCGATGCCTTCGAAAAATACGGGAACGACAAACCCGATCTCCGTTTTGGGATGATGATCCACGAAATGACCGATTTGGTGAAAGGGAAGGAGTTCAAACTCTTTGATGAGGCCGAATACATTGGTGGAATCTGTGCAACAGGTTGCGGCGAATATACCCGTAAACAATTGGATGCCCTTACCGAATATATTAAGAAATCCCAGATTGGCGGCAGTGGATTAATCTATGCCAAGGTCAACAGTGATGGAACAGTAAAATCTTCGGTAGATAAATTTTATTCAACTGAAGATTTGCAGAAATGGGCTGTTTGCCTGGATGCGAAACCGGGAGATTTGCTGCTTATTACCTTTGGAACCAAAGAAAAAACGCTTCCGGTAATCTCCGCTTTGCGTCTGGAGATGGGTCGTCAGTGCGGATTGATGGACAAAGAAATCTTCAAGCCACTCTGG
>Ga0172379_10007794_pt1 | contig 13754 bp, 7 predicted proteins | sample GrowelOW334metaG_FD_119756 | JGI IMG/M metagenome (GOLD analysis project Ga0172379, IMG submission 119756) | Groundwater microbial communities from an aquifer near a municipal landfill in Southern Ontario, Canada - Groundwater well OW334 metaG | ecosystem: Environmental > Aquatic > Deep... | reverse complement strand
TTTGCAGAGTAAACAACAAGCAACAGAAGTAAACCAGATTAACAATCTTTTCGACGAATGGAAACAACAAATTGATGATCAAGTTTGGGAGAGAGTTTATAATATTTTTGAAAAGAAGAATATTCACTTACTCCAATTTAAATCCGGTGACGAATTCACGAATAGTATTTCTTCGTTCGTGCAAGATGAAATAAAAAATTATGGAGTAAAAGGGAAAGATGAATCGGACAAAACATATGCATTGTTTGTCGATTCGCTCTGGTTCAAAGAAGTTGAACCAAAATGGCTTCCATATCTTTTGAACGACAAAATGATCTCTGAAGCGAATAAAGATTCTCTCGATAACAGAATTAAAGAGTGGAAAGAAAAAGTCTCTCCGTCTGAATTCCCATTATGGATTATTTACGTTGTTGTCGGAATAATTATGGTAACGGTTTTATCAATAGTTCTTTTTAGAAAACCAATTAAAGTTAATAATGATACGCCGGAAGTTCACTCTTAGATTGAAGAAGTAATTATGCTAAAAAGCCCAACGCTGTTAAAACAAGTTGGGCTTTTTCTTTTCAGGCAAAATCTAAACTAAAACAAATTCTTTGCCCTTAGTTTTGTGCTGTACCTTTGACTAATGATAAACGGCTGTTTGATATTCTTCAAATGAACGATGAACGACCGTTTGAAAAACTTCTCGATCTTTTCAACATATTCAAGATTGATGATTGTTGAGCGATGAATACGCAGAAAAATATTCTTCGGGAGAAACGCTTCCCATTCTTTTAAAAATTTTCTTACAATTAATTTCTTTCCCCCTTCAAGATAGACGTTTGTGTATTCGCCAAAAGCAGTAACGCATTCTATCTGCGGGATCTTCAAAAACTCCATTTGGTTACCAACCATTACAAAAATGTAATCGTTAAATGGCTGCTCGCCCGGTTGTTGAATCGGCTTTTTTGTTTTAGCAGATAAGCGTGCTGAGATAATTTTTTGCTTGTTCAATCTTGTTTCGATTGATTTGAAGAGATCGTTCGCAAAAAAAGGTTTGGAAATATAATCATCAGCGCCTAGTTCCATTCCGTAACGGAGCTCCGACATATCGGATTTTGAAGTAAGAAAGATGAAAGGAGTCAGTGTAGTTTTCGGATTGGCTCTAATTTCTTTTAGAACAGCATAACCGTCGGTTTTAGGCATGATAATATCGCAGAGAATTAAATCGGGCTGATTTTTAAGCGCCAACTTGATTCCTTCTTCACCCGACTTTGCAGTAAAGACAGTATATCCTTTCAGTTCCAGCAAATCTTTAACGCCGGTTCTGATAGAAAGTTCGTCATCTATAATTAAAATTTTTGCCATAGCGACTATTGATTTTCTTCATCGTCATCAAACGGAAGAAAAATCGTTACGGTGGTTCCAATATTTTCTTCGCTGAAAAGACTGATGTTTCCATTGAGGAGTTCAACAATCTTTTTTACAATTGTTAATCCTAATCCGGTTCCCAATTTTTCTTCTTTATTTTTACCGCGCACAAAAGGTTCAAAAATATTTTTCTGATCTTCTTTTGAAATACCTGAACCTTTATCCTCAACGCTTAACATAAACATTTCCCCGCTGGGAGAAACTTCCAAATAAATTTGGTCTCCCGTAGAAGAATACTTACACGCGTTGGAAAGCAAATTCATTATTACGTGGCGCAACAGGTTCTTATCCTGTATAATTTCTTTTTGGTGTAAAAGGTATTTCAATTTGATAGGATGATTATTATAAAGAGTTTTTAACTCTTTAATTACTTCTGTACAAAGCTGTTCTAAATTAAAAATAGAATTAGTTATTTGCGATTGTCCGATCTCAATTTTTGTAATGGTTAATACGTCTTCGAACAACTCGCGTAATTGTGAAACAGAATTTTGAATCTTTCCAATGTGTTCGTAAAATTTTTGCTCATTGCAATTTTGTCCAACCAGATTGAGGAACTCAGCAGAGTTCAAGATAGTGGTTAGCGGCGTTCTCAACTCATGCGCTGCAGTAGCAATAAATTTGGACTTAAGCTGATTCTGCTCTTTCTCATATGAAACAACATTCTTTAAGATAGATTGCATTACCTGCAATTCGGAAATTTTATCTTTAAGAAGAATGTTTTTTTTAAGCAAAACCTCTTTTGAACCTTTTATCATATTCTACAAAATTCCTAATAAAACTATTTACGTACGTAAATTCACAGAATAAAAATGTAGAGACTTGCCATGGCAAGTCTCCACATTTCGTATCAATTAGAAAAAAACTGCCAACCTTTTTTATTCATATTCCAATAGATGAAAACGCCGGAAGCAATGCCAACAGCAATTAAACCAATGCCTAAAAAAGTGTTTCCCAAAATTACTTTTCCAACGCCAAAAAGAGTAGTGTAAATTAAAGTAATACCTGCAATCCAATTAGAAAAATTAAATATTCCATCTTTTTGCGGAACAACTTCCGGGACAAATTTAGCAACCGGTTTCCAAAAAGTTGGATTTGGTCTTACACGTTTATAAAATGAAATAAGTTTTTCCATGGGCTCCGGTTTGGTAAGGAAGGTAACGGTTATCCAGGTAGTTGTAGTAACTGCAACGGTGATAAGTAATATCCATGCAAATTCAATAGGCTTGCTTTCCGAAAGTCCGACAACAAACTGCAAATAAAGAGAAGTGAGAAACGCCGCAATCATTGCGGAGATTTCGCTCCAAGCATTTATTCTCCACCAGAACCAGCGAAGAATAAATACCAAACCCGTTCCCGCGCCAACAGCAATTAAAAACTGCCAGGCGCCGGCAATGGAATCCATATAAAACGTTACGATCGCAGAAAGGATCATCAACGTCATAGTGATTACTTGAGAAAATTTTATGTAATGTTTTTGTGATTTATCTTTTTTGATAAATCTTTTATAAACATCATTCACCAAATAACTTGCGCCCCAATTTAAATGCGTGCCGATCGTTGACATATAAGCAGCCGCAAAAGCGGCAAGCATTAAACCTCGTAAATAAATAGGAAGGTCTTCTATCATTATTCTGATATATCCTGTTTCCGGGTCTCCACGGAAGGAAGCATCATTTTGAAATCTAACGACGGCAACTAATCCAACAATAATCCAGGGCCAGGGACGCAAGGCATAATGAGCGACGTTAAACCATAATGTTGCAAGCAAAGAATTTTTTTCATCTTTAGCGGAATAAATTCTTTGAGCAATATATCCGCCGCCGCCGGGTTCAGCGCCGGGATACCAGCTTGCCCACCAGTTTACCGCAATAAAGCAGAAGAAGGTTATCATCGGCATCCAGGTAGAATTTAAATCGGGAATAAATGCGAGAATAGAGCCCTGGCTATGGCGTGTCGCATCAACTTGATGAAGTTGCGTAACAAGTGAATCTAATCCGCCGACTTTTGCTACTGCAAAAACAGCTAAGGCAATTACCATTCCCATTTTCAAAAAGAATTGGAATAAGTCTGTCCACAAAACTCCCCATAGACCTGATAACGTTGATATTGCAGCGGTTAAAAACATAATTCCGATTGCAATAAACAGCGCTTCAACTTTGGAAACTCCGAGCACCAGCATCATGATTTTTACAATGGCAAGATTAACCCATCCCATAATAATTAAGTTGATTGGAAGCCCAAGATAAATAGCGCGGAATCCTCTAAGAAAAGAAGCCGGTTTACCGCTATACCGAATTTCAGCAAACTCAACATCGGTTAAAACACCGGCGCGGCGCCATAGCTTGGCAAAGAAAAACACCGTAAGCATTCCGCTGAAAACCATGTTCCACCAAATCCAGTTTCCGGCAATTCCGTTTCTTGCAATTAATCCGGAAACAACTAACGGGGTATCGGCGGCAAAAGTAGTTGCAACCATTGAGGTTCCCGCTAACCACCATGTGGCTTTTCCGCCTGACACGAAAAACTCACTTACGTTTGCGGTTGCTTTTTTTCTTAGAAGTAATCCTATGCCCAAATTAATTGCAAAATAAAGGGCAATAACGAAAAAATCAATATAGGTTAGCTGCATACTTTTCTCTTTAATGAAATGAAAAATATTTTCTGTTTAAATGTAGAAAGAGCGGTATTAAAAGAAAAATACCGCTCTCAAGTTAGGGAGATACTTATTTGATTAATAACATTTTTTTTATGCTCGTAAAATCACCGGCTTCTAATTTATAGACATAAACTCCGGTTGAAAATGCAGCTGCATTAAAGCTCACGGTGTAAGTTCCATTGTTTTGAGCTTGATTTACCAAGGTGCTAACTTCTCTTCCTAAAACATCAAATATTATTAACGAAACAAAACTTGATTTAGGAATAGAATATTTTATTTGCGTTGTTGGATTAAACGGATTTGGATAATTCTGCGCTAACGAAAAAGATGTCGCTACAATTCCTTCATCTTTTACATCAACAGGTGTTTTATCACCAATCCAAGTATAAGTCCAATAGATTGCTTGATCATAAGAAGTATCATCGTTTAATTTAGATAACGTTAACATTCCTTCGCGTGAACCGGTAGCATCGGCATCATTAATTGAATAATCAATCGGAATTTTCATACCGACTTGTGGATGGAAAACGCTGTCACTGCCGATGCTGGCAAGTAAAGTCCAAGGAATTTTTGCTTCTACACTGTAGCCGCTTGCAAATTTTTCACTCCAGTTATAATTTGCTCCGGGAACAAGTAAGGAATCAACCCAGGGTCTTCCGCAGAGGAATCTATCTTTTGCAAAGAGCAAATGATAATCAGGTTCATTCCCGCGCATATAGAAAGTATGAGAAGCTCTTAATTGATTATATAAGCCGATAAATAAATCCGGTGTATCATTTTCCCACGGAGCGTTTAGAGGATTAAATGAAACGATGTCGTCTGTAACATCAAATGCTACGTAAAGATTATCTTGATCAACCGCTAAATAAGCATTTAGAGAAAGATCAGCATCACCGTCAACTTTGAAATTCGCTGCAAGATGCCCTGATCCGTCGCTAAGAAACATTCTGATTGGTTTTATTGCAGCCCATTCGCTTAAGTCGCCGTCTGCTTTGAAATTTATCGGCGCAGTAGGATTAATGGTGGCAACACCTTTTGCCAAGTTAGTAACCTTTCCACTTATACCTGGGTTACTTTCATTTCCGGCGTTATCAACACAAACAACAGCATAGTAATAAGAAACATCTTTTTCAACAAGTGGATATTTCAATTCGTGATCAACCATCTGAACACCTTCGGAAACAGCAAGTTTAACAAGTTCAACACCGTCAGCTTTCACATTGGTAATTGGGGATTGACTTGCATAGATTTGATAAGCTTCTTGCTTTTCGCCTGGAACATCCGTCCAGGTGATGGTATTTAAATAATCTCACGGCAAAATCAAAAAGAAAAAGTTTGCCATCCCAATTCATCCAATCTGAATAAGTGTGAAAAACAATTCTACCGGACTTAATTGGGAAATTAAATTGAGCCGAAATCGTTATCGAAAAAACAATCAACCACCCAAAGAGGGAGAGAAAAGCGGTTCTATTTTTTTGCGGTGGCAACACTTTTATACTATTGTTTTTTCTAAAGTTTGAAGTTTGATATTTACTTTATGCATATGAAGTTCGTGCCAGATCAGAGCGCTCGCACCCAAAATAGCAGCATTACCTTGCGGCAGACCGGAGATTAAAATTTTTACTTTCCCTTTAAAAATACTTAACAGATTTTTTTCCATTGAAGCGATGGTTGGGTTGATAATTAAATCACCTGCTAACGCCAATCCTTCTGTAAGAATAATTGCTTCCGGGCTAAAGTAAGCAACGGTATTAGCAAGAGCTTCTCCAAAAATCCGTCCGGTTACTTCAAAGGTTTCATTCGCAATTGAGTCACCCATCTCCGCTGCTTTGAAAATTAAATTGTCGGTTAAATCATTTAAAGGAACTTCTCGTAAAAGACTGTCTTCATTATATTTTGAAAGCAACTCAATTGCGGTTCTAACCAAACCCGTTGTTGAAACATATGTTTCAAGGCAGCCTTTTCTTCCGCATCCGCAATGTCTTCCGTTCCGTTCGATAATGGTATGCCCGATTTCACCGGCGAATCCTTCGTTTCCGTATAAGAGATTTCCTTCTGCGACTATTCCGCTGCCTAAGCCTAAGCCAAGAGTAATTTGAATAAAATTCTTAAAATTTTTCGCGTTACCGTATTTCAATTCTCCAATGGCGGAAGCGTTAGCATCATTTGTAATAACAATCGGGACGTCCCAATATTTTTTTGCAATTTCTACAACAGGAACTTTTACCCAATTTAAGTTTGATGAATTTTCAACGGTACCGGAATGATAATTTGCACAGGGAGCCGCAATGCCGATGCCCATCAGTTTGTAGGTGTCTTTGAAATTTTTATATGATGAAGAGAACTGTTTATGTAAGCGTTCGAAAAGCGTTTCGGCAGATTCATTCCCGCGCATTTTAATCGCTTCTTCTAAAACGATTTCTCCCATGCGGTTAACCAAGCCATATTCAATGCTGGTTCCGCTGATCTTTATTCCTAAAGTAACTTCAATTAAGTTCATTTCAGCAGCTATTTTTTGTGAAAGAATATTAACTAAAAAATGTTCTTTTTTAAAATTTTATAAAAACTGAAAGGAATTTAAGTGAAGAAAGTTTGAAGAGCATTAGTTATATATGTGAGCGCGTAAAATAAAATATGAACGAGACGTAATGGGGAATGAGCGTGGCAGCGCAGTAAGTTAAAAGTAGAAAGTAAAAAGTAGAAAGTAAAAAGTTGAAAGTAAAAAGTTGAAAGTAGAAAATGAAAGTGAAAAAAATAAAAATATTTATTGACTTTGATTACTGAAATAAACTATTTTAAAACAAGGAAATAAACATGAAATTAAACTTAACCTTGTTTGCTTCGGGGATAAGGGAAATTCAAATCAATTACCTCTATCCTCACTTTTCCACAATCTATAATTTACATAGATCCGGTTCTCTACAATTCTCTTCGTTCTTCCAAAACATAGAATGTAAACAAAAAGGCAAGGGGCGTGTCGTTTTTACTTTTTTATCTCTCTCTGAAAATATTTAGTTAATTAGTAGTGCACTTGAAAAAACGGGTTATTTAAATAACTCCGAAAAGCTTAGAGACGAATTTACACGAATTGAATCTTGTACTTTAACCTAAAAACTTTTTGTTTTACAATGACATTCTGATTTAAGACATAACTTTTTTGAGCACGACATAATAATTATTGAAAGTGACATAGCTATTTTTTTAAGTGACATAGCCTTTTGAGAAAATGGCAAAGCCGCTTTTAATGCGACATTACCTTTTCCAAATGCGGCATTATGATTTTCAAAAGTGGCATAGTTATTTTCAAATATGACATAACAGCTTTCGGGTGTGACACAGCCATTTTTAAGTGCGACATTGACAATTTTTTTTGGGGGGAGACTATTTTATGTGAAAAAATATCGGTTTTTATGAAAAAAAGGCAGATTTGCCTTAAAATAACATAATCAATAACATATAAGAGAGGTCTTCATGAATCAGAATGAAGAAAACAAGTTCAACATGTATAATGCTGTTGAAGCTGTTTTAAAGAGCAACGCAATCATTGTTGCAGAACTCCCCGCTTTAGGGGAAGTACACACCGATTTGGATGCTTTGATCGGAGAGATCGAAACTAAAAATCGAGAATTGCTGAAAGTTACGGAGGGGAAGACTTCCGTAAAAAGCAAAGCCATAGAGGAGCTTATCGCTTCCATTGTTCCTATTGCAAACAGCGCCAAAGCATATGCTGTTAGGAAAAAACTTCTGGAATTAAAAGCGTTAACCGATTTTTCCGAAAGACAGTATAAGCGATTATCCCACGCGGAACTTCCTATAAAAGTGAAAAACATTAAGGATGGAGCGCAAGGGGTATTAACTGAACTGGCAAGCTATGGAATAACGCAGGCGAAACTTGATCTTGTTGAGACGAGACTTGCGGCTTTGAAAACAGCGGTTGGGAATAAGGACACGGGATTTACCGATCACGTTGCCTTAAGAGATACGCTATACGGATTGTTCGACAAAACGGATGAACTTCTAAGGGAAGAAGCGGACGCAATTGTTGAAGTGTTAAAGGAAACGCAGCCCGGTTTTTACAACCAGTATTTTGCCGCAAGAGTAATTAAAGACCTTGGCGGTAGAAGAGGCGGCGGAGAAAATCCGGCGGAACCGCCGCAACCGACTGAGCCACCGAAGTAGGCAAAGGGCAGTTGGCAGTAAGAAAAATAGGGCGGGTGGTGGGCTCGCCCTATTTAATCTTTTTGATAGATAACGGATCCATCTCTTGTGTTAGCCCTGAAAGGGCGTTCTATTATAACAGAGGGCGAAGCCCTCTGCTAGTAAAGGATCTCGAATTAAAAGCCCTGAAGGGGCGTAATATTTTATGTGGCTGAAGTTTATTTCGCCCTTGCAGGGCTTGAAGTTTGCTCTTTTCAATTTCGTAGGGCTTCGCCCTGCGTTGACGTATTCCGCCCTCTCAGGGCTAAGTATTTCGAAATGATTTTTATAATAAAAAGACAATAGTAAAGTAATGACTGACCTTACTTGTTTTTACACGGTTAACTTAAGTAATGTAAAAATTACTTGGTGATGAGGACTTGTGAAAAAGTTAAATCACAAACACAATACAAATTTTAATTCCATCGAATTCGATGAGTTTAAAAAGCAACCGCTTACATAACGGATATGTTATACAAATTTGCGGTAGCATTTAATTGAGGTGAAAGATGAGAACAAAAGCATTATTACCAACAGAGCGAATTGAAACGAAGATACTCTTAATACGGGGACAAAAAGTAATGCTTGACCGCGATCTTGCTAAGTTATACGGTGTAGAGACTAAAAATCTTAATCGCCAAGTTAAACGCAATCCGGAGAGGTTCCCTTTAGAGTTTATGTTCCAATTGACTGTAGAAGAAAAAACCGAACTGGTGACAAATTGGCACCGGTTCAATTCTCTAAAACATTCTACGGTCTTGCCCTTCGTCTTTAAGGAATATGGAGCTTTAATGCTGGCATCGGTTCTAAATTCTCCAAGAGCGATAGAAGCGAGCGTTTATGTTGTGTGTGCATTTGTGCATTTGAAAGAAATACTTTTAACCAACAAGGAGTTTGCACAAAAGCTGAAGGAATTGGAATTAAAAATTGATGGACATGATGAACAAATAACGGCAATCTTTGAAGCGATAAATCAGTTGTTATCACCTCCTCCGGTATCGAAAAGAAAAATCGGATTTGAGGTAAAAGAGAAGCGTGTAAAATATATAGCTAAAAAATGGACACAATGCAAATTTTAATAGCATCGAATTCGATGCGTTTAAAAACGCTACTGTTAATAGGTCGGATGTGTTTTACAAATTGATATGTAATATCGAATGAAGGAATAGAGAAGCAGATAAACTACTTTGATACATAACAGATGCAAGTTGCGTGGATTATCCAGAAATGAATTAGAGATAGAAATATTTAATTGGCTTTTTAGAAAATGAAGATTTATCATTTATTTTATAGGTAAATTTAACTACAATGAATAGAGAAATAATAAACTACTTAAATTCAAAAACGTAGTAATAAAATGAAAACAGAAATTAACGTTCTACATTTATCAGATATTCATTTCGGATACGAAACTGATCAAGATACTACTTTGATCGCTCAGAGAGAAAATGTTTTAAACGCTTTGATTGATCGCCTTAAGCAGATTGAACCGAAGTGGAAGCCTGATATTGTAGTTATCTCAGGTGATATTGGTTGGAAGGGAATTACTGAAAACTATAAGCCCGCCAAAGAATGGATTAGTTCATTATTACAGATACTAAATTTGTCACCCAAAGAATTGTTGGTTTGCCCTGGGAATCATGACATTAATAGGGATAAAACGGTAGGGATGGATTATACTGATTCTATTACGAAAGCTGATTCATGGTTAAAAGTTGAAAAACTAGAAAGTTTTGAAAGATTATTTAATTCTTTCACTGAATTTTGTCGTGAAATAAGAATTCCCACGTTCAAAATCGCAGACAAGGAATCATATCTTGTGGGTGTTCGTGAATTATTGGGTTTAAGATTTGTTGTCTTAAATTCAGCTTGGTTCTGTCGAGGGGATGAAGATAAAAACAAATTATGGATTGGGTTGCCGCAGCTTGAATTAATGAATTCTAAAAAGCAACTACTGAATGAAACTAATTATGATGATGAAAATATCCTATTAGCGATTATGCACCATCCAGATAATTGGTTGAATGCTAATGAAATAAATAGTTATGGTGGCCGACCGAATACTTATAATTATTTGGCAGAAAGAAGCCATATAATATTATCGGGGCATGTTCATGGTGAAATAAAAAGACCCAACCGTATGGCTATTAGAGCTTATTTATTTACTGCCGGAGCTACTTATGCGAATAAATATTATCGAAACAATTTTTCAATCTTGAAAATTGAAACTAAAGATAGAATATTAACTAGAAAATCTTATGAATATAACCCGCCTGATACAAATTGGAAGGAAATATCTGATCCAGAAAATTATTATTTAAGAAAAGATGAATCCCCCATCAAATCTGCTAATAGCCCAAAAGATGGATATGATTATAAAAATCTAATAATAAAATCTAAAGAACAAATACAACGATTTATAGAAAATAAATCTAAAGCTATTGCAAGAACAAGAAAGTTACCTGAATTGATTGAAAGAAAAATTGTTTGGCATAGTCAAGAAGAAAGAATTATTCCGGATGGTAAAGGTAAAATTCAATTAAATGCCAAAAATAATATTTCGACTCTATCTGAAATGACGTCAACGGAAAGACCAACTTTTGTTTTTGGAGAGTTAGGTAGCGGTAAAAGCACTTTAGTAGGTCAATATTTGATTAATCTTGCAGACAATTTAAATGGAATTCTACCTCTTTTGATTCCAGCAAGTTTTTTTAATGGTAAAGAAATAAAATTGGTAACAGATCTAGAAAGGTTGATAAATGAATTTGTTAATGGACAAATTATCCCAACATATAAAGATTTTGAAATTTTTAGAGCACTTCAACATAAAATAGAGATAACATTAATAATTGATGGCTTTGATGAATTGAGTAGAATTGAAGCACAAAATTTATTAACGAAAGCTGAAGAATTACGAGACAGTTGGGCGGGATTAAGAATTATTGCCACTGGAAGGCCAATTGAATTGGCAGGGCTTAATTATAGTAATTGGCAATGTCTTGAGATGTTTCCGATAACAAATTCGGAATTAAATGAAATACTTCTAAACGAAGCTATCGCGAATGGATTAGACAAGGACCAGGCAGTGGAAGATTCGAAAAAAAGAATACACTTTCTCAATGAAAGGCCTGAATTATTAGGAATAACAACCACACCACTTTCTATACGCCTTATTAGACCATGTTTAACTGAAGAGATTAAGAGAAAAAGTTTGGGCGATTTAATTTACGATATAATCATAGAAAGACTAGGCGCATGGGATATTAAGGATAGTAAAGAAACACATTTCGATGAATTTAAAAAGTTTTATCCCAATCCATTGTCAAGGAAAACATTACTGGGCGTTATAGCAAGGGAAATAATTGAATCCAATAATAGGACAGTAACCGAAGAACAACTTAATACTGTATTGAAGAATGTAACACCCAAAGAATCGAAACAAAATATTATTGTAGAACAAACTGTTAATTTTTTTGAAAAATGTATTTTACAAAAAGAAATTGATCATTTTGTCTTTCCTACTCAACCAATTTTACAAGGGGCACTTGGAATTTATATATACGAACAACTGTTAAATGCAAAAGATGTGAATTTCAAAGTAGGGAAAACGGACCTTTGGAGAGAGTATTCCTTTGCTGCAACGATGGCGAGAAGAGAAAATAACATTAAAACTATCAGATCAGGTTTGGTAAAATTCATTGATGATATATTCTTGGATGAGAACTTTATTCCAGCTATTGCAATTATTGTTTCGGAAGCGGAAGATGAAGAATTAGCAAAACATTTTATTGAATTACTCAAAAAATTAGATTTTCGACCACTTAGATATTTTCAAGACATAAAAACACAATCTGTACGAGCGATTGCACATACTATTTATTTAGCAGGTGATTTGGGCTTTGATTGGTTTTATGAAGAGTATCTCAATCCAATATATCCAAGTGGAATACATTATGATGATGAACAGTATTTAATTCTACAACATTGGTTTACTTTCTGCAATTATAAACTCACTTCAAAACAACAAGAACAACTAACATTAATTCTTAATCCTCATTTAGTGGCTATGGATTGGTCATGTCATAAATTACCAGAAACATTAGTTATGGTTTTACCACAACTATTTCCACAAGATAAAGAATTTCTGATGTATGTCGCAAACATTGAATCAACATTGTTTGGGAGAATTGTAGTAGATAAATTAAAAAATGAGTTTAAAACAGGAAATAGTGAAAAAGTTATAAATGCACTTATTAATTACATAGCAAGAAATGAAAACCCAAAACTTAGTGTAATCAAACTATGGTTTGAATTAACAGATAAATTCCCACCGAAAGAGATTATAACAAGTACAATTCTTAGGTCTATTGACGAGAACAATCTGGAAGTATTCGAAGAATTGATAAAAAGAATTGGGGAAGACAATCTAAAAAGTGTTTTAAGGTTTTACTTGTTTTTAGATTCAAAAATTGCTGCGGCTTCTGCAATTTGCTTATATCGCTTAGGGGAAAGAGATTTTTATCCCTTAGCAACCGGTTTATTGCAAGGTTTACATGATGGCGGAAAAATTCAGGAGGCGGAAAAAGTATTACACGAACTAATCGCAAACAAAGGAATTCAGGGACTAACTTGGTTAGCGAATAAATTCTATGATTGTGATCCTACATATGGAGCTCATTCGGCATATTGGTGTATTTTATTAACAGAACTAAACAAAATCTCCCAAGTCGATGTAAATATTTTTGCAAAAGCTGTTGCTAATTTAGGTGAGTTTATATTACCTCGATATCCAGAAATCAGGGTTGAATTAAAAAAGTTACTTACATCTAAAGCAGACTATAGAGATTTCTTAAACCGATCATTAAGAAGTATTAATAAGAAAATAAGATACAATTCTGCGTGTATGCTATTGGCCTGTTTCCCAGAATCAGAAGCGAAAGCTTGTGAAATTATTATTAATTCAACTACTGTATACTATGAGAAACATGAATGGTGGCGTTTCTGTTTAAGATTATCTTTAGGAAAAGAAGTTATTGCTAATACTGTTTCGATTATTAATAAATTACTACCTATTCCAAGAACTTTTGCTTTGACTCTTCTGTATCATAATAATTACAGTTTATCTTCAGAATTATTCGAGCAACTTATCTCTGGTTTAATAAGTAGAAGAGCAAGATTTGATGCAGACTATTCATTGCAAAGTGATAATCTCAAAAAAATTCTTGCACAAAATGAATCTTGGGAGTTATTAAATAAATATTTACATAATAGCAATATAGATATTGCTAGAAATGCAGCTGATGCACTTTTGTTATACCATAAAGAAAAATTGAGTGATTGTGAGTATGGTATTTCTTGGGGCTTGTCTATTGCTGAAATGTTTACTTGGAAAAAAGAGAGGATTGACAAAGAAATTATCCAACTCAAGCAAAACGAGGAACGCTTTAACAACATAAAAAAAATACTTGATAAGACTCATAAAGAAACTAAC
>Ga0172379_10007793_pt1 | contig 13754 bp, 12 predicted proteins | sample GrowelOW334metaG_FD_119756 | JGI IMG/M metagenome (GOLD analysis project Ga0172379, IMG submission 119756) | Groundwater microbial communities from an aquifer near a municipal landfill in Southern Ontario, Canada - Groundwater well OW334 metaG | ecosystem: Environmental > Aquatic > Deep... | reverse complement strand
TACTCATTGGATGCAGGCTAATGCGCCTCATGTCGATGGTAATGGCGTGGCTTGTTTAGGAAATGCCAAAGAGCTTTTTCCGCGTTTGGTCAGAAGCTACGAGTTTGCCGCCGTTGCCATGGTGGCTATCCAGTTTGTCGAGTCGGTAAATGTCTATGACAGCGCCGGCACTAACATTAATAGATGGCCATTAGCTTAAGTCGGTTAAATTAATTAAGACGAAATTCCGCTGAACTAATCATGTGGAGTTCGTCTGAAACAGGGTTCAAGGGGGTGAAGGATTGGATATTAATTTATCTTAAATTCTTCACTTCCTTGTCCCTACTTATGTTCTTCCGATGTGTCTTCCTCCAAAGGCGGACAAGGCGGAACTGATGAGTCCCCGCCTCCACTGAAGTTTCGGTGGGCACGGCAAAAGGACGAAAACATAAAAGAATATTTATTAGTTAAAAGAGGGAACGCGCCCTCTTTTTTTGATTCCTATTTTCCTTGCTTTTTTGATAGACTTGTGCTATATTTTAGTTACATTAAGCCCTAACGGGCTTTTTAAAGTCCTTACAAAAGTTTTAAAAAGATTAATTTCCGCTAACATTAGGTAAAAATATGAGCAATAAACTCGTGGATTACGTAAAATCTTCAATCGCTGAATTGAAAAAAGTCGTCTGGCCAACCAAGGAACAGACTAAAAATCACACTTTAATGGTGATCGGAGTTTCTTTGGGTGTTGCTATTTTTTTAGGCGCAATCGACTTTTTGTTAAATAAGGTTTTAGAGATGTTTCTTAATTAATTCGTGTCTCTTTAAAATAAAAAATATTTTTAAAAGCTCTTATGCCAAAACAAATATTACAACAGGGCAAGCGTTGGTATGTCATTCACACTTATTCTGGTTATGAAGAAAACGTTTGTCGCAATTTAAAACAGCGTATCGAATCCATGGACATGGAAGATAAGATTTTTGATGTTTTAGTTCCCATGGAAACGAAAATTAAAATTAAAAATGGTAAAAGAACGACCGTGAGAGAAAAAATCTTTCCCGGCTACGTTTTGGTAAATATGATTGTTAATGATGATTCTTGGTACGTAGTGAGAAACACTCCAAACGTTACTGGTTTTATCGGTTCTGGTACAGTGCCAACACCGATTTCCGAAGCCGAGGTCAAAGAATTACAAAGAAGAATGGGCGTGGCCGAACCTACTTATAAAGTTGATGTGACAGTTGGTACACCTGTGAAAATTATGGACGGTCCTTTCAAAGACTTTGAAGGCAAGGTCAGTGAGATTGATGAAGGCAAAGGCAAGGTCAAAGTTTTGGTTTCCATGTTTGGTCGCGAAACGCCGATTGAGCTCGATTCTTTACAGATTAAGAAACTTTAATTTTTTAAAGAGCGATCGCTTCTACGCTCCGGTAAAATTAAAATAATTAAAATATAATATGGCTAAGAAGATAAAAACGATTATTAAATTACAAATCAAAGCGGCGGCTGCTAATCCTGCGCCTCCGGTCGGCCCAGCTTTGGGTCAACACGGTTTGAATATTCAGGAATTTTGCGTCAAGTTTAACGACATGACCAAAGATCGCGCCGGAGAAATTACCCCGGTCGAAATCACCGTTTATGAAGATCGTACTTACGATTTTAAGTTAAAAACCCCGCCTGCTTCCGAATTGTTAAAAAAAGCAGCTGGTATTGCTAAGGGTTCAGGTAAACCGTTAACTAATAAAGTTGGCAAAGTTACTATGAATCAAGTCAGAGAAATTGCTGCCAAGAAATTGGTTGACTTGAATACTACCGACGTCGAAGCTGGTGCCAGAATTATTGCCGGCACAGCGAGACAAATGGGCATTGAAGTTATTGATTAATTTATTTATTTTTAAGAGGGACCGTTTTAAAAGAACGGGTTTGACCTCAAAAGAAAGAAAACATTATGGCTAAGAAATCAAAGCGCTATATTGTCGCCAAGGCAAAAATAGCCGACAAAACCTACGCGCTCGACGAAGCTGTTAAATTGTTAAAAGAAACAGCAACTGTTAAATTTGATTCCGGCGTTGAAGTTCATGTCAGATTAGGAATCAATACTAAGAAGAGCGATCAAAATGTCAGAACTTCCGTGGTTTTACCTCATGGTACCGGTAAAATTCAAAGAGTAGTCGCTTTTGTAACACCGGAAAAAGAAAAAGAAGCGAAAGACGCCGGTGCAGATTTGGTCGGTGGTAAAGAATTGATTGAAAATATCAAAACCACCAGTAAATTGGATTTTGACGTAGCCGTTGCTCTGCCGGAAATCATGAGAGATTTATCTGCTATTGCTAAGTTGCTCGGTCAAAAAGGCTTAATGCCAAATCCAAAAGTCGGTACTGTTACCACTAATATCAAACAAGCCGTGGAAGAAATCAAAAAAGGCAAAGCGTCTTTTAAGAATGATGATTCTGGTAATGTTCATATTTTAGTTGGCAAAACCTCATTTGAAGATAAAAAATTGATTGAAAATGTTTCAACTTTTTTGGATGTCTTGAAAAGATCTAGACCAGAAACAGCCAAAGGTACATTTATTAAGAATGTTCATTTGGCCTCTACCATGGGACCGAGCATTAAGATTCAATTTTAAATTATAAATTTTAAATTATAAATTTAACCTTTTGCCCCGCTGTTTATAGACATCGGGGTTTTTGGTTTGCCAAAGAGGGGTGTTTTTTGTTAAAATATACAAGTAGAGCTTAATAATTTTATTAAAATATGGCCAAAATAGTTATAGGCATTATTGGTTTGGTAGGAGCTGGGAAAAGCACTTTTGCTGATTACTTAAAAACAGAACATCAAGCGGCTATTTTTGCTTTTAGAGACCCACTGGAAGAAGCACTCAAGCTTTTACTTATTGATCAGACTCGTACCAATTTGCAGAAATTATCACAAGTTTTAAGAGAAAATTTCGGCCAAGATTTATTATCCAAAATTTTAGTCGATCGAGTAAATAAAGCAACTACTGAAATAGTTTGCGTGGAAGGTATTAGGCGGCCAAAAGATTTGGATTATTTACGTACGATTCCTAACTTCTTTTTAATTTCTCTTGATACGAACGAAAAAATTCGTTACGAACGTTTAGTTAGTCGCGGTCAAAACGCCGATGAAAATGCTATGACTTTTGCCGAATTTTTACAAAAACAAGCGGCTGAAGCGGAAAGCTTAATTTCCGAAGTGGCGCGCGAGGCTTCTTTTGTTGTTACCAACGATGCCACCAAAGAAGATTTTTATTTACAGATAGAAAATGTTTTACAAAAAATAGGGGAGATTAAATAAAATAATAAAATCAGCATGAACAAAATAAAAGATAAAAATAATTTTGACATTGTGGCGATTGGCGGTATTACCGAAGACATTATGTTCCACACCTCCGATTTGCAAATTATCAATTCGCCATTGTTGTCTAAAATTCCATTATTCGCTTTTCGTCCCGGCGATAAAATTATCAGCGATGACAAGGTTTTTTATGTTTTCGGCGGCGGTGGTGCTAATGTAGCTGTTTCTTTGGCCAGATTGGGCTTCAAAACCAAATTAATCGGAGCGATCGGCGATGATTCGTCAGGTGAGCGAGTGCGAAACTATTTGATCAAAGAAAAAATTGATCCTGCCCTGGAAGTGATAAAAAAATACTGGACCGGTTTGTCTTTTGTCGTCACGGCCGGCAGAAAAAACGAACACGTGATTTTTTCTCATCGCGCAGCTAATGAGCGTTTATTAATAGATGAAAAAAAATTGCTTTGTTGCCCTGCAAAATGGTTTTATCTGACCTCTTTATCTGGTAACCAAGCTTTAAAAAATTTAAATACCGTTTTTCATGCAGCTGCGCTTCAAGCCGTTTCCATTGCTTGGAATCCAGGCTCTGCCCAATTAAAATTACCTTTTGCTCGCTTGCGTGGTTTTTTGAAGCAAACCAACTTGTTAATTTTAAATAAAGAAGAAGCAAAAGCTTTATTGCATTCAGCCGGCATTGCCAAAGACGATTCTTTAAAAAATTTAGCTTCGGCACTTGCAACTCTCGGTCCTAAAATGGTTGCAATTACCGATGGCGCAAATGGTGCTGCGATTTTAGACTCTGTTGGTAAATATTATTTTGCCAAAGCGACCAGTGCTAAGGCAGTCAATACTACCGGTGCCGGCGATGCTTTTGGTTCCTCACTACTTGGCGGATTATTATTGTTTAAAGGCGATACCTTAAAAGCCTTGAAACTCGGTTTAATTAGAAGCGGCTTAGTGGTTAAGCATATCGGCGCGCAAGTCGGCTTGAATACTTTGAGTGAGATTAAAAAGAATTATCATTTATAATAAAAATATGTTTAAAAGTCGTGCTCGCTTTTTAACTTTTTTTTCCACTTTTTTGGTGGTTTTAGGTTGGATTGTTTTTGCCGTGCCGGTGCGGGCGGCCGATTATGATTTATCGATCAGAGCAAGTGACATAGAATTTTCCAAAAGCACGATTATTGTCAAAGACAAAGTCAGAATTTATGCCGTGGTCAGAAACATCGGTAATAACGATATGTCCGGCTACATTACTTTTTTCAGAGGCACGATTATAGTTGCTAATCCACAACAAATTCAAGTTAGACCCGGAAAAACAATAGATGTTTATGCTGATTTGATCGTTCCGGAAAATCCTTTCAGTATTCAAGTAAAAATTCAAGGCACTGATCCTAAAGATCAGAATTCGGAAAACGACATAGCAACCACAGTCACAATTTATCCTGACCGTGATACTGATAATGACGGCACAGTTGATCGTCTTGATTCAGATGATGACAATGACGGTTTAAGCGATGCTGATGAAACAAGAATCGGCACTGATCATTTAAGGATTGATACTGATGGTGATGGCTATAATGATAAAGTTGATATTTTTCCGCTTGATGCAAAAGAAGCAATCGATACTGATCGCGACGGTCTAGGCGATAACACTGATCCTGATGATGATAATGATGGTTTGAGCGACGAACAAGAAAAGACCAAAGGTACCGATCCTAAGCGCCAAGACACTGATGGCGATGGTGTTATTGATTCGCGCGATTTTTATCCGCTTGATCCAAAAAGAAGCGTGGAAGAAAAAGCTAAACATAGAGATATTTTTACACCGGTTAAAGCCGCTGTTTCCGCTGTCAAAACAGCCGTGACCAACCCAGAAGATGTTACTTCCAAGGCTGATTTGGAGGCGATTTTGACTGATTTAGCTGAATCAGCAACTGCAACCGTCGAGGCTGAGCCGATAGTTGAATATGCTTCAGATTTAGCAACTCAACCGAGTGAAGAGAAGCCGCAAGCTAACTTTTTTAATCAAAACCATGTTATTTTATCGTCGGCAGCGATTTTGATTTTAGTTTTATTGATTTTTGGTATTTTATTTTTTATTAAACGTCGCAGTGGAACTGGTAAAATTCAGCAAGCCAAAACTTTTATCAAAGAACGAGCAGTTGATAGATTACAAAAAATCAGACCGCAAGCCCAACCAATTCAGCATCAGGCAAAATCTTCTTCGCATATTTTGGATTTAAAAGACGTGGCCCGTCGTAAACAATTGTAAAATTTTTCAAGCAAGGTTTTTAAAGCAGGGTTCACCCTGTGGAATTATCCGCTTCTTTACCCATTCCATTTATTACTCTGCGAAGGATAAGCGGATACTATTCCACAGGGTAAATAATTAAGTAACAATTTTTCAAGATGAAATATCAATGGCAAGTTAAACCGTCGATTGATCAGGAATCAATTGAGCGTTTTCCGGAAATTTTACCGGTGATTTTGCAATTATTGATTGATCGCGGTCTCACAACTCAAGAACAAATGGACGAGTTTTTGCATCCAGATTATTCTCAGGATTTACATGACCCGATGTTGTTCAAAGACATGCCAAAAGTTCTGGACCTTATTTTTCAGGCCAAAACTAATAGTGATAACATTTTAGTTTACGGCGATTATGATGCCGACGGTGTTTGTGGTACTTCCATATTATTTAAAGCTTTGAATCGGGTTGGCATTGTTCCTGGTATTTATTTGCCGGATCGGGAAAAAGACGGCTATGGTCTCAATTTGCGCGTAGTCAAAGAATTAGCCGAGCAGGGTTATAAATTAATCATTACAGTCGATTGTGGTATTAGCAATGTTGCTGAGGTTGAATTAGCAAATTCTCTAGGCCTGAAAGTCATTATCACTGATCATCATCATGGCCAAGAGGCTCTGCCTGCGGCCGCGGCTATTATTCATCCTCGTTTGGATACTAATTATCCGTTTAATGATCTCTGCGGTGGTGGCGTGGCCTTTAAAACGGCCGCGGCCTTGCTATCTGATCCTAGATCAGGCCTCAGCACCATTGAAGCCGACAAGCAAAGTAAGTGGTTGCTTGATTTAGTGGCTATTAGCACTGTTGCTGATATGGTACCGCTTTTAGGTGAAAACAGAACTTTGGTAAAGTATGGCTTAGTTGTTCTCGCTAAAACTAAAAATTTAGGCTTGAGCGCTTTAATGTCTGTCGCCTCGATTGATCCCACTAAGCTCAACGCCTATTCCATTGCTTTTCAGCTTGCTCCGAGAATTAATTCTGCCAGCCGTATGGATCACGCCAATGCCGCTTATAGATTATTGGTCAGTGATAATCCTGACGAAGTAATGGGCTTAGCTCAAGACCTTAATCGTAGCAATCAGGCCAGGCAGTCTTTAACTGAGAAGTTGGTTATAGAGGCCAAAAAACAGGCCTCAGCGCTTCCTCCCGATGATTCAGCTATAATCGTGTCAGGTGAGAACTGGAATCCGGGTGTGATTGGTTTGGTAGCTTCAAAAATGGTCCAAGACTACGCACGTCCAGCTATTGCTTTAAGCTTTGATGGTGAGCGTTATGTGGCTTCTGGGCGCAGTATTCGTGAGCTCAATTTGATTGAAACGCTCGACGAGTTATCTTCTTATTTTATTAAATATGGCGGACACGCTGGCGCGGCTGGTTTTTCCATTACCAAAGAAAAATTCGCTGATTTTTGTCAGGCGTTTTTAAAAGTCGCCAAAGAAAAATTAAGTGGCGTTAGTTTTGTACCGACTTTGATTATAGATAGCGTTATGCCTCTAAATTCGGTGGATTGGGCGCTACTGGAAGTCTTAGAACAATTTGATCCGTATGGTGAAAGAAATTATCGTCCCAAATTTTTATTACCAAAAGTAAAATTAATCTCAGCCGAAACCGTTGGCAATGATTCCAAACATTTACGTTTGCAAGTGGAAGATAGCGGTGTTAAAAGAAAAGTAATTGCCTTCGGTTTTGGTGCTGCCTTACCGGAGCTTACCGTCGGCAGTGATCTGGACTTAGTTTGTGAGCTTGGTATTAATCAATGGAACGGTAACCGGGAGATTCAATTGTCTTTGGTTGATTGGCGCGTTGCCTTAAATTAAAAATTTATTATGATTGAAAAATTAGTTATTTATACCGATGGCGGCGCCAGAGGAAATCCTGGCCCAGCAGCCTCAGCCGCGATCATTCAAAATGAAGCAGGGGAGATAGTTTCCACAGCACATTTATATCTCGGCAAAACTACAAATAATCAAGCTGAGTATCAAGGCGTAATCATCGCCCTGAAAGAAGCAAAAAAACTTGGCGCCAAAGAGCTTAATTTTTTCTTAGATAGCGAGTTAGTAGTCAAACAATTAATAGGCGAGTATCGAGTCAAAGATTCTGATTTGCAAAAATTATTTCAAGAGATTTTATCTTTGAGCGTCGGCTTTAAAAAAATAACCTATCAGCACATACCCAGAGAAAAAAATAAATTAGCCGATAAATTGGTGAATGAGATATTGGATAAAGAATTAAAAATTTAAAATTAAAAATTCAAAATTTTCATTTAATCAAGCTCGGTTTTTATTACATATGATTTATAAAAAAACAACGGGTTTATAACTCGTTGTTTTTGTTTTTATTGTCATGATTTGCGTTTTGTAAAATTGTTGGATTTGGGCTGAATTTTTTGTTGGTTATTTTCCATTTATCCACATAACGCCCAATTCCAGTTGTCCCCAATAAATTGCGACGGCGCGTGGACAACTGCGACCATTTTAAAACGCTATCAAAATTCAAACGATACCGCCCTCTGGTGACAACATAGCTAATTTCTCCGGTCTTAATAGCCTGCCTGATCGTTTTATTAGAAACGCCGAATAAACGGCTCGCTTCGCTAATATTCACCCTTACCGGAATGTTGTTTGGCCCTATTGGCTGATCCATATTGTTTTATTTTTATTATTTAGAGTATACGTTATCGTATACTATCCTATTAATTATCAAATTATTATTAACCAAGTTTATAGCATCTAATATATGATATAGTATACACTATTCTGAACCATAATACAATTCTGATTGTTGTTGGTTGTTTGTGATTTGTGATTGGTTGTTTGTTATTGGTAATTACAAATCACCAATTACCAATCACCAATCACAAATTTTCTCCATTTATCGATTGTTATGATTCAAATGGACAAAAATAATTTTTAATTTTAAATTTTTAATCTTTTAATCTATTATTTATACCCATAAAACATAATAGACCGGGAGGGTGGTTTTTGCTATAATACGGGTTATGACCTAATCGATTTTAACGCTAAAAAAGGTCAAAAAATAGGCTAGTTAATTTTGTAACATTTTACCATTTTTCCCGTCTTATTATATGCAGGTACCATCAGCCATCCAAGATAGATTATTATTGCGTTCGGTCTCTGCGGGCGATGCCTCGGCTTTTGGTGTGTTGTTTGACAAGTACTCGGCTAAAATTTATCGCTTTATTTTTTTCAAAGTTTCTAGCAAGGAAACGGCCGAAGATTTATCTAGTCAATGTTTTTTGAAAATGTGGGAGCGGATCAAAGAAGGTGATGAAATAAAAAACCTTCAAGCATGGCTTTATCGCGTCGCTAGAAATTTGGTAATTGATTATTACCGTGGCCGTGATAAAGAAGAGTTGCCATTGATCTATCAATTAGAAGAGGAAGAATATTCCGCTTTACAAGTTGATCCTGACAGACAAATTAATTTAAATGATTTACAAAAGTTGCTTTCACTTTTAAGCGTCGAAGTTAGAGAAATAGTGGTACTTAAATATATAGAAGGAATGAGCGTTCGAGAAATAGCAAATGTAGTTGATAAGTCGGCGGTAAATATCAGAGTGATTTTACATCGCGCAATGAAAGAATTGAAAGAGCACGTTGTTGAACATAAGTTTAAATAGGGAACAAAAAAACATGCAAGACAAGTTGTTAAAACAATTTAAAAATTTACAGAACGTTGCGCCATCTAGTGCCTGGCAGGAAACTACCAGGAATTTTTTGTTGTCTGAAATTAAGAAATCTTCTTTGGCGAGCGGTGTTTATAATAATGTTGAACAGAGCGGTAATTGGTCCGAAAAAATGTTTGAATTTGGTTATCGTTTGAGAAGTATGTTACCGAGCCCAGCTAAGGCTGTTAGTTTTATGGTTTTAGTCGGTTTAATCGGCGGTTCAGCAATGGCTGCACAAGCAAGTGTTCCTTCAGATAAAATGTATAAATTCAAGAAATTTTACGAAAAAGTGGAGTTTCTGACAGCCACATCTGTTGAAGATGAAGCGAGCATTAATTTAAAACATGCTGGCAAACGTCAGGAAGAATTAGGAAAATTAATGGAACAAAGCAAGGCCCAAGGCGATCAAGCTAGTGAAAAAATAGCCAAAGATATTCAAGAAGTGACAGTTGCTTTGAGTCAAAATGTTACAGCTGCCGAAAAAACTTTAAGTATTGTTAAAGAAGAAAAACCAGGCGTGGCCGCTGAGCTTGCCAAAGCAGTAACCGAGACCAGTCAGAATGCTATTGAGGTTTTAAATAAAGTAAGTGATACAACCAATACTGATAAAACCAATAATTTGGAACAGACTTTAACTGAGACTAAAAAAGAATTAGTAAAAGCCGAAGATAAAGGCTTGCAAGTTTTAGTTGAAACAGTTGTTGCTCCAGTAGATAATGCATCAGCGCCGGCTCAAACAACTTCTACCGACAAAGTTGAATCAAAAGTTGTTTCTCCGGAAGAGCTGAATCAGATGTTAACAAAAAAAATCGATCGCATTGATTCCGAAATCAGCGCTGTTAAAGATAAAATAAATGATTCGATTAAAACCGAGATCGCCGCAAAAATCGAAATTCCAAAAACGGCCGTTGAGGTTGCCGAAGCTAAGGTTTTGATTGATAAGCCGGTTGAAGCCAAAAAGATTTTAGAAGAAGCAAAAAATTCTTTGGCTAATGGTGGTTCCGTTGTTGATGCTTTGGCTAAAGTTCAACAGACATCATTATTGGTCGGCCAAGCTGATTTAGCAGTGAAGGCCGCTGAAGTAAAGACAGCAGAAAAATCGGCGATTCAAGCAACAAGCACAACGCCGAATGTAGTAAAACCGATTGAAAAGACAGATACCAGTACTAGCACTGTTGATAAAATTTTAAAATCATCACTTACTGAAGGCTTAGACGGCACAACCACCTTAGAAGAGGTGATTTTACAGAAAACAGATGAATTTGGTCGTGATTTAACAAGCGGAACAGGGGATTCATTAGTCTTTCCACAGCTATAATAATCCACACATAGCACTTTGACAGATATTTTTAAATCTTTTATAATGTTATTTATAAAATACTAGGTCAAATAGTTATTTTTTAATAGCTATTTGACTTGGAAAATTCTCATTTTTTGTCTAATGTTAGGCAAATATAAGGATTTTACCTGATTAATTCCTTAAACAATACCTTAAAATAGGCGTTTTTATTGAGCTTTTTCAATAAAAATGTCCGTTTGGCTTGTGTCCGCCGTACGGCTGAAGTCGTATATCGTGTATCGTATATCGCGTATCGTGTATCCTATATTCCGATACGCGACACTCACGACTTTGGGCGCATCCGGACATAAGTCAAAAATATAGCAATTTATTGAGTAAAATCGTATAGTTGCTTTATTTTATGGGATTGTTTAATAAAACCTGTTTTTTGACAACAGTATTTACCCTATAAGCGTCCATAAAAAGACGGTTAAAGGTCGAGTTTCCAAAAGAAACTGACCGCGCTTATTTATGATTAAATCATGGTTCCGCTTTCGGGCGTCGCTATGGTCGAAGGTGCTTATAGGCTCTGAATATTTGTTTCAAAAACGGGATTAACTAAGAAATTAAGAATTATGCACAATTTATTAAAGAAATCGTTCTTAATCTCAATGGTGGTTTTGACAGTTATGTTTGGCGTAGCCCCGATGGCCTCTGCCGCTAACGTAGCAGTTGCCGGTGATCTCATTAAGACCACGGGTTCTTCTGCTGTCTACTATTTGGATGCCAGCAATGTTAGACATCCTTTTGGCCACTCCAGAGATTATTTCACTTGGTATAAGGACTTCGCAGGTGTAAAGACCGTTGCTACTGATGAAATGGTCAGCTACACCTTAGGTTCTGCGGTTGTTGTTAGACCTGGTAGCAGATTAATCCAATTCGTCGAAGTTTTGGGTGCAACTGCTTGGTCCACAACCAATACTCCTGCCGTCTATGCTGTCGGTTCCAACGGTACATTGAATAAAATCAATACTGCTGCTGAAGCCGTTGCTATGTATGGTTCCGCTTGGGAAAAGATGATTATCCCAATTCCTAACTACTTAGCTTCCAACTACCCAATCGGTTCAGCTTTATCCACCACTTACCCAACAGGTACTTTGGTGAAAGCTGCCGGTACAACTCAGGTTTACTACATTGATGGTACAACCAAACGTTTAGTAACTGATGCTGGTATGACTGCCAACAGATTCAATGCGAATTATGTTGTCACAGCCGGTGTTGCTTCCTACACCGATGGTACTTCTATCACTGGTTTGGAATCTGCTATTGCCAACCCAGTTGGTGGTACAGCTACTGTTGTTACTCCAACAACTGGTGGTTTAACTGTTAGTTTGGCTTCAGGCAATCCTGCCACCGGCGACGCAGTCTTGGGTGGTTCCGATGGCATCTTGTTCGCCAGATTTAACGCGACTGCCGCTTCCGGTGACGTTGTTGTTACTGGTATGAATATCAAGAGATCAAGCTTAGGTGTTTATACTGATTTAGACAAAGTTTGGTTAGTAGTTGACGGTGTCAGACGTGGTTCTACCAAGTCATTGAACAGCGCTGATGAAGCTAGTTTGTTATTCTCCGCTGATAACCAAAAAGTGACTATTGCTAATGGTACTACTAAAGTTTTCGAACTTTATGCTTCCATTTATGCTTCAGCTAACTCTGGTGATTACAATGCCTTAGGTATTACTGCTTTAACCACATCCTCACCTGTTAATGGTTTACCTGTTACAGGTAATGCTTTGGCTGTTGTTACTTCTGTCGCTCCTGATGTTACTATTATTCATGGCACGATCGGCTCTACCGCCAATATTGGCGATACAGCCATTGAAGTTGCCAGATTTAAATTAACCAATGGCGAATCTAATGAAACAGCCGTGGTTAAAGGTATTAATTTCAAGAGCATTGCTCCGACTTCCGGTACAAAAGTTTCCGTTGATGATTTTAACAATTTTAAATTGTTAAATAACGCCGGTGACGTTGTTGCTGGTCCGGTTGCTATGTCTGCTGATGGTTATGTTCGTTTCACTTTAGCCACTCCTTTTGTTATTGCCGCCGGCACTTCAAAATATGAATGGTTTAGTGTAACCGCTGATGCCATTGCTGGTCCTCAACACTACATCAAATTGGACATTGAAGAAGCTTCAGACGTTGCTGTCTATGGTGGTACAAATATGTATCGCTCGGACGTCACTGAAAGCTTTGATGCTCAAGAATTACAATTGAGCAATGCTGATTTTGTTGTTGCTGTTGATACCGTCCTTAATCCAAAGGCTGCTGATGTAGCTGAAAATACTACCGTTGTTTTATTGAATGCTAAATTCACTGCCGCCAACGGTCCTGTTAGCGCTACTGGCTTAGCCGTTAGATTAAGAGGTACTGATATGGATTTAGATGGCGATCCTTTGGAATTTGATAATTTACGTGTTTACGTAAATAATATCTTGGTTTCAGAAGATGCTGCTCCTTTTGCTACCACTTGTGATTCAGAAGGCGAAACCGACTGTACAATTACCTTTACCGATGATTTTTCTGTAACAGGTGTTGTGCCGGTTCGCGTAGAAGTTGATACTAAAGATTTATCAACTTCAGCTACCATGTATGCCACCATTTCTGACATTACTGGTGTAACCAGAGATTCTGATGGCGCGTCCATCACTGAATCTGGTACAGCTACTGGTAATCTTATGACCATGGTACTTCCTGGCTATAAGATCTATCAATCTTCTACTCCTGTAACCAATGTTTCTAAAGTACTTGGTTCAAAAGATGTTGATTTCTTGGGCCTTGATCTTAAATCCAACAACACAACCACTGTTAAAGTTAATAAGTTGAAATTGGAATTAAAAGCTACTGGTTTTGTAGTCAATAATAATGATGTCCAAAACATCAGATTGTATGCTGCTGACGGCAAGACTTTACTTGCTGGTCCAAAAGCCTTAAACAGTGCTGAACAGGTTGAATTCACTGGTTTAAATTTGAACGTTACTTCTAATGGTACAAAAGTTATCGTCAGAGGTGATATTAATTCAACCATGAATGATGCTGAATTCGCAACCAATGATAATCTGTATTTCATTGTTGTGTCTTCTGAGGGTACTGCTAATAACAATACTTATAACGCTACTGACTCCGC